>ENA-ORSB01001565-ORSB01001565.1-human-gut-metagenome-genome-assembly--contig:-NODE-1565-length-20849-cov-3.115322_pt1 | contig 20849 bp, 9 predicted proteins | sample MGYA00242180_ERZ509144 | MGnify/ENA primary metagenome ERZ509144 (study PRJEB26280, sample SAMEA2338661) | human gut metagenome | biome: human gut; feature: human-associated habitat; material: faeces...
CTGAAAGGCATCTCACATCGACCTCCACACCGTAATTCTTAAGAATTGATACTGCCGGCTCAACCTTTGGAAGATCACTTGTTGATCCCATGATAATTGCTACTCTCATTTTTCATTTCCTCTTTTCTTGTTTATTTATATTGCAGCGCAGGCTTATTTTGCCTGCGCACTTTATATAATGTTAGATACTGTTGAGATACTGGTCTATCATCTCGCTGGAGGTCTGGTAATCTCCGGTTCCCACATACTCCTTAAGTGCAGTGAAGAACTCTGTGTCTATATCTCCGTAGGAGTACCTGTCAATATCACGTATAAGGTCCTCCACAGGTTCGCGGTCCCCCGCTCTCAAGAATGCCCTGAGCTCCTTGAGCTTGCTCTTGTTTATTCCATCCCGGACTTCCTTCTCAGCAGGCTCCTCCACATGATTTATCTTTGACATGTACTTGTCTATCTGCTTGAAGAAGTCGTTCATCATAGCTATAAAATCGCGGGTATTATCGCGGGCATACTGCTGGTTTCCGATATTTATCGCAGACTCCAGGTTGGCCGCCTTGCGCTCGATTCCGTAAGCCCCGATATTTGCACTGCTGCTCTTGATGTCATGGATTATATTTTTGTACTTTCTCACATCGTCGTCTATATATTTTCTGAGCTGCTGTACCTCTTCCCGGTACTCATCCCTGTAATTTCTGACAAATGTGTTAAAGGTTCTGAAGCTTCCACCCATGGCTTTGACGGAATCTTCCACGGACACAAATCTTCCAAGCAGGACTGCATCCTCCATATAGTTGATGTCATCATCGGACTGGGAAAGCTCTGTGTCTCTCTCCTTTATCTTGTCCTCCGATATATAAGTCCTCAGCATGGATTCTGCCTGATCGAGCTCTATCGGCTTAACTATGACATCGTTGAAGCCCGATGTGAGTATCTCCTCTCTGGATGTCTCGACCGTGTTGGCGGACAGCGCAATGATAGGCATCTTCTTGTACTCCTCACCGTCAAGATTTCTCATCTCCCTGACGGTATCCAGTCCATCCATGACAGGCATAACGGTGTCGATAAATACCATATCGTAATTCTCCACCATGACCTTATCAAGTGCATCAAATCCCGATGTGGCTGTGTCGCACGCCAGACCATATGTATCAAATATGGTCTTCTCCACCTGTAATGCAAGCTCCGAGTCGTCCACTATAAGTATGCGGGCATCCGGCAGCCACAGATGTGAATTGGCATTTCTTCTCGCCATCTCCTTGCGCTTTCTCTCATTGTAGTTGACATAACTATAATCAAACACTGACTGCTTGATGCTGAAGCGTATGGTCGTTCCTGCGCCATATATGCTCTCTGCGCTGATGCTTCCATCCAGCATATGCACAAGCTCCTTGGCTATGGCAAGGCCAAGACTGACTCTGAACATTCCTATATCTGATCTCTCATAGGAGTCATCCAGCTCAAACAATGTTCCAAGTCTCTCTTCCTTAACTCCAAGTCCTGTATCCGATATCTTGAAGTCCAGATATATCTCATCGTGATCCCTGTCAAATATTCGGGATATCTCAGTCTCCGGTTCCTCTATGAGCTCCGAGAATTCACTGACTGTGTAATCCTCGGCCTCCGCCTCATCTACATCCTCGTCAGCTCTTCTGGCTATACGCCAGTCAATGTCTATGCTTATATAGCCCTCTTTTGTAGTATTTGCGGACCATGCAAATATGTTCTCAAGAATCTCTCTCACCGCCGTCATATCTCCTATGAGTCCGTTCGGTATCTTGTCCTCAATGCTGACCTTGAGATCGATGAGATCACTGTTCACCATGGACTTGAATTCGTCGGAGAGCTCATCTATGAGATCCGAGGCAAAATACTGCTTGTACTCCGGCTCTATGATGTCGTCCTTGAGGTTTGAAAGCTTCGATATTCCATCGGACATATCGAGTATCTCTCTTCCCGCAGCATACATGGCACCGTACTGTGCATACTCATCACTCTGGGTATCCTGACAGTTTCTCATGGCAAGCTCTGAGATGGCGATTATGTTATTGAGTGGAGTCCTTATCTCATGATTAAGATAGTTTACATAATCATTCTTTGCCTGATTTGACTTCTCCGCCTCCTCACTCTTCTTGCTGAGCTCTTCCACCTGCTCGTTCTGTCTTCTGAGAAGCTTGAAGATACTTCTCGCAACAGCTATTCCCACTAAGATAAGAAGAACTATAAATATCACAAGGAGCATCTTTGCCAGATTCGTCTCGAAAAAACCAAGTTCCTTGTCTATGACAAATGTAAGCGGCTGTTCACACTCCACGCCGTCCGCATTTTTTGCAGTTAACATAAAACGGTAAGTACCTCCCTCAAGATTGGTGTACTCGACCTCCATCTTGTCAGTTCCCGTGAGCGTTCTCTTCTCGCTCTCAAAGCCCTCAAGGTAATACTCCACTGATATGTCAGCACGGTTTACATAACTAAGGACTGAGAACTTGATAGTTATTCTGTTGGTGTTCTTCGGCACATCTATCTGTCCGTCAAGATCTGAGAACTGATGCTCAGTTCCATCCACCTCTATGGAGGCAATACGAACCCTAGGAGCTACCTCGTTCACATACTCTGAATTGAGATTTATCCTGCACAGCCCTTCATCGCAGCACACATACACAACGCCTGTCTTTGACACATAGTTGGTTGATTTCTCTGTTATGTTGGATATTATTCCGTCGTTCTTCGTAAAGCTTATATATTCAGGTGAGGCATTGCTCAGTATATCCTTCTCATAATATCTGTATAAACCTCTGGAACCAAACATCCACAGGTATCCCTGATCGTCCATTATGAGATCGTATATACCGTTGGTGTTATCCACGGTGGTGACCTGTCTGACGGTTCCCTCCTGATAATACAGACCATTGTCCGTTCCTATCCACAAACCGCTGCTTCCGCGGACCATACTTGACACAACGCTCATCTTCTGGGTATCATCCAGCTTCATCTTGCCGACAGTATAATCCGTGTCAACTATAAACACGCCAGCGCCGTTTGAACCGGCATACAGCTCGCCGGTCTCGTCTGCGTACAGGCTGATTATGTCAGGGTTATCAAGTCCATCCAGTCTCGATATGCTCTTTACGACATCATCGCCCTCTATCACAGATATACCGTTCTCTGTTCCAACCGCCACCGTTCCCGGCTTTATCTCAGTTATACAGTTCACGGCATTGCTTATGAGTGATGACTCTCCACGGCTGTAGCTCTTGTACTGCCAGTTTCGGCTCACCTTTATTACACCATATATCTTATATGTAGCTATCCACAGATGATCGTCCGAATCCACATACAGATCTCGTATACTTATACCGCTTAGCTTTGATACGAGCTCATTTTCCGTACTCATCACAAGCTTGCCATTTGAATCTACGATATACAGACCTTCATCAGTTCCTATAAACGTGTTGCCATTGTAGCTCGTCACACAGTTCACGATGGAGCTGTCTATGCCGTACTTCATTGTGACATTCTGGAACTTGCTCCTCTCCAACTGAAGAATACCTTTTCTGTATGACGTAAACCAGTAATTGCCCTCAAAGTCTATGATCATATCGCTCATCGACTCGTTAAAGCTCAGTCCCCCGATGGCTGTCACATTACCCTTTGATGAGATATATCCAACACCGTCATCGGCAAGCGCCCAGATGTTGTCGCCATCCGAATATATCTTGTTGATTCCGTGAAGGCTGCCCGTGTTGATGATCTCATTCTTGCCGTCTGTTCCTATCTTTAGGATGCTGTATCCGGCGGATCCATAATATCTGTTGCCATTCTCGTCAACATACAGTGAGTTTATATCGTCGACCCTGTACTCTGACTTGTTGGTTATGGTGACATGTCTTTCAGGATCAACGGTTATCAAAATATCATTATTGGCTATTGCATACACATAGTCCCCATGTCCTGATATATTTCCCACGCTGAGTCCTGACACGACATCATCAGCCAGAGCTTCCGCACCGTCAGATGACAGACGAAATATTCCCGACGAGGCCGCTATCCACAGATTCTTGTTATCGTCCTCGTACATGGCGTTGATGGTTGACACACCCAGATTGTACATCTCGGAAACTCTCTGAAAGGTTCCGTTATCATACATGTAGAGTCCATAGTTGTCCGTTCCAACATACAGCTTCTCATCACTTGTGAGATAAATGCAGTTGATCGAATATTTCGTGGCATCCTCGTCACCGTCCAGTGAGAACAGTGTAAATTCACTTCCGTCATACCTGTAAAGTCCGTTGTCCGTACCTATCCATATGTATCCACTCACAGACTGGCACACACAATTTGCCTCTCCACTGTCAAACCCATCGGTATCGGAGAATGTCCTCTGGTTATAATTTGATGTAAAATCCTCATCTGCAAACACACTAAGCCGTGGCCACATCACTGTCGCCACGGCAAGTATTATCACGTATATGATAAGTTTCTTTTGATGATCTCTCATTTTTTCCTCCGAAGATATGTCCGCTCCTACGCCTCTTTGAGGAATGCAACATATCCTTTCTTGGTCTCATATATATCTGCCTTGGATGTCACTTCCCATGGTGCATGCATGTTGAGTACAGCCACGCCACAGTCTATTACCTCCATACCATACAGTGAAAGTATATATGCGATGGTTCCGCCGCCACCGACATCTACCTTGCCGAGCTCGGCTGTCTGGTATGTGATCTCCGCATCATCCATGATCTTTCTTATAGCCGCCATGTATTCTGCATTTGCGTCATTTGATCCTGACTTTCCTCTTGATCCTGTGAACTTGTTAAATACCATTCCCTCACCGAAGATAGCCGCATTCTTCTTGTCAAATGCTGACTCAAATGTAGGATCAAAGCCCGCAGATACATCCGATGACAGCATTCTTGACGATGCAAGACATCTTCTGAGTGAGATTTCTGAGAAGCCACCCATGGCGTTCATGATCTCAGCTACAGTATTCTCAAAGAAGTGTGACTGCATTCCTGTTGCTCCAACACTTCCTATCTCCTCCTTGTCAGTGAGCAGACAGCAGGTCGTCTTCTCCGGATCGTCAGCCTCAAGCATGGCGACAAGGGATGTGTATGCACACACTCTGTCGTCCTGGCCATATGCCATGATCATACTCTCGTCTATACCGCAGTTCCTTGCCTTTCCTGCAGGAACGATCTCGAGCTCTGCTGAGAGGAAATCCTCCTCCTTCATATCGTACTTCTTCTCAAGGAGCGCAAGTACAGCTTCCTTTACAGCCTCCTTCTCCTTGCCCTCAAGCGGTCTGCTTGCAAACAGTATGTCAAGTTGCTCTCCCTCTATCACTGAATCCGCTCTCTTCTTGAGCTGCTCCTGAGAGAGATGTATGAGAAGATCTGTAACACAGAATACCGGATCATTCTTGTCCTCTCCTATGTTCACTGTCATAACGTCACCATTTTTCTTTGCAACAACACCGTGTATGGCAAGTGGGAGTGTTACCCACTGATACTTCTTGATTCCGCCGTAATAGTGAGTGTCGAGATATGCAAATCCGCCCTTCTCATAAAGCGGATTCTGCTTCACATCCATTCGAGGGGAATCAATGTGTGCACCGAGTATGTTCATGCCCTTCTCAAGCTTCTTCTTTCCTATATTGAACATGGCGACCGTCTTGTTCATCCACACGGCATACACTTTATCTCCAGCTGCAAGGCTCTCCTTGTTCTTAATGATCTTCTTCAGATCTCTGTAGCCGTGATCCTCTGCCTGTCTGACGATCTCTTTAACGCATTCTCTCTCTGTCTTGCCATTGTCAAGGAATTCCCTGTAGTCCTTACACAGGCTCTCCAGCTCCTTTATCTCATCCTTCTTGTATTTGTTCCACGCATTTTTCTGTGCCATTTTCATTGCCTCCTGTTAATAACTGTACACATCAGTGTCTATATTCCACGCACTCCTGCGCATAGTAATACTGCGCAGGATAACGAGTATAGCTCCCATTATTATAAAGAAAATAATATATACTGCATATGACGGGATCATTGTAAACTTAAAAACAAGATATCCTGCCACACACAAAACAATTGCTATAACAATTGCAATAGCCATATTAAAGAATGCATTCAGATTGCCTCTGAGCGCACCGTATTCATCCTCCCAGTCAAGCTTCGGATGTGTTGAATCGAGAAGCACACCTGTGTATGTGCAAATGCCCGAGCCGAGGATTCCCAGCACAACATAATACACACTGTCTATAACACTACACTCCATATATATGCAGAGGATAACCGTGGTAACCGCGATCGTCACTCCGCTGAACAGCATGCTAACCCAGACCTTTGCGCGGATCTGGAGATCATATGTCATCGGGATGTGCTTTATAAATGATATATGGCTTCCCTCTCTGGTGAACGCCGTGGATGCGATACTGTTCATCGCTGTTGCAAAGAATGCCAGGGCGATGACCGCAACCAGCATGACCATGTCAGCCAGGAAAAGCCCTCTTCCAAATGTGTCTCTGAATGCCCTGATTGAATCCGCAGTTGCAGGTATATTGAACAATGCCACAACGAGTATCGGCCATATCAGGTTGACCACAACGCAATACTTCCTGTATGCCGGAGTCCTCACCAGTGTCTTTATCTCCTTTGCCATATATGATCTGAACGGTGTCTTTATGGCAAAGTTCTGCAGCCCGACAACTTCCTTCTGGCGGCGTCCTGACCTTCCGGTGGATGACACAAGGTATACGCCCCTGAGGTACAGCAGATTTCCAAGGAAAAACAGAAGTGCCACACAGGCAGCGTTCACAAGCACAAAGAGCAACATATACACGATGTTGTTACTGCCCAATGCCTTCAGGAACAGCGGAACCGTGAAAAATATATTGTTCATTACCTTTATGAATATATTGTCACCATTTTTAAGGCTGTCTATGTAATTATTTATATTCACAGAGTCCATCTGTGCAAATGACCATATGAAAAGGCCTGCAAACACTACAACCGCAAGTCCCACCATGAAGTCCACATTTCTGAGCAGTTTGAGTCTGCTGAAAAACGCCATGACTATCAGTGCAAATATACCACAGTACACCAGCGGCAGAACCGGAAGTAAAAATACGCCAAGTAATGAGGTTATCACGGATACCGGCTTTATCTCTGCGGCTACAAAGTAACCGATAAATCCACAGAAGAGAACCATAAACTCCATGACGCTCTCGGCAAAATATGCGTGTGTAAACTTGGCGGCCACAAGCTCTGCCGGTTTCACAGGCAGCGGCAGTAAATGATCAAGATCAGATGAAAAATAAAGCAGATTGAATATGACCATTATACTGAATATAACGCCGAACACCGACATGAGCTGGATAACGAGGTTGAGTCCCTCTGTACAGCCTCCCGCCTCCATGAGTGCTGCAGTCATTATGTAAACTATAAATCCCACAACGATACAGCACGGGATCATGATACAGCACATGGCGATGATTCCCATGACCTTATATGCCTTTGCCTTGTCCCCGTGCTCCGGCATCTCCATATCATTATTCCTGCTTATCATACTGAGCAATATCCTAAAATTCTTCATGCGTCATCTCCACAAATATCTCTTCAAGAGATTTGTTCCTGTGCTGTGTCTCAAGCTCATCCAGAGTTCCCTGGTATATATCCTTTCCCTTTCTTATCATGATTATCTTGTCGCAGAGCTTCTCTGCAACCTCGAGAACATGTGTTGAAAAGAATACACAGTTTCCTGCGTCGGCATGTTCACGCATCATCTTCTTGAGCTCATATGCCGCATTCGGATCAAGTCCCGTCATAGGCTCGTCGAGTATCCATACAGGTGGATTGTGCACAAGCGCAGCTATGACCATCATCTTCTGGCGCATACCGTGGGAATAGCTGACCATCTGTCTGTTCAGGCTGTCCTCCATACCAAAGCGCTCAGCCATCTGCTCTATCCTCTGCTTTCTCTCGGTGGTCGATACTCCATATATATCAGCGATGAAATTGACATACTCAAGTCCCGTAAGTCTGAGAAATATATCAGGATTGTCGGCTATATAACCCATGGACTGCTTGGCCTCCATCGGCTTTTCTCTCATATCGAAACCATTTATCTTTACTCTGCCCTCCGTCGGCATAAGTATACCTGTCAGCATCTTGATGGTAGTTGTCTTACCCGCACCATTCTGTCCAACAAATCCTACTATCTCACCCTTGTGTATATGGAAACTGAGATCATCAACTGATACAATGTCTCCGCCATACACCTTCTTAAGATTCTCCGCTATTATCATGCGCATGTCCTTTCATCACTATATCGTTTTTGCATACCCGGTCTTATTATATCAATTCAGCGTACGGTTTACAAGTTTACCGTTGTATCAAGACAGAATGAATATATGACCTTCTCCTTAACCTTCATGCCGGTGAGCTGTTCAAGCACATCGGCGTATTTGTCGAGCTGGACATGGTATCTCTTAACCAGCTCCGACGCATCCTTCACGCTGTCTGTCTTGTAATCCAGAAGAACTATGCCGCCATCCTCCTCGAAGTAGGCATCTATGATTCCCTGTACAACTATCGTCTCGTCTCCGCAGTCCTTAAGTGAGCTCATTATTTCTCCGGGCTCCATCATCATGTAGAACTGTCTCTCACGGTACAGTCTGTCCGACTTGCCCGCAGCCGCCATGCGCTGTCCTATCTCACTGTGTATCATCTTATATATCTTCTTTGGTCTTATCCGCTCTCTGTACAGCTCATCAAATAACCCAAGCTCAAACACTCTGTCGACATCCTTCTCCGCATCCGCAACAGTTTTCCCTGAGAAGTCTGCAAGCTCCATGATCTTGTGATAAATGTTTCCTATCTCATTTCCATGGACTATCCTCTCCTCACTCATGAATGCTGGGATTGGGACCTCACTTCTGGCACTGTACTCCCTGCTGGTTAGGATATCCGGTGTAATGGCATCCTCACCGTGCGCCTGAAGTCTTTTTATCTCGGTTATGGACATCTTGCTCTTAAGCCCCGAATGTCTGTAGCCATACCTGAATTCCAGTCCGTTCTTCACATGGTCATACAGTTCTTTGTCGAGCTTCGCTTCAGAGGCTTCCACTGTCATATTTTCTGCTTCATCCTGATCAGTCTCAGTAGACATAAAGCTGTCGGCCTCCACCTCGATGCTCTTCACATGATCGCACTCTCCCACATACCTGAGCGCGGTATATATCCAGGAGGCATAGCCATTTGCTTTCATGATAGATGCATAATTCATCCTGTCTCCGATTATATACATATCACAGGCTGCCTTGAATTTATCTGCATCCTTCACGCACCCGGTCATGTACAACTTTTCCTTTGCCCTGGTTAACGCCACATACAGGACTCTCATCTCCTCGGCATAGGTCTCCGCAACGATATTCTTACTCATTATCCGCTTGAAAAATGTCATTCTTCTGGCTCTTGTTCTGAGGTCGACCTGGTCGCACGCCAGATAATGATCCTGGTGGACAAGCACATTTGATCTGGTGTCCATCAGATTAAACTCCTTGCCGAGCCCAGACACAAATACAACAGGGAACTCCAGTCCCTTGCTCTTGTGCATGGTCATGACTCGGACGACGTCCTCATTCTCACTGACCACATCAGCCTCTGCAAAATCCAGATCATTTGTCTTGAGCTCATCAACATATCGGATGAAGTTGAACACGCCCTTGCTGTTCTCCTCGAAATCATCCGCCTTCTTGATGAGCATGTCGATATTCGCCTGGCGTCTTCTTCCCATCGGTCTGGCACCGACAAACCAGTAAAATCCGGTGGTGTCCAGCACGTATCTTATTATGTCGCTTATGGACATATAATTTTTATTCTTCTTGAGATAGTCAAGCATGCGGAGGAATTCCCACAGTCTGTCCACAGCGTGTTTTTTCTCGCCCACATGGGTGTCCATATAATCTATGACCTTGTCATAAAGTCTGGCGTTCCAGTCCGTGCCGTTCTTCTCGTATCTGCTGCGGTATTCACCCACTATAACCGCAAGCTCCTCCTCATCAAGGCCCACCAGTGGCGACCTTAAGACAGCAGCCAGGTCGTAATCCACGTAGCTGTTATCAACTATGGAGAGCATGCTGACCAGTGTCCGTATCTCAGCAGCATCAAAGTAGCCACTCTCACTCTCAATATACAGAGGTATGCCCTTCTCCTGAAATACCCTGTCAAATATGGTGGATGCTGTGGACACACTTCTAAGCAGTATGACGATATCCTTATATCTGACAGGTCTCCTGTCAGCACCACTTCCAACATACAGAGGTTCACTTCCGTCAACAATATCACGTATCTTACCGGCGATATAATTCGCCTCAACCTCAGGATTGCCATACTCCTCAGATACATCCGCTTCTCTCATATTGTTGTCTATGAGTATGAACTCTGATACAGGGCCATGATCCACGTCATCCGGCTCCGTCATCCCTTCTCCGTCACTTATGGCAAATCTGGAATTGAGCTTTGCGCCCTCATCGTACTCTATGTCTCCTATCTCTCGCCTCATGAGCTGGGCAAATATTGAGTTCACCGTCTTTAACACATTTATCTCACTTCGGAAGTTTCTGGTCAGCAGTATGCTGTTGCCATCTATGTCCGGGTCCGCTATGTCAGCATCACCCAGCCTGCGGTAGCTGTCATACTTCTCTATGAACAGATCCGGTCTCGCCATTCTGAATCTGTATATGCTCTGCTTAACATCGCCGACCATGAATGTGTTGTGGATATCCTCACCATGTCCCGACACACTTGCCAGAATGTATTCCTGCAGAAAGTTACTGTCCTGATACTCATCTATAAGTATCTCCCTGTAGCGCCTTGAGACTTCCTTTCCAATCTCTGAAGGGACAGCCCTGCCATCCTCTATTCCATCGCAAAGTATCCTGAACGCGAACTCCTCTATGTCGTGGAACTCGAACATATTCTTGTCCATCTTGACCTTCATCAGCTCATCCATATAAAGCTCAGTGAGCTTCAAAAGTGATGATATCACTGGCTCAGTCATGGCTGCCTGCCTCAGAATGTCATCCACATCCAGGACGACCGAAACTATGTCGTCTATGATCGACTTATACACATCCCGCCTTGATTTGACAAATTCCTTCTTCTCCGGGTCAGCTCCACCGCCCGGGTTCACAAATCTGTCAAATGCATAGCATATACTCCGGCCCTGGGCATCCTTCTCCATCTTGAGTCCCTCCGGTCTCAATGACGATCTGTATATATCTCTGAGTTCAAACAGGTCAACATGCAGGTCGTCTTCCCCGCCACAGCTTCTGAGCATGTGTGTTATCAGCTCAACATCCTTATCCACACGGAGTCCGTACGCCTCAAGGCCATACGCCTCCGTTGCATATTTCTGGCACTCCCTGACCATATCATCCGCAGTTCTGAGCATCATGTACACCCTGTCCGCAAATGTTCTGACCATCGGAAGCCCCACGACTTCTCTTCTCTTCTCCTCCTCAGTGGATGATGTATCCACGACAAATTTCATGGCATCCGCCGCCTGCGCAAGCCATTTTTTCGGCTCCGGATAGCTGGATATAACCTTTATTATCCTCTCAACGATATCCGGCACGGCACTGTCACTCTCATTTCTCGCAAACGTCATTATCAGCCTGTCGAAACCGGGCACGACCGATTCATCCTCATAGCACATCTCCATGACCTGATCCATCACGTCGCGCTTTATGATCTTCATCTCCGTGTCGTCCGCTATGCCAAATGCACAGTCAAGCTCCACCCTCGCAAAGTATTCCTTCACTATCCTAAGGCAAAAGCTGTCTATGGTGCAGATGTCAGCATGGTTGATCAATGTCATCTGCTTTATAAGATGCTCGTCATATTCGCCCTTCGCCATCATCTCATCTATCTTTTTCTGCAGTGCCTGTCCTATCTTCTCCTTCATCTGGGCCGCTGCCGCATTTGTAAATGTAACGACAAGAAGCTCATCCACAGATACCGGCTCGCTTCCCTCTATTCTGTCACCACGCGAATTTCTTCCGGCCACCATCTCTATGATACGCTCCACGAGCACCGCCGTCTTACCTGACCCCGCCGCTGCAGATACAAGAAGATTGCCATGCCTTGTGTCGATGACATGCGCCTGCTGGTCTGTCCACTTTATTCCATTGTCAGTCTTCATATCTTTTCCCATGTCATCATTCCTCACTTATCTCTATATCGAACTCAGCAGCTCTCTTCACTATCTGTTCAGACAGTTCCCTCAGCTCCTCAAGATGCACCCTCTCCTCCGCAAGCTTCCTGCCGGTGCTCTCGAGAGTATCCCTCATCTTCTGTGTTGCCTTATCGCCGCGGTCATCTACCTTCTTCTTTGCATCCTCATACTTTTTCCGGGCGCTGTCACATGACTTAACGGCCTTCTCCATATCGCTCCTGACCTTCTTGTATTCAGTCTTGATATTCTTTATATCCTCAGCTTTGCGGTTGTAATTTTCCGCCTCGCCCCTATAGATCCTGGAGTATGAATTGCCTGAATACTTGCTGTCAAATGCACATATGCCCTTAAAATCACAGTATTTGCACGCATTTGCCTTGCCCTCATTGACCGGATTTATCTCGATGCTTCCCTCGGCTATACTGCCGGCAAGCCTCTCTATGTTCCTGCGGTTCGCCTCCATGAGATCTGTTATAAGAGTCTCCTCAAGGCTCTGTCCGTTCTTGAGTGTCGCTGAGCTGTTGTCCATGACCTTCAGCGCCCTGTTATCTCCATTGTACAGGCCTGAATATCTGGACTCCTCAAGTATCTTCTTCTCGAAGGTGTCCACAAGCACTCCCCCGAACACCTCGTCATCGGCCGCAAATCCCATGCCGTCATCGGTGTATCTGATCTTATCTCCCATCGCCGTCACGTCACATGCCGGATTGTCAAAGGTATAATACAGGAGTCCGCCCACATGTATACCACCAGGTCTTCCAAGCTGTGCCATCCTGCGCTTTTCAAGCTCGCAGGCTATGGCGCCGTATGTCACGAGCTGCATCTGGAGTCCTCCGAGCACCTTGTCTATATCCAGCTTCTTATCAGATGACTTGTAATCTATGATCTTGAAATAAGCATCCCTGTCATCCGTAAATTCATCTATTCTGTCTATAACTCCCTTGAGGCTCATCGTGAGTCCATTTGGAAGATTGAATATATATCTGTCTATGTTGTCTGCATTTTCCGATGTGTTGAACCGCCGCTCAAAATTCTCCGGGTTCATCTCCCCACATCTGATAAATGTGCGGAGCGTCCTGGCTGTCCTCGACGCAACATCCGCCAGAAGCTTTTTCATGTATGCCGCTCTTGAAGAATCCTCAAAGTACAGCCCGGCTTCATCCTCCGCAGATTCATTTGCAAATTCCACCGCCTTCTGTTCCAGCTCCGCCTCGTCCAGATGTACCCAGTCGTTGTCCCTGAACATCCTGACAAATGAGAATATCTTCTCCATGGTGCTGTGAAGTATATTACCAACATTTGCAGCGCCTATCCTGTATGTCTCCCTCTCTCTGAGCGAAAGTCCGTATGTCAGGAAATACTTGAACTGGCACTCAGCATACCGCTCAAGCTTGGACACACTCTCCACCAGATTCTCTCCATATATAAGGCGTACAGTATCTGGAGACAGATTTTTTGACGAGTTAACATAATTCTGCCCGAAGTTAATCGATCTGAGCTGTCTGCCATATCCCATCTTCGAAAGCAGTTTTCTGACAGCGTCCAGCGTCTCCCCGGCTTCAACGTCATCAGAATGTCTGATGATGTATCTGAGCGCTCCCGCCGCAGTCTCCGGCATCTGACCGTCCACATCATACTCCTCCGTCCGTATATCCGGGAATATATTCTTTATCCTGTCTATCAGGTATGACGGCTTCATGGACTTGAGATCCTCTCCGATCTTTCGGCACAGCACATAGATCATATCCGATGCCTTGGTGAGCGTGGTGTATATATAGAACTGTTCTATATACGCATTTGTCTTATCTGATGGAGCCAGCTCTATACCGTAGTCCTCAAGACTCTGGCGGTCTGCACCGGAGAGTATCCTGCCCTTCTTGGCCGGTTTCGGAATTATGCCTTCGTTCACTCCCGCCATGAACAGCACCTTTATATGGTTGAGCCTTGATCTCGTCATATCGCCGACCACCACGCGGTCTATAGTCGGAGGCACTATACCGATCTCCATATCCGCTATGCCTGCATCCAGGATTCCCGCATATTCTTTTACGGTAAGCTTCTCATCGCCGATTATAGCCTCCATCTTCTCAAACAGGGCAACAACCTTGTCAAATATCCTTCCGTATGCATCTCCCTCATCCCATCTCTCCTGCTCATACAGCACTTTCTTATGAGCCTCAAGCTTACCGCACACATCAAGCTGCGCAAGGAAGCTGTAAAGAGATTCCGTATATGTTCTCACTGTGTTCTTGGAGCCAGGGCTTGCCGGCTTCCACACATCGATACATTTGTCCGGGAAAAGCTCCATGATCTGGGCTCTTATAGACTCCATGTCTGCCGCATAGTCAGGATTCCTGTCATCGGTTATCTCCTTCGTCCAGCTCCTGTAACCCCTGAGATTCCTGAGAAGCACATAGTTCTCCATCCTCTCAATGTCGTCCTGATCCACACCGGTCATTCCTGACTTTAACAGTCTGAACACGCTGTCAAATGAGAAGTTCTCCGTCATCACACCGAGGAAAGCCCTTATGGTGTCTGAGCACGGATCTCCCTTAAGAGATATATTTGCATCTATGAACACAGGGATATCGTATTCCTCCATCGCCTGACGGTAATACCTTGCCACATCCTGCAGATCACCCGCAACCACAGCTATATCCTTATAACGGTATCCCTTGTCCCTGACAAGCTCTCGTATTCTTCCCGCTATATACTCAGCCTCGTCTGCCGCCCTGTCCACAGCGACCACATGTATGTCTCCGTCATCGCCCGTGACTCTGCCATGGGGGTATCTGAACAGATTGGCCTCAAGTCCGGCAAGCTCCATGCTTTTCTCGAATCTGTACGGTCTGCGATCCTGACACATAACGACATTATCCAGTATGTCCACCTGCTCATCGCCCGCCATTCTCACAAGCGCCTGCACGGTCTCCTTGGTGAGTCTGAACAGCTCGTACTCCTTCGGCTTTGTGAAGCCTATCTGGAACGCATCTATCGTAAATACAAATGTCATGCTCTCAACGCGTGTCATGAGCTTCCTGATAAGATTCATCTGTACCGGTGTAAATCCTGTGAATCCGTCAAGATACAGATGGCTGTGCGCCAGCATATCCGACCTGTCCACGCACTCAGCTAGCAGCTCTATGAGCTGCTCCGCAACTATATAGCTGTCATCCCTGTTATACTCCTCAAATCTCTCGTATATAAGCCTGATGTCATGCATTTTTCTGTATACCAGACTGTCCTTATCCAGCTTGTCCATGACTGCGTCGATCGAATCCCTGTCAACCGCATACTGGAACAGCTCAGACATCATGGATTTCATCTCATCTATAAAACCCATCTTGTTGATATAGCTTCCATACACAAGGAGCTCGTCCTGTGACTCCATAAGTATCTTCTTGATGAGCATGCTCTTTCCAAAGTCCTCCAGAACCCTTCCCGGATTCACTGACAGCTCGTCGAATACCCGGTACGCAAGCCTGTTGAAGCCTATGGCATCTATGTTCATTGTTCCATGCCTCGGATGCATGGTCACTATATCTCTCTGCGCCTCCATGGAGAACTGCTCTGGAACCACGTACAAATAATTCAGGTCTCCGTGAGCCATCGACTCCTCTATCAGCTTCTTTATCACATATTCTGTTTTTCCTGAACCGGCGGGTCCCAGTACAAACTGTATTGCCATCTGTATTCTCCTTACACCTCAATATACTGTTATCTATGCTGTTTTTTCATCTGCTAATAATTTTCTCATAAAATCGCTCTCTTGTGAATAAAATATATAAAAAACAGGGAGAGCAAATAATGTCATCAACTAAACTTATCGTATTAAAATCAAAAGAACTCATATACACCGCCATACTGCTGGCACTTGTGATCGTATTTGTCATTATACTTATCACCATGTTCCGCGGCAAAGATTCGGATGACACCAGTGGTTCAGCCAGGAGCATCGCAACCTCAGCCCAGACTGATCCGTCTCCTAAGCTCGACGAGATACATTACACACCGGGGACATACTCATCTTCCCTTGTTCTGGGAGAAAACACTCTGTCCGTCATGGTCACTGTGGATGAGGACTACATCACAGATGTGTCATTCAAACAGGTGGATGAGACTGTGACCACCATGTACCCACTTCTTGAAACGGCACTCGAGGATATCAATACTCAGCTTCACTACATATCTTCCGTGGACGATATAACACCTTCCGGAGACAGCACATACACTACCAGACTTATCATAGATTCCATACGAAATGCCCTGAAGGATGCCGTGATCAACTAGCTGTCACGGTGCTTTCTGCCAAAACAAAAGGACATATGACCGTATATATCTTGTATTATATACGGTCATATGTCCTTTATTTATCCCACCGTTTATACGGTCGTTACTGCTTTGCAACTATGTTATCCTTATCCTTGAAAATACTGCCTCCCGGCACATATCCCCTGACTCTTGATACAGGATAGATGTTGCTTAATCTTCCTATTACGGTTCCAGGATTGAGGACGCTGTTGCAGCCAACCTCAACATTATCTCCGAGCATTGCACCAAACTTCTTAAGTCCTGTTGCAATGTCAAAGCTCTGTCCGTCCACATTTCCCTTAACGTGAACCAGAGTCTTGTCAGACTTCACATTGGACGTGATGCTTCCGGCACCCATATGTGACTTGAAGCCGAGGACTGAATCTCCCACATAGTTGTAATGAGGAACCTGAACGTTGTTGAATATGATGACATTCTTGAGCTCTGTTGAATTACCTATCACACAATTCTCTCCGACCAGTACGCTTCCTCTGATGAACGCACCCGGGCGAACCTCTGTGCCTGCACCTATGATTGTCGGTCCAAGGATGGTTGCTGTTCCATACACCTTACAGCTCTTGTGGATCCACACATGCTCATCCACCTCATTGTACTCATCCTTGTCCAGGCTCTTTCCAAGCTCAAGCACAAAATCCTTGATAAGTGGAAGCGCCTCCCATGGATAGGTAAGCTTCTCAAGAAGAGGCTTTGCCATGGTCTGATCCAGGCTGTAGAGCTCCTTTATTGTTACAACTGACTGTATATCTTCCATAATAATAGTCTCCTTTTCTATCACATATAACTGATACATACTATGTTATACACCTTTGAATCAGTATGTGCAATCACTGTGTATCCGCATTCTTCTCCGCCTTTGCGCCTGTTCTGGCTGTGGCTCTTGTCTCCTTCTTCTGGGCACCTCCGCCCTTGGCGTAGAACACCTTCGTTTTGTCGAATACCCCTGTTATTCCATTCTGGTTCTGTATCTGCTTCACAAGGTTTGTGTATTTGGTGACAAATGTAGTCATCTTATCCGTGTATTCCTGCTTGGATATCTGACCTTCAGCGACCCCCTCAAGCCCCTTTTCCCAGCTCGCCGTCAGGTCCGCTCTCAGCAGACCGTTGATGGAATAATATACTATATCGTATATTATCTCCCCAAGGAATGTCGGGGTCACTATCTGTGTCTTCTTGTTCAGCGATATATATTTGTTCTTCTCCAGCTTGGTGATGATCCCGTCTCTTGTGGCACTTGTTCCGATTCCAGCTCCCTTGATCTGCTCTCTGAGCGCCTCATCCTCTATGAACTGTCCTGCATTCTCCATGGTCAGGATCAGTGATCCTGAGTTGTATCTCTTAGGCGGGGATGTCTCGCCCTCCTTTATGTCGATTTCCTGGACGCTCAGCTTGTCACCTTTCTTTATCTTCGCAAGCCTTGATATGAATTCAGGGCTATACTTCACATCATCCTTCTTCTTGGAAAAGCTGTTGGCAACCACCTTGAGGTAACCATCGTTTATCAAATATTTGAAGTTGGCAAATAGCTTCTCTCCATTCTTGGAGAGTGTCATTGCAACCTTCTGGTATTCCGCAGCAGGGTAAAATATGCTGAGGAATCTCCTGCATATGATCTCATATACCTTGAGAGCTGTAGGTGCCAGACTTCTAAGTGCTCCAAAGCCCTGTCCGGTAGGTATGATGGCGTAGTGGTCGGTAATCTGCTTATCGTTCACATATTTCGTCTTTGCGATTCCCTTATATGTGCCGCTCTCCATGGCCCCCTGTGCAAATTCTGCCACAGGCTGGAAATTCTTAAGTCCCGATATGTTCCGTCCTATCTCCTTTGCCACGGCCGTTGACAGCACTCTGGCATCTGTTCTCGGATAGGTTACCAGCTTCTTCTCGTAGAGCTCCTGGACTATCTTGAGGGTATCGGACGGACTGATCTTGAAAAGTGATGAACAGTCATTCTGAAGCTCCGCCAGATTGTACAGCATCGGAGGCTGTTTCTTCTCTATCTTGCGCTCCACAGCCTGGGCCACAGCCTCGGGCTCCCCTGCCTTCAGCTCCGCCAGAAGCTGCTCCGCTGCGGGTCTCTCTTTAAATCCATTCTCCTTATACAGAAGAGGCGACTCGAAATACTTTGTGCCCTTCACTGCCTTCCATTCTGCATCAAATGTCTGTCCTTCCTCGCCCACATTTGCAACGAGTCTGTAGAACGGAGTCTTTACAAACTCCCTGATCTCACGCTCTCTCTTCACTATTATACCGAGGACACAGGTCATGACACGGCCCACGGCTATGACACATCTGTCCATGCCGAGATACCTCTGGACTACATTTGAAAACTTCAGCGACAGCGCCCTTGAAAAGTTGATACCCATAAGGTAGTCCTCCTGGGCCCTAAGGTACGCTGCGTCGCTGAGACTGTCGTACTCTGAGAGCGGCTTCGCCTCACGGATTCCCCTGAGGATCTCCTCCTCGGTCTGTGAATCGATCCACACACGGCGTTTCTCCTTGCCGGTTACGTGAGCCATTGAATCCACAAGCCTGTATATGTATTCTCCCTCTCGTCCTGAATCCGTTGCCACATAGATACAGCCTATGTCATCGCGGGTAAGCAATCCCGCAACGATATTGAACTGTTTCTTTGTGTCAGGAAGAACTTCATATTTGTATTCAGTTGGAATAAATGGAATAGTTGAAAGGCTCCACTTCTTAAGATTCGGATCGTAGACCTCCGGGTAGCTCATGGTGACCAGATGTCCGACACACCATGTGACAACCGCTGTATCCGACTCCAGGTAACCATTTCCCGCATTGCCCTTCACCCCCAGCACGTCGGCAAACTGCCTCGCCACGCTGGGCTTCTCTGCTATATATAAATTCTTCAAATTATGCTCCTATTCTTTCAGCATCCGCCACACATATGATCCTGTTTATGCCGTGGCCGGTGCAAAAATACATCACAACACATCTGTATATAATAGCAGAATTTGAAGTAAGGGGCAAGCTGCCATATAAATTGCGCGTTATTCCAGAATTGCTCCGCACTTCGTGCTCCTGCAATTCTACGCGGCATTCACACTCCGGCCTGTCGGCCTTCGTGTTCATGTCGCGTCATCCCGTCAAATGCGCTACATGCCGCGAGCAAGCTCTCGCATGTGCGCGCTTGACGGGATTTTAACGCGCAAAAAGCACCCCGCCTGCGATACCGCAGACAGGATGCCTCTAAGCTATTTTATATAGAATTTAGTAGGATTAGCAAACTCAATCTATGTTTTACTGCTCGAATAACAGCTGCTCGTATGTTGGGAATGGCCAAGCTGTCTTTGGAAGTTCCTTCTCAAGTTCATCAGCAGGCTTTCTCACTGTGTCAAATGCTGCAAATACTGTGTTGTGGAAGTACTTAGCCCAGGCCTCTGTATCTCCCTCGTAATCTGCTGCCTTTGCAACCAGCTCCTCAAGGGCTACTGTAGCGCTCTTGAGCTCTGTGAGCTTCTCTGAGATGGTGTTCAGAAGTGATACCTGAACTGTAGGATCAATTCCGAGAGCCTTGATCTCAGCTGCACCCTTTGCAAGCTCTGCCTGATATTCCATAACTGCAGGGATGATCTCCTCATTAGACATCTCTATCATGGTTAGTGCCTCGATGTTGATCTTCTTTGCATAGTTCTCAAGCATTACATCAGCTCTCGCCTCAAGCTCTGCCTTATCCATAACTCCAAGGTTCTCGAAGATCTTAACGCTCTTATCTGCTGCAAGATAAGGAACAGCATCAACCATGCACTTGATATTTGGAAGACCACGCTTTGCTGCCTCCTCAACCCACTCATCTGAGTAACCATTGCCATTGAAGATGATTCTCTGATGTGCTGTGAGTTCTCTTCTGATGAGTGCCTTGCAGGCTGTCTCGAAATCGTCAGCACCCTCAAGTTCATCTGTCATCTTCTTGATCTGATCTGCAACTATTGTATTAAGTACCATCATTGGGAATGCGATGGACTGTGTTGAACCAACCATTCTGAACTCGAACTTGTTACCTGTGAATGCAAATGGTGATGTTCTGTTTCTATCTGTGGCATCCATTGTAAATGTAGGAAGTGTTGATGCACCTGATACATATGTCTTGCCCTTTGGTGACTCTGTAGCCTCACCCTTCTCGATGATCTGCTCAACGATCGACTGGAGCTGCTCTCCAAGGAATGCTGAGATGATTGCTGGAGGTGCCTCGTTAGCTCCAAGTCTGTGATCATTTCCTACATCTGCTGCTGCCGCACGAAGAAGTGCTGCATGCTCGTCGATTGCCT
>ENA-ORSB01001574-ORSB01001574.1-human-gut-metagenome-genome-assembly--contig:-NODE-1574-length-20767-cov-6.372200_pt1 | contig 20767 bp, 11 predicted proteins | sample MGYA00242180_ERZ509144 | MGnify/ENA primary metagenome ERZ509144 (study PRJEB26280, sample SAMEA2338661) | human gut metagenome | biome: human gut; feature: human-associated habitat; material: faeces...
ACGATGACAGCAGCGCCGGCGCTTACTCCGGTGACAACTCCGACAATTCCTTCCTGACCGTTCTTGCAACGGGAGATTTCCGTGTAAAAGGCCAGATCAATGAACAGAATATGAGCGACGGTTCGATTACCGAAGGAAGCCAGGTGATCGTGCATTCTCGTGTAGATGAGAATCAGACCTGGACCGGAACCGTGACAAAGATTGATCGGGAAAATGCAAAGACCGGCAATAACAACATGTACAGCAGTTCCGGCGATGGCATGACACAGTCGAGCTCCTATCCGTTCTATGTACAGCTTGCCGGAACGAATGGTCTGATGCTCGGCCAGCACGTTTACGTAGAGCCGGATGTCGGCCAGCAGGAAGTCAAAACAGGAATCTGGCTGTCTGACTCCTTTATCAACGATGTCGACAGCAATCCTTACGTCTGGGCCGATAATGGAAAAGGCAAACTGGAAAAACGAAGCGTAACGCTTGGAACGTACGATGAAAACATGATGGAATATCAGATCACCGACGGCCTTGCAGAAGATGATGCAATCACCTTCCCGGAGGACGGTCTGGAAGAAGGGATGAAGACCGTAGTCAGCACCGACGGATCACTGGGACAGAGCAATCCGGCCGGCGGCGAGGATGACGGTATGCTTGACAACGACGATGGAATGGTCGACGACGGTATGAAGCAGGATGAAAACGGCATGGTTGACAATACCATGGACGGCGCAGAGTACAGCGGTGAGGAAGATACAACGAACGTGATCGGCGGCGCCGACAATGGTGATGCAGAACCGGCAGACACACAGGAAGCCGGATCAGCAGATGACGGGGAGGTGCAGCCGTGATTCTGGAATTAGAGAATATCTGTAAAGAATATATGCAGGGCAAAATCCCGGTTCCGGTTCTGAAAAACATCAACTTCTCCATGGAAGAAGGCGAGTACGTTGCGATCATGGGTCCTTCCGGTTCCGGAAAAACAACACTGATGAATATTGTCGGCTGTCTCGACCAGGCGACGAGCGGACGGTTGATCCTCGACGGACAGGATATCAGCAAATGCAGTGACAATCAGATGTCGGACATCCGCCTGCAGAAAATCGGCTTTGTATTCCAGAACTTCCAACTCCTTGCAAGACAGAGCGCAATGGAAAATGTATGCCTGCCGTTGACGTACGCGGGCGTGCCGAAAAAAGAGAGAAGAGAGCGTGCGGCGATTGCCCTCGAGCGCGTAGGACTTGGCGATCGCATGGATTTTAAGCCGACGCAGCTTTCCGGTGGACAGAAACAGCGTGTGGCGATTGCACGGGCAATTGTCAACCATCCGAAAATTCTGCTGGCTGATGAGCCGACGGGAGCACTCGATTCCCATTCCGGCGAGCAGGTCATGGAGCTGTTCCAGAGCCTGAACGACGAGGGCGTCAGCATCTTGATGATTACGCATGACGCGGAGATCGCATCGATGGCACAGCGCACCGTGGAGATCCGCGACGGAATGATGAAATCGAAGGAGGTGGCCGAAACATGAAAAAAGGAAAAGCCGCAAAGAAAGTCGTGATTGCAGTTGTGACCGCAGTTGCCGTGGGCGGTGTCAGTGTCGGCGGTTATTACGGCATCCGCCAGGCGCAGAAGACGACCGTAAAAGTGTATCCGGTCAGTGACTTTACGAGTGGTTACTGGGAAGACAGCATGAATATGGAAGGCCAGATCACCTCGACGGCTTCCCAGAACATCTATCTTTCAGACAGCCAGACCATTTCCCAGGTTCTCGTCAAAGAGGGCGATGTGGTAAATGCCGGAGACACGCTGATGACATACGATACCAGCATGATCGAGCTGGATCTGGAAACGCAGCAGTTACAGCTTGCACAGACAAAGCTGAAAATCCAGCAGAGTGAAAAAGAACTGGAAAAGCTGAAAAAGACAAAACCGGTAGCGGATACGCCGCTGGATCCGGTGGAGCCGGATTTCCCGGATTTTCCAGATGAACCCATCGATCCGGATTTCCCGGACGAACCGATTCCGACCCCAGAACCGGAGCCGACGTACGAGGATGCTGTTCTGTACAGCAGTACGAATAAGCTTGTATTTGGTTCCAAACCATACAAAGGAGAAGGAACGCAGGAAGACCCATACACCTATCTCTGCGCACCGGGGACAGTCCTGACAGGCGGATTCCTGAATCAGATGGCAGGATACGCGGATGAAAAGGGAACGAAAAAAGAAGAGGACAGCGAAGGATACTGGTTTCGCCTGGAGATTCATGAGGAAAACAAAGCCGCAGAGGCGCTGGAAACCGTGTGGGAGCAGGATGGAACGAAGATTGCGAAAGCATACGAGACTTCGTATGAAGCAGTCCTGAGTCTGAAAGAATCCGAATCGGCGGATGCACCGGAAATAAAAATTACCACGCCGATTGCAAATACAGAGGTTGCAGAGGGCGGCGAGCTGAAGCTGAAAATCGGAATCAATGAGAAGAAAGATACCGAAGAGAAGCCGGATGAGAAAGCCGACGATAAAACGGATGATAGAACCGAGAGTCCGTCCGAGGACGATGTGACACAGCCGGGTGAAGCCGGAAATGGAAGCGGTGAGGCAGACGATTCCACGGAAAACCCCGAAACGGATGGAACTTACACATACGTCTGGAAACACAACGGAAAGACAATCGACGGAGATTTTAAGGATACTTACACAAAAGAAAACATCACAAAAGAGGATGCCGGAATCTATATAGTAGAAGTGACAGCGAAAAATGACAAGGGTACTTCCATGGCAGTCAGCACTGCAAATGTGGCGGTAAAAGAAGGAACGATTACCCCGACACCAAGTGTAACTCCGACCCCGAGCGTTACGCCGGGACCGAGTGTAACTCCAGAGCCGACCGTCAGCCCGGAACCAAGTACAACACCGATTCCGACCACAGAGCCGGTTCCAACAGAAACTCCGGTGCCGAGCGAGACCCCAGTTCCGACGGAAACGCCGACGCCGACCGAAGCCCCGGCAGAACCGGAAGCGGAACCGCAGAGCGAAGATGCGCCGGAAGCAGTGCAGACGACAGCAAAAACCGTATTCTACGGTGAAAAAGCATCGGTACAGTCCCTCTTTACATCATCCACAGGAAGCAGCGCAAATAACAATACTTCTTCCGGTGATGATACCCAGATGACCTACACAAAAGATGAGTTGAAAAAAGCCATCAGCGAAAAAGAAAGCCAGATCCGTAATCTGAAGCTGGATCAGAAGGAAGAGGAACTCAAAGTCAAAAATACGCAGAAATCCCTGGATTCCCAGACCGTAAAAGCGACGATCAGCGGTGTGGTAAAGAAGGTTGGAAATGCAGAAAACTCGTCCAACGACGGAAGCGCCTTTATCCAGGTCAGTGGAAACGAAGGTCTGTACGTGCGCGGCTACTTAAGCGAGACGTATCTCGATCAGGTAAAAGTCGGCGATGAACTCAACGTGACTTCTTGGTCTTCGGGTGCTTTTGCAGCGGCAACCGTAACCGAGATTTCTCCGTACCCGACAACAAGCTACATGTCGTACAGCGAGACATCAGCCTCCTTCTATCCGTTCACAGCCGTTATCCCGGAAGGCGGAGAAGGTTTTGAAAACGGTGACTGGATCGAGATTGCAATCACTGTCGGAAACGATGTAGAAAACGGCAACGGCCTGTACGTCAGCAAAGAATTCATCCGCGAGGAAAACGGACAGAAATTCGTTTATATCCGGGATGAAAATGATAAATTAAAGAAACAGAATGTGGTAACCGGAAAACTTCTGTGGGGCAGTTATTACGAAGTGAAGAGCGGTCTTTCCGAAGAGGATTACATTGCATTTCCGTACGGCAAAACCGTGGTGGAAGGCGCAGACACGAAGGAATCCAGTTCATCGGATTATTACAACAGTTAAGGAGGCGCATTATGTTAGAAAATGTAAGACTTTCCTTTCAGGGAATCTGGTCACACAAAATGCGTTCCTTCCTGACGATGCTGGGTATTATCATCGGAATTGCATCGATCATCTCAATTGTCTCCACGATCAAGGGAACGAATGAGCAGATCAAACAGAACCTGATCGGAGCCGGAAACAACAACGTGACCGTCAGCTTAAAGCAGGGCGACGGCGATTACTGGATGGACAACGGACTGCCAAGCGGCGTGTCGAAACTGTCCGGTGATCAGAAAAAGCGGATCCGCGAGCAGGATCAGGTGGAAAATGCATCGTTTTACACCGAAAGAACGTATGTGAGCGGCATCGCAAAAGGAAACACAACACTGGACAGTGCGAAGGCGCTTGGAGTGGATGAAAATTATCTGTCGACGTGCGGATATCAGATTTATCAGGGACGCGGCTTTGTGGAGAGCGATTTCTCGAAGACCCACAAAGTTGTCCTCCTCGACGATACCGCAGTGCTGACACTCTTCCCGGATGAGTCGCCGGTCGGCAAAACGATCGAGATCATGGGAGAGCCGTTCACGGTGATCGGCGTGATCAAAAAAGCCGATTCGTTCCAGCCGGTCATCAATTCCAGAGATGACTACTATACGTACAATCAGGAATCTTATCCGCTGGTGCTGATGCCGGATGTCTGCTGGCCGATCGTATTCCAGTATGATGAACCGGAAAATGCCGTTGTGATGGCAAAAACGACCGAGGATATGAGCACGGTGGGAAAGACAACAGCGGATATCATGAACGAATCCGTGACCAATACAACTGATTCTCTTTCCTATCAGGCAGAGGATCTGCTGGAGAAAGCAAAGAGTCTGCAGGAGTTAGGCCAGAGCACGAACCAGCAGCTGATCTGGATCGCGAGCATTTCGCTTCTGGTCGGCGGTATCGGTGTTATGAATATTATGCTGGTATCTGTAACGGAACGTACAAGCGAGATCGGCCTGAAAAAGGCGATCGGAGCAAGAAAACGCAGAATTCTGTTCCAGTTCCTGACCGAGGCGGCGGTGCTCACCAGCATCGGCGGACTGCTCGGCGTGCTGGGCGGCATTATCATGGCACAGGTGATTTCGAGGGTATCGCAGACGCCTGTGGCGATCAGTATTCCGGCGATCATTTTCTCCGTGGTCTTCTCCATGGTGATCGGTATCGTATTCGGACTGCTGCCGTCGGTAAAAGCAGCGAACCTGAATCCGATCGATGCGCTGCGAAGAGAATAGAACAAAAAAGAGTTGAAAAATCCGTGCGGGTACAGCGTAGGTGCTGGATCCGTGCGGATTTTTTGTGCGGCGTGTGCGGATGAAACTTAAGATCTTTACTTTTTGCGGAAAGTCGGTTATACTGGAAAATAAGCGCAATTTGCGGCGCAGCAAAGAGGCATTCGAGTTTCAGATTCGGTATGTTTATGAAAATATAAGAAAGATTCAAAGACATTTCACATTCGTTTATGGTATAATCAAACAAGAGTATGACCAACGAAAAGGAGTATACGCGAATGAATATTTTGTTTTTTATCACACCGAAAAGTGAAACGGCTTATCTGTATGACGACTGCTCACTTCGGCAGGCCATCGAGAAGATCGAATATCATAAATACACGGCGGTTCCGGTACTGAACAAAAAGGGCTGCTACGTGGGAACACTGACGGAAGGAGATCTGCTCCGCATCATAAAAGAACGGTATCTGCTGAATTACCATGAAGCAGAGGATATCCCGCTCTGGCAGGTTCCAAAACGGTGGAATTATGAGTCCGTCAACATCAACAGCAACATCGAGGACCTGATCGAGATGTCCATGCGGCAGAATTTCGTTCCAGTTGTGGATGACGAGGGAATCTTCATCGGCATCATCCGAAGAAGAGACATCATCCAGTACTGTTATCAGAAAAGCGGCATCAAAGAAGAGGAAGAAGCCCGGCGCAGCGCGCGGAAACAAAACGCAGAACAGATGATTCTGCAGTAAAGAAGAAAATGAGGGAAACATTATGAAAAAACTGATCGATCTTATCCAGGAAGAGCTGGTAAAAGCCTTTACCGCTGCGGAGATGGACCCGTCCTATGCAAGGGTTTCCGTTTCCAACCGCCCGGATCTGTGCGAATACCAGTGCAACGGCGCAATGGCAGCTGCAAAAGCATACCACAAAGCACCGATCCAGCTGGCTGAAGCAGTTGTAGAAAAAGTGACCGATCACAGCGTGATCGGTGAAATTGAAGCCGTAAAACCGGGATTCATCAACCTGAAAATCAACCCGGAATTTCTGGCAGATTATCTTTCCAAAATGCAGAACGATGAAGATCTTTCTGTAGAAAAAGCAAAAAATCCGAAAACCATCATCGTAGATTACGGCGGAGCAAACGTGGCAAAACCGCTTCACGTCGGCCATCTCCGTTCCGCGATCATCGGGGAAAGCATTAAGCGTATGGGACGCTTCATGGGCCACAACATGATCGGTGACGTTCATCTTGGAGACTGGGGTCTGCAGATGGGACTGATCATCACCGAGCTGCAGGAGCGCCATCCGGAGCTTGTTTATTTTGATGAGTCCTTTACGGGAGAGTACCCGGAGGAAGCACCGTTTACGATCAGCGAGCTCGAGGAGATTTATCCTTGCGCAAGCGGCAAATCGAAAGAGGACGAGGACTATAAGAAACGTGCACTCGAGGCAACGAGAGAGCTGCAGCAGGGCAGAAGAGGATATCGTGCGATCTGGAAACACATTATGAACGTTTCTGTTGCCGATCTGAAAAAGAACTATGGAAACCTCGACGTTCATTTCGATCTGTGGATGGGTGAGTCCGATGCACAGGAGTACATTCCAGACATGGTAGATTACCTGAAAGACAATGGTTATGCACATTATGACCAGGGCGCACTCGTTGTTGATGTCAAAGAAGAGACAGACACAAAAGAGATCCCGCCGTGCATGATCTTAAAATCCGATGGGGCAGCTCTGTATGATACGACAGACCTGGCAACCATCATCCAGCGTATGAAACTGTACAAGCCGGACGAGATCTGCTATCTGGCAGACAAACGTCAGGAGCTTCACTTCGTACAGTGTTTCCGCTGTGCAAGAAAAGCAAAACTGGTGAATGATGATACCGTTCTTTCCTTTATCGGCTTTGGTACCATGAACGGAAAAGACGGAAAACCGTTCAAGACCCGTGAGGGCGGCGTTATGCGTCTGGAGCGTCTGATCGGCGAGATCAACGATGAGATGTATCAGAAGATCGTGGAGAACCGCAGCGTAAAAGATACGGATGGAAGAGGAACGGCACAGATTGTCGGACTGTCTGCTATTAAATACGGTGACCTGTCCAACCAGGCATCGAAAGATTATGTATTCGATGTTGAGAGATTTACTTCCTTCGAGGGAAACACCGGTCCGTACATCCTGTACACGATCGTTCGTACAAAATCCATCCTCGGAAAATATAAAGAAGAGGGAAATGAACTGAAGAAAGGCGCACTTCTGGCACCGAAGAGCGACAGCGAGAAAGCTCTGATGCTTTCCGTATCCCGTTTCAACGGCGTTGTGGAGAACGCATTCGAGGAGAAAGCACCGCATAAGATCTGTGCTTATATCTACGAGCTTGCAAACGAGTTCAACCATTTCTACCACGAGACCAAGATCTTAAGTGAGCAGGATGAGGCAAGAAAAGCATCTTACCTGGCACTGCTGGATCTTGTCCGCGAGGTACTTGAGACCTGCATCGACCTGCTGGGATTCTCGGCACCGGAACGGATGTAAGATTCGCCAAGAGGGAAAAAATAGATAAAAAACAGGCGATTTTTTTGGCAGCCGTCGGCTTCTGTAGTTCTTGCGGAAACGGCGGCTGTTGTGTTATACTTACATCACGATTTTTCATCCGCTTGGACATTCGTCCTGAAAAATCGATTCTATATTACTCTATCGAAGAGCCATTCGGCTCAATTTATATCCATGTACAAAAACAGAATATCGGACTGACAAACACTTTGACGTAAAAAGAGGAGGCGGGATCATTGGAAAAGTAGAACTTCCGGGAGGGAAGTATCGCCTGCTGTCAGTGCTCGGAAGAGGGGCAACGTCTGTCGTTTATCTTGCAGAGAAAACTGGATCCGGAAAGCGGTATGCAGTCAAGGTAAGTATATGTGACAGGGAAAAACTGCGCCGGGAAGCGTTTCTTTTACAGAAGTTTTCATATCCCGGGATTCCCTGTGCGGTGGAACTTCTGGAAAGTAGGACAAAAAGCTTTCTGGTGATGGAAGCTGTAAACGGAAAATCTATCGGACAGCGTATGCGTAAGGGAGAACGGTTTTCCAGCCGGGAAATTCTGAAAACGGGAATTGCCCTGAGCGGGATTCTCTGTTATCTCCATGCACAGATCCCGCGGGTTTTCTACCGGGATCTGAAGCCGGACAACGTGATGATAACAGAGCGTGGTGAAATATACCTTGTGGATTTCGGTGCAGCCGGAACAGAAGAAACGGGTGTGGAAGTCCGTTATGGAACCCGCGGTTATGCAGCGCCGGAGCAGTATGACGGGAAGTGTGACGCCCGTTCCGATCTTTATGCACTCGGCGCACTGCTTGCGGCAATGGCGAAGCATGCGAAAAAGCGGCAGAAAAGAGGACTCTGGCGGGTGATGGAAAAGTGTATGCAGAAAAAGCCGGAGGAGCGGTATGCGTCTGCCGGAGAAGTCAAAAAGGCACTGCGGCGGCTGGAAAGAAAGCAAAAAGGCAGGAAGACTCTGCGGATCTTTGCAGTTTTTGCTTTTCTGACAGGAGGAGCGGCTGCGGTTGCCAGCAGGATGCCATGGGGGCAGTTTCCGGCGGCAGACGAATGGGAGGAGCAGGGAGATCTCTGGTTCTGCGGAAATCCGGTGGAAGAAGGCAGTCTGCCGAACTACCAGAAAGCGCGGGAAGCGTTCTTAAAGGCAGACCATCTCAGTCAGGCGGGGCGTGTGGAGCAGGAACTTGTGGAATACTGTCTGGCGGATGATGCGGCAAGGGAAAAAATGCAGATGGAGCCATTGCTGGCTGAATTTTATGATGACACGCAGCAGGAGCCGGAAAAGGAAAAACGCTGCCGCAGATATCTTGCTGTTGCAGGAATGTATTTCAGTTTTTCCGAAGAACTGGCGCGTGAAAATGACACAGACGCCATGCGGAAAGGAATCGAAGTGCTGGAAAAGGCCGCAGGCGAGAATATGGAGGGGCAGTGGGAGGCGGTTATCTGGCAGAGACTGGCGGATGCGTGCTATCTTGGCGGAAAATCCGGGGATGGGGAAAGAGAACAGGACTGGTGCCAGGAGAGTTTTCTCTATTACGAACGGCTTCTGTGCAGCAGACAGGATGGAAACCGGCGGAAAAATCTGCTCAGGGCCGCAGAGCTGGCACTTCAGTTCGACATGCAGGAAAAAGCAGAACAGTACCTCAACGAGGCAGCAGAAATTCTGGGAATGGAGGAGGACATTTTTTATCAGCAGATCAGAAAAAGATGGGAGGAAGCAGGATGAGAAAAAAGACCATATGCGCAATGATGACAGGATTCCTGGCCGTCCAGGGAATCGAAGTCCACGCGGAGACACAGCAGACGACAGGCGAGGCCGCAAGTGCGGTGGAAAGCGTGGAATTAGAAGCTGAAATCATCGAGAACAGTGATGTGACAGATGCAGACGGGAAAGCCGGACCGGAGGAACTGCTGCCGGACGAAAAGTCAGAAGAAGAACCGCCTATAGAAGAGAAACCAGAGCAGGAACCAGAGCCGCCGGAAGAGAAAACAGATCCGGCAGAGACCGGAAAGAAAGAGAAAGAAGGAGAAGAAAAAATGCTTCCCCCGACGGTAATTCCGGATCCGGAGAAAGAACCAGCGGAAAGGTGGGAAGAAGAGGAGAAAGAAATTTCGGAAGATTCAGAATCGGGGAAGCCAGAAGAATTGCCGGAGGCAGGAGATATGGGTTCCGGGGAATCGGAATCAGAGGAAGGATGTGAAGAAACAGATACAAAAGAATCAGAGACAGAAGAGTCAGATTCGGAGAGAACGGATTTTGGAGAAATGGACACAGAAAAACCAGATTATGAAGATACAGGTTCAGAAAAATCCGGAACGGAAAATTTGATGCCAGAAGATCCGGAACCGGAAAAGCCTGATATGGAAGAAACGAAGCAGGAATCTCCGTCAACCGAAAAAGAGTCAGAAAATCAAACATCGGAAACAAAAGCACCAGAAAAAGAGGAGCCTGCCGTAATGCCAGATGCCGGAAAGTCAAACACAGAAAAGCAGGAACAAACGGAGCCCGGGCAATCGTCTCCGGAGAAAGAAGAACTCAAAACAGACGAACAGCTGCCCGTTGCTGCAGCCACGCCCGAGGAGGTGACCCAAGATCCAGATGATATTCCGCTACAAACAGAAGAAAGCAGTCCTCCGCCTGCCGAAACTCCATCTAAGAGTGCCGGGGAGGAGCCATCTCAAATACGGCCGCAGATCATCGCCGATTTCATATTATCACAGATAGCAGACGAAGATTTCGAAGCGCCGATCCCCCTGATTATCCGCCCGGCCGACACCAGCGTCGAAATAGATCCCGGTTATACCCCGGAAATTCTGCTCGAGGGAGCCGCCGACACGGCTGAAATTCTTTCCTGCATGGTAAATGGCTCCGAAGCCGAATATGAATGGAAAGAAAACAAAATCTGTCTGAAAGCCGAGAGCCTTTCCGAAGGCTACAACCGCATCACTGTAAAAGTGCGTGGCGCAGACGGCATTGTACGAACCATGAAACCGTGGGAAGTCAACGTGAAACCAAAAACTTCCACACTTGTCAGCCAAAGAACCAGCCAGAAACCAAAAGGAACCCGCCTCTGGCAGTCCCTGAGGCGCCTCTGGAACCTGATTCGTGCCATTGCCGAAATTCAGAATCAGACCACCCGCTATCTGCGTGCACTCTGCAGAAAATAGCCTGATCCGGTTTTGTTTGTATTTCTAATTTCGATATGCTAGAATAAAAGACATGTCATACGATAAAAAAGTAAAAGAGGAAATAAGAGTATGTCAGATATGATATTATTTGATCTGGACGGAACCCTGACCGATTCCGGTCCTGGAATTACAAGATGCGTACAGTATGCGCTGGCATCCTTTGGCATCGAAGAGCCGGATCTGGAAAAACTGAACTGTTACGTGGGACCGCCGCTTCTGGAATCTTTCATGAATTTTGCAGGCCTTGGCTGCGAAGAAGCACAGCAGGCCATCACAAAATACAGGGAGCGGTACGAGGCAGAGGGCATTTTTGAAAATGAAGTATACGGGGGAATCCCGGAGGTTCTGGCGTATCTGAAAGAGAAGGGAAAAATTCTGGCGGTAGCATCGTCCAAACCGGAAAAATACGTGGAGCAGATCCTGGAGCATTTCGAAATCAGAAAGTATTTTACCGTAGTAACCGGTTCAGAAATGAACGAAACCAGAACCGACAAAGGAGAAGTCATCGCAGAGACGCTGCGCCGACTCGGAGCAGAAGACAGCCGTTCCGACGTGGTGATGGTTGGTGACAGAAGCTATGACGTAATCGGGGCAAGAGAAAACGGACTGCTCTGTGTCGGCGTATCGTATGGGTACGGCGGAAGAGAAGAACTCGAGGCAGCAGGTGCCGCAAAGGTATGTGATACACCGGAAGAACTGAAACTGCTGGCGGAGGATCCGAAAGAAGAGAAGAAAAGACGCGACCGCATCAAAAAAATGAAGCCGGAGCGTATCCCGTGGCTGACAAGAGGAGAAAGTGGAACAGGAATCTTTGCGCAGAAAGAGAAAAAAGCAGAGAATATAAAAGAAAAAAGGACAGCGAAAACAGAGCCAAAAACGGAGGAAATCGTAATTCCTATCCAGCGGAAGCTATGGCGTCTTTTAAAACCGCTTCTGACGTACGAACTGTTTCTGATCGGAGCAACCGTACTTCTGGCGCTGATCCTGATGACGTTTACGACCGGCGGTTATCTGGAAGAGCGTATGCACGCGACATCCGTTCTTGCATCAGCAATCGGCAGTCTGGCGGCGATCCCGGTTCTCTGGAAACAGTACAAAAAAGATGAAGGCATGTTCCCGAAACCGGAAAAACGGTGGAGTGCGGCAGAGGCAGCCGCCTGTATTCTGCTGGTTATGACCTTCGGCCATCTCCTGAACACTGTCATGAACGTGACCGGCTTTACCAGAATCTTTTCCGGCTATCAGGACATGGCATCAAAGATTTATGAAGGACAGAACCCGCTGCTTCTGATCCTGTCCGTCGGTGTGCTGAGCGCGGCCGCAGAGGAAATTGTTTTCCGCGGCATGATTTACCGCAGGGCAAAAGATTTCTGGGGAACCGGCTGGGGCATCGCAGCATCATGTCTGCTGTTCGGTGCATATCACGGCAATGTGACGCAGTTTGTCTATGCAGCCGTGGTAAGTGTGCTTCTGATCCTTATTTATGAGCGGTGCGGAACACTCCTTGCCCCGGTTCTTGCGCACATGGCAGAAAATATCTGGGGACTTTACCGGAGCCAGTTCGTATCCTGGATGACCCAAAAAGCACCGGCAGGTGCATGGATGTTCATCTTTTTGGAAGCGGTAATCTGCGCCGGAACATTCTGGTATCTGTTTTTAAAGGATAAACAGGGAAAAACACAAAAATAACAGAAAAAAAGTGGGATTTACAAGCAAATTTCAGAAAACAATGTGAAGCGGCACTCTTTGGCATCTACGACATGAAACGAAAATATGTAAAACACATGGAAATATTCGTTTCAAAATTGTGTGCGTATGATGATATATCTGAGAAAAATTTACAACTGCATTACAAGAACACGTTACAACAATAAAGTAAAAGGTTGCGTAAAAAGGTAAAATGGGGTATACTTGTCACAAATACATTTGAATTTACTGGGAGGACACAAGGATGGATATGAATATTGTATGCCTGGATCTGGAGGGAGTACTGGTGCCGGAGATCTGGATCGCTTTTGCGGAGGCCAGCGGAATCCCGGAACTGAAGAGAACCACCAGAGACGAGCCGGATTACGATAAATTAATGAAATGGAGACTTGGTATTCTGAAGGAACACGGTCTGGGACTGAAGGAGATTCAGGAGACTATCGCAAAGATCGACCCCATCCCCGGGGCGAAGGAGTTTCTGGATGAGCTGCGTTCCATTACCCAGGTCATCATTATCAGTGACACCTTTTCACAGTTTGCCGGTCCTCTGATGAAGAAACTAGGATATCCCACAATTTTCTGTAATTCTCTGGAAGTAGCGGATAATGGTGAGATCACCGGATTTAAGATGCGTGTGGAGAATTCCAAGTATACTACGGTGAAGGCGCTGCAGTCCATCGGCTTCCAGACCATCGCCAGTGGAGACAGCCACAATGATCTGGGTATGATCCAGGCCAGCAAGGCAGGCTTCCTGTTCAAGAGTACCGAACAGATCAAAAAAGATCATCCGGAGCTTCCAGCCTATGAGACCTATGACGAACTGATGGCAGCCATCAAAAAAGCATTATAATCTCCTATATTACTATTACTATGAAAAACTCTCCGGACAGATGTTATTCTGTTGAGGAGAGTTTTCTGTGTATACAGTGAATGCGTTTAATGGAGAATATTGATCCGCCACACACGGAAAACAGGGAAAAGACAAATAAAATATAAAAATATAATCGAAATTAAAAAAGTTATTTACATATTTTTACAAAATGTTACAATATTATAATATGACTTGTTATCAACCAATAGTAAGGAGAGGAAAATGTTCGAAAATTTGAAAATCAGGCAGCGCCTGAAAAAAGCTTTTGCCATTATTGTAGTTATATCATCTATTGCAGGAGTGCTCGGAGCACTGGCAATGATCGTTACCATGAACCGCTATCAGCATGCATTGACCAATTACGGTTTTTCACAGGGAGATATCGGTAAGGCCATGACTGTATTCACGGATGTAAGATCCGCAACCCGTGGAATCATAGGATATAACGACCCGGATCTGGTGGACGGTCTGATCACGACTCACGATGAGAAGAAGCAGGCTTTTCTTGAATACTGGGAAGTTGTCGGCGAGACTGTTGTTTCTTCAAAGGAGAAGGAACTGTATGATCAGGTAAATGAGCAGATTCAGCAGTACTGGGAGCTGGATCAGCAGGCCATTAATACCGGTAAGGTGGATATGGAAGAGAAGCGTATGCAGGCACAGGAGCTGATGCAGAATCAGGTAGCACCGCTTTATAATGAAATTTATGATACCATGCGTGAACTGATGAACGAGAATGTCCGTGAAGGAGATTCCCTTTCTTCCACACTGAATATCATGGGATTTATCTTCCTGCTTATCATTGTTGGTGTGATCGTGCTGGCAATTATCATTGCAACGAGAATGGAACATGCAATCTCTCAGGGAATCGCAGCACCGCTGGATGCATTGGCAAAGCGTCTGGAGACTTTTGCACAGGGTAACCTGTCCGATCCGTTCCCGACACTGAACAGTAAGGATGAGATCGCTGACATGATTCATTCTGCAAATGAAATGGCAGAAAAGCTGAGTTTTGTCATTGCCGACACCGGAGAAGTTATGAGCCAGATGGCAAACGGCAATTACAACATCACTTCCAAGAACCCGGATATGTATCAGGGTGATTTTGAACAGTTGTTTCTGTCTATCCGTAACATGAAGACACAGATGGTTCAGACACTGCGTTCCATCGAGGAGTCTTCCAGGCAGGTATCCGCAGGTGCAGCTAACCTGGCAGATGCTTCCCAGAATCTGGCAGAGGGCGCTACCGAGCAGGCAGGTGCCGTAGAAGAACTGCAGGCTACCATTACCAACATTACTTCCAATATTGAGCAGGCTGCTGAACAGGCACAGGAGTCCTATGAGCAGGCCAGAAAATATGCAAACGAAGCAGATAACAGCAGAGCAGAGATGAAGGCTATGGTGGATGCTATGGCCAGAATCAGTGATACTTCCAACAAGATCGGCAATATCATTTCTGAAATCGAGGATATTGCATCCCAGACCAACCTGTTGTCCCTGAATGCTTCCATCGAGGCAGCCAGAGCAGGTGAGGCAGGCCGTGGATTCGCTGTGGTTGCTGACCAGATCCGTCAGTTGGCAGAGCAGAGTACCAAGTCTGCTGTAGATACCAGAGACCTGATTGAAGGTTCCATGCAGGAGATCAAGGAAGGCAACCAGGCTGCAGACAGCGCTGCTGCTTCCATCGAGATCGTAGTAGACGGTATCGGCAAGATTGCAGAGTCTTCCCGCAGTATCAGCGAGATCTCCAAGGACCAGGCCAATGCCATGGATCAGGCAGAGCAGGGTGTCAACCAGATCTCCGAGGTAGTACAGTCCAACTCCGCTACCGCAGAAGAATCTTCCGCTACCAGCCAGGAATTGTCTGCACAGGCAATCTCTCTGGATGAGCTGATCAGCAAGTTTATTCTTCCTCAGGAATAAGAACGGCTGAGACATTGAGAAAAATATAGTACAGCTGGAAAAGCAGGTATCGGCAACGATGCCTGCTTTTTTTCTCTGACAGGAAGTGGACAAGGATATCTGATATGCGATATAATTACAGGGAACAGAACTGGAACAAAATGAGTGAAATGAGGTAACCATGGGAATGGATCAGGAACAGACACCCCACAAGCGCCGGGTGCGTTATAAAGGGAAATACCCCAGAAAATTTGAGGAAAAATATAAGGAATTACAGCCCGAAAAATACGGAGATACCATTGCCCATGTGATTCAGAAGGGAAACACTCCCGCAGGCATGCATATCTCCATTATGGTAAAGGAGATTCTGGATTTCCTGAAGATCCAGCCGGGAGAGACCGGATTTGATGCAACACTGGGCTACGGTGGACATACGAAAGCCATGTTGGAGCAGCTGCAGGGGTGTGGGCATATCTATGCCACAGACGTAGATCCGGAGGAGTCTGCCAAGACGAAGAAACGACTGGCAGAGGCCGGTTACGGAGAAGAGATTCTGACCATCAGATTACAGAATTTCTGTACCATAGATGAGATCGCAAAAGAGGTCGGAGGATTTGATTTTATTCTGGCGGATCTGGGAGTATCTTCCATGCAGATCGATAATCCCAGCAGAGGATTTTCCTTCAAGGTGGACGGTCCGCTAGATCTCAGACTGAATCAGCAGCAAGGAATCAGTGCAGCAGAGCGCCTGGATACCATCAGCAGAGAAGAACTGGCGGGAATGCTTTACGAGAATTCCGACGAACCCTACTGCGAGGAACTGGCGAAGGCCATCACCGATGAGATCCGTAAAGGACACCGGATCGATACTACTACAAAATTAAGGGAAGTCATCGAAAAGACCCTTGATTTTCTCCCGGAGAAGGAGAAAAAGGATACCATCAAAAAGACCTGTCAGAGAACTTTTCAGGCCTTGCGTATTGATGTGAACCGCGAATTTGAAGTGTTATATGAATTTATGGAAAAGCTGCCGGGAGCCTTGAAACCTGGCGGAAGAGTAGCTATCCTGACTTTCCATTCCGGCGAAGACAAGCTGGTGAAGCAGGCATTGAAGGAAGGCTACCGGAACGGCATTTATGCCGATTATGCGAAAGACGTGATCCGCCCTTCTGCGGAGGAATGTGTACAGAACGGCAGAGCCCGTTCCACGAAGATGCGTTGGGCGGTCCGGGCGGAAGAACAGACAGACTGACAGACGGAACAAAGGAGGTGTGAGAATGACTGTCATGGAATTTATCAATGCACACAGAGAGGATATGGATCCCTGCGAGTGCGTGATCCTGCCGAACGGCAGTGTGGAAGAGCCACAGCCTTCTCATATCAAAAAGCTGGAGGAAATCTCCGGCGAAGATAAACTGACACTGAACAGCCGTATGGAGAAAAATATGGAGCCCATATTTTTCATGGTGGAGTATACCGGCTGTATGTTAATATGGAGTACCCGTGTAGTGGTGCCGTCCCATCCCACACCGGCACAGGAAGAGACACTGGAGACCTTGTATTCGCGGCGATGCTGGCTCCCGGCTACCACAGGGAACAGGTGGGAGCAACTTACGAGGAATGCGTCAGAAAAGCAAAAGAACTGCACTAGAAAGGGAACGACAAAATGGCATTTGCACATCTTCATGTTCATACAGAATATTCGCTGCTGGACGGTTCCAACAAGATCAAGGAGTACGTAGCCAGGGTCAAGGAGCTGGGCATGAACAGCGCGGCAATCACCGACCATGGCGTTATGTACGGCGTGATCGATTTTTACAGGGCAGCCAGAGAAGCGGGGATCAAGCCAATCCTGGGCTGCGAAGTGTATGTGGCTCCGAATTCCCGTTTTGACAAGGAACTGACCGGCGGGGAAGAGCGTTATCATCATCTGGTGCTGTTGGCGGAGAATAATACCGGCTATGCGAATCTCATGAAAATCGTCAGCCGTGGCTTTACGGAAGGATATTATTATAAACCCCGTGTGGACATGGAAGTGCTGCAGGAGTTCCACGAGGGAATTATCGCATTGTCTGCCTGCCTTGCAGGTGAAGTGCCCCGGTTTATTCTGAAGGGAATGAAGGACGAAGCGAGAAAAGCGGCTCGCAAATACGAGGCCTGCTTCGGCAAGGGCAATTATTTTCTGGAACTGCAGGATCACGGTATCCCGGAGCAGCGTACGGTGAACATGGAACTGCTCCAGATGAGCAGAGAACTGGACATTCCGCTGGTAACCACCAACGATGTGCATTACACCTATGCTGAGGATGCGATTCCCCACGATATTCTGCTGTGTCTGCAGACCGGCAAAAAGCTGGCGGACGAGGATCGCATGCGTTATGAGGGCGGTCAGTATTACGTCAAGAGCGAAGAGGAAATGAAGGGACTGTTCCCCTATGCATGGGAGGCCGTGGAGAATACCCAGAGGATTGCAGACCGTTGTAATGTGGAGATAGAGTTTGGCGTGACGAAGCTGCCGAAATACGATGTGCCGGAGGGGTACGATTCCTGGAGTTACCTGAATAAGCTCTGCGATGACGGACTGGCAGAGCGTTACGGTGACGGTGACCAGCCTGCCGGGGAGACCGGACAGACCCTGCGGGAACGTCTGGATTACGAGCTGGGTGTCATCCGCAGAATGGGATATGTGGACTATTTCCTGATCGTATGGGATTTCATCAACTATGCGAAAGAGCACGGGATTCCAGTGGGACCGGGACGAGGTTCCGCTGCGGGAAGTATCGTGGCATATTGCCTGAAGATCACCAACATCGACCCGATTCATTATAATCTGCTGTTTGAACGGTTCCTGAACCCGGAACGTGTCTCTATGCCCGATATCGACGTGGACTTCTGCTTCGAACGGAGACAGGAAGTCATCGATTATGTGGGCAGAAAATACGGCAACGACAAGGTGGTGCAGATCGTTACGTTCGGTACCCTGGCAGCCAAGGGTGTCATCCGTGATGTGGGACGTGTGATGGATCTGCCCTATGCGTTCGTGGATTCCATTGCCAAGATGGTGCCCAACGAACTGAACATCACCCTGAGCAAAGCTCTGGAAATGAATCCGGAGTTCCGTAAGCTTTATCAGGAGGATGAGCAGGTGCATCATCTGATCGATATGTGCAAGCGTCTGGAAGGACTGCCCAGACATACCTCCATGCATGCGGCGGGCGTGGTCATCTGTCAGAAGTCGGCGGATGAATTCGTGCCGCTGTCCAGAGGCTCCGACGGTTCCATCGTCACCCAGTTTACCATGACGACATTGGAAGAACTGGGACTGCTGAAAATGGATTTCCTGGGACTGCGTACACTGACTGTGATCCATGATGCGGTAAAATTCATCGAGAATACCACCGGCAGACACATTGATGTGGATGTCATTGACTATAACGATCCGAAAGTACTGGCTTCCATCGGCACCGGCAGAACGGAAGGTGTGTTCCAGCTGGAAAGTGCCGGGATGAAGAGCTTCATGAAGGAACTGCGCCCCCAGAATCTGGAGGATGTAGTGGCCGGTATTTCTCTGTATCGTCCGGGTCCCATGGATTTTATCCCGAAGTATATCCAGGGGAAAAACCATCCGGAGGATGTGACCTATGCCTGTCCTCAGCTGGAGCCGATCCTGAAACCCACCTACGGCTGTATCGTATACCAGGAGCAGGTAATGCAGATCGTCCGTGACCTGGCGGGATATACTCTGGGCCGAAGCGACCTGGTGCGCCGTGCCATGAGTAAAAAGAAGCAGGCCGTCATGGAAAAAGAGCGGGCGAACTTCATCTACGGCAATCCGGAGGAGAATGTCCCCGGCTGTATCGCCAACGGCATTGATGAACAGACCGCAGGACAGATCTACGATACCATGATGGATTTCGCCAAGTATGCGTTTAACAAGTCCCATGCGGCTTGTTATGCGGTGGTGGCTTATCAGACGGCGTATTTAAAATACTATTATCCCGTAGAATTCATGGCGGCACTGATGACCTCCGTCATCGATAACCCGAAAAAAGTATCGGAGTATATTTTGAACTGCCGGAACATGAATATCGCCATTCTGCCGCCGGATGTAAATGCGGGAGAAGCCGGATTCTCTGTGACAGACGGCAAGATCCGCTATGCCCTGACGGCCATCAAAGGTGTGGGACGTCCGGTCATCGACAGTCTGGTGCAGGAGCGTAAGGAGAGAGGCCCCTTCACAAACCTGAAGGACTTCATCACCCGCATGTCCGACAAAAAAGAGATGAATAAGCGGGCCATTGAGAACCTGATCAAAGCAGGAGCCATGGATGGACTGGGCGGCACCAGAAAACAGTTCATGAGCGTCTATGTGCAGATCGCGGATCACATCGCCCATGACAAGAAAAACAACCTGGCAGGACAGATTTCCCTGTTTGATATCGCCGGCGAAGAAGATAAGGAAGAATTCGATATCCGGATGCCGAATGTAGGTGAATACAGCAAGGAAATGCTGCTTGGCTTTGAAAAAGAGGTCCTTGGTGTCTATGTCAGCGGTCATCCTTTGGAGGAATACCAGGAGCTGTGGCAGAACTGCATCAGCAATACCGCCGGAGACTTTGCGCTGGATGAAGAGTCCGGAGAGGTGGAACTGGTCAAGGATCAGGCGAATGCAGTCATCGGTGGACTGATCGCGGACAAAAACGTAAAATACACCAAGAACGACAAGATCATGGCATTTTTAAATGTGGAGGATCTGATCGGCAACGTGGAAGTCGTGGTATTTCCCCAGGTATACGAGCGCTACAACACTTTGCTTACAGAGGATGCCAAAGTGTTCATCCGGGGCAGAGTGTCCCTGGAAGAGGACAAGGACGGCAAGCTGATCTGCGACCAGATCATCAGCTTCGAGGATGCACAGGCAGCCAGAGCGGCGAACCAGCCACTGTTCCCAAGGAATTACGGAGGCCGGGGAGGCAGCCGCGTCGGATCCTATGGAAATGGGAACGGCAGCGGGCAGCAGCCGGTCGGTGCCATGTCAGGCGGACAGACAGGCCGAACAGTGGAACAGACACAACCGGGTCAGCGGCCGCAGAACGCCGGAACCGGGCAGAAAAAAGGCATGCCCGCGGGGGCCTGGATCCAGTTTCCCAATATGGAAGCCTATAAGGCCAGAGAACAGGAATTGTTACAGGCCATCGCTGACTCCGACGGCAATGACGATGTGGTGATCTACCTGAGGGATATTAAAAACATCAAGATCCTGCCTGCAAATCTCAGGGTAAAAGCCGATGAGACATTAATGGAAAAGCTTGCATCGCAGTTTGGAAAAGAAAATGTTAAATTTATAACGAAACCTATTGAAAACCGCTCAAAA
>ENA-ORSB01001578-ORSB01001578.1-human-gut-metagenome-genome-assembly--contig:-NODE-1578-length-20707-cov-3.079314_pt1 | contig 20707 bp, 18 predicted proteins | sample MGYA00242180_ERZ509144 | MGnify/ENA primary metagenome ERZ509144 (study PRJEB26280, sample SAMEA2338661) | human gut metagenome | biome: human gut; feature: human-associated habitat; material: faeces...
ATTCGGCGTTACGGAGTATCTGCGCAGTATGATCCGTGAGGAAGGCGGAGATCTGGACAGAGAGGCATTGTCTTATATTAAGACAAAATCAGGAGAGAGCTATTTTGAAGATGCGGACGGACAGCCATGGCGCTGCCTGCATTATGTACCGGATTCTGTGTGCTATCAGATGGTGGAGAGACAGGAACAGTTCTATCAGTCGGCACTCAGCTTTGGCCATTTTCTGAAGCAGCTGGGGGATTATCCGGCCGAGAGTCTCTATGAGACGATTCCGAAGTTCCACGATACGGTGAAGCGTTTCCGTGATTTCAAAGACGCACTGCGGAAAGATGTGAAGAACAGGGCAAGACTTTGCCGTGAAGAAATAGAGTTTGTACTGGCACGCGAGGATGACTGCGGTGTCCTTATGAAGCAGCTTGAGGAAGGAATACTTCCGCTCCGTGTGACGCACAACGATACCAAGCTGAATAACATTATGATTGATAATGCAACGGGAAAAGCCATCTGTGTGATTGATCTTGATACTGTAATGCCGGGACTTTCCGTAAATGATTTCGGTGATTCTATCCGCTTTGGCGCAAGTACCGGAGCAGAGGATGAGAAAGATCTGACGAAGGTGTCCTGTGATCTTCATCTGTATGAAGTTTACGTCAAAGGCTTCATTGAAGGCTGTGGCGGTGCGCTGACTGAGACAGAACTGGATATGCTTCCCATGGGAGCAATCCTTATGACTTTTGAATGTGGAATGCGTTTCCTCACAGACTATCTGGAGGGAGATCATTATTTCAAGATTCACAGAGAGGGACATAATCTGGATCGCTGCAGAACACAGTTTAAACTGGTGAAAGACATGGAAGAAAAACTTTCCCGGATGAAAGAGATTGTAAATAAGTATAAACAGGTATAAAAAAACGTACATGTCCATAAAGACTTGTGTTTATGAACTGATTCGGATAGAATTATCCTGCGGGGATATGAGAGAAATCATATTTTCGCAGGATTTTCTACAATACATGATGTGCCAGGCAACAGTATTTTACAGTTCTGAATATAGGGTGCTGTAAAATACAGAGGTAAATTTTGCAGATGTGAAACAGGATATCCGCAGAATTTTATAGATTACACTCAGAATTATCAAGGATATTTCTGATGCTGTGAACTAATATAGGTATTGTTGAAAGAGAAAAAAAACAGAAATTGCAAAAAACAGGTATTGTAGCAGGAAGACAGGTTAGGAGGAATTATTATGGCAATTTTAGTTACAGGTGGAGCAGGCTATATTGGAAGCCATACAGTTGTAGAATTGCAGAACGCAGGATATGATGTTGTAGTTCTGGATAACTTAAGCAATGCAAGTGAGAAATCTCTGGAAAGAGTTTCCAAGATCACAGGCAAACCAGTGAAATTCTACAAAGCAGACATCCTGGACCGCGATGCTTTAAATGAAATTTTTGATAAAGAAGATATTGATTCCTGTATTCATTTCGCAGGTCTGAAAGCAGTTGGAGAATCCGTTGCCAAACCTTGGGAATATTACGAAAATAACATTGCAGGAACCTTAACACTGGTAGATGTTATGAGAAAACATAATGTAAAGAACATTATCTTCTCCTCATCTGCAACTGTATACGGAGACCCGGCAATTATTCCGATCACAGAAGAGTGCCCGAAAGGACAGTGCACAAATCCATATGGATGGACAAAATCCATGCTTGAGCAGATTCTGACAGACATTCAGAAAGCAGATCCGGAATGGAACGTAGTTCTTCTCCGTTACTTTAACCCAATCGGCGCTCATGAAAGCTGACTGATCGGTGAAGATCCTAAGGGTATTCCAAACAACCTGGTACCTTATATCGCACAGGTTGCCATTGGAAAACTGGATCATTTGAATGTATTCGGAAATGATTATGATACTCCGGACGGAACAGGTGTGAGAGATTACATTCACGTAGTTGACCTTGCAAAGGGACATGTAAAAGCTCTTAAGAAAATCGAAGATAATTCCGGATTAAGTATCTACAACCTTGGTACAGGAAAAGGCTACAGTGTTCTTGATATTGTGAAGAATTTTGAAGCTGCTACAGGTGTTAAAATTCCATATGTGATCAAGCCACGTCGTCCAGGCGATATCGCAACCTGCTATTCCGATGCTTCCAAAGCAGAGAGAGAACTGGGATGGAAAGCCGAAAACGGTATTAAAGAAATGTGCGCAGACTCCTGGAGATGGCAGTCCAATAACCCGAATGGTTATGAAGAATAATTAATTAAATCAACTGAATGCAGGTGCATTTAGCAACTTACCTGCGGAAAATCAATATCCCCCACACATGTAAGGAATGTTCATGCGTGGGGGATGTTTTTAAATTATAATCCTAGTTCTCTTTTCAGATTTTCAGCAGAGATGGATGGTTGATAATCAGGCTCGCCAGCTTCATATCGGCGTAGTGCTTCCAATTCTTCTGGGTCTGGTTCTATTTCTTCAACGTCGGACAAAATAAATGATGCCTGAATTAAGTTCCAGACTTTTTCAGCCTCTTCTTCGCTCATAATTGTAACTGCACCTATAATTCTTTCTTTTACATTAGACATGATACTCACACTCCTTTATATATTTGTCCGCGATTTCCCACATCTATGATATCAACAACGAATCCATTGACATCGAATAGTACTCTGTAATTTCCAACACGAAGTCGATAGCCGGAGATACCTTGTAATTTTTTGATATTTCCCTCTAATGGTAATTTGCTGATAGCAGTAAATAGTCGATACTGTGTTGTTTTATCTTGCTTTCGTAAAAATTTTTCAGCCTTTTTAGAATATGTGATTTGAAACAAAGAAATGCTCCTTTTCCGGGGTTTCCGGGATATTTAGAATTTTTATCTTTGGTAGAAGCAGATATGTTTCGGCTTGTTTTTAATATAGCATATAAAAATATTGGAAGCAACTCTAATGTAGGATTGGCGATGTGATTTTTTTCGGCTATAATAGATAAAAGAAAGGAGAGGACGCATATGAAAGTAGCAGCAATTCAGATGCCCACAGTAAAAGATAAAATACAAAATATCCGTACTGCCGGCACTTATATAGAAAAAATAAAGGCAGAAAATCCGGACTTTGTAATCCTTCCGGAGATGTTCTGCTGTCCGTATCAGACCGAAAACTTCCCAGTTTATGCAGAAAAAGAAGGTGGCCCATCCTGGCAGGCAATGTCTGATTGTGCCAGAAAGTATCATATTTATCTGATCGCAGGTTCCATGCCGGAAGCAGATGATGTGGGAAAGGTTTACAACACTTCTTATATTTTTGACAGAGATGGAAAACAGATTGGCAAGCACAGAAAAGCTCATCTCTTTGATATCAATGTAAAAAATGGCCAGTACTTCAAGGAATCCGATACTCTGACTTCGGGAGATCATGCCACAGTATTTGATACTGAATTTGGGAAAATGGGTGTCATGATCTGCTACGACATCCGCTTCCCGGAGTTTGCCCGCACAATGGCACTGGACGGTGCAAGGATGATTTTCGTCCCTGCAGCATTTAATATGACCACAGGTCCGGCACACTGGGAACTGACTTTTCGTGCAAGAGCCCTTGACAATCAGATCTACATGCTTGGATGTGCTCCTGCCAGAGATACACAGGCAGGATATATTTCCTGGGGACATTCTATTGTAACAGATCCATGGGGTCAGGTTATGAAACAGTTGGATGAGAAAGAGGGCATTTTAATAGAAGAAATAGATTTGGACCGGGAAGACCAGATCAGAGAGCAGCTTCCATTATTAAAACACCGCAAATCTGAAATGTACCATTTATAGGAGAACACATTTTTTTCGTAGACTGACCATAGATCAAACACATTTATCAGATATAGTAATACCATCAACAAAAACAAAAGAAACAGAGAAAATTCAAAATAGAAAGAACAGAGAGGTATTACTATGAAATATAAACATCTGGCAATGATCATGGGAGTTATGATAACAGCAACATCTGTGGGCTCTACGGTAACTGCGTTTGCGGCAGACAGCAAAACAGAAAGTACTCAGGATGCAGATGACATCACAGAAGATACAGCAGAAGCATCTGACGAGAAAGCAGACGACAGCAAAGAAGAAACAAACGAAAATGAAATTCTCGGAGAAGTAAAATCTGTAGAAGATGGAAAAATCACCATTGCAGTAGGAACCAGAAAAGAAATGAGCCAGCCTGGTGAACAGCCCCAGGGTGGCGAAAATAGCGAAGCGCCGGAGAAACCGGATGGAGATGATGCAAAGGCAGATGGCGATGCCAAAGGTTCTAAAGATGCAGACAGTGAAAAAACAGACGATGCCAGCACAGACGAGTCATCAGATACAGATGAAGCAACAGAAGATACTGAATCAACGGATGACGCATCCGCAGATAACACAGACAAAGGCGAAGCGCCAGATGGTAACGGTGATGGTCAGGGAGCTCCGGACGGAGAAGCACCATCTATGTTAGACCTGACAGGCGAAGAACAGGAAATCACAGTTACAGACAGCACAGTGATTACGAAACAGTCCATGGGCGGCGGTCAGGGAGCACCTGGTGGAGAGGCGCCGGAGAAACCAGACGGAGATAACGGAGAAACGCCAGAGAAACCGGATGGAGATAATGCTGATGACAATGCAGATGCAAAATCGGAAGATACTGAAAACACTGATGATTCAGAAAAGACAGATGCATCTGACGACTCAGAAAGCAGTGACGCAGAAAAGACGGAAAAAGCATCTGACAGCGACAATACAGACAGCGAAGCTACGAAAAAACCAGAGGGAGAAGCCCCGGATGGTAACGGTCAGGCACCAGATAGTCAGGGAGCATCAGATGTTGCAGGTCAGACCGAGGAGATTACATTAGATGACATCAAAGAGGGAGACGTAGTAGCTATTACATTAGATGACGACGGAAACGCAGCAACCATCACAGTCCAGTCCATGGATATGGGAGGCGGACAGGGTGGTCCTGGCGGCCAGGCTTCCGGTGTAGACAGCTACGATGCAGCAAATGAATACAGCTCAGATGAAACAGTCTCCGATACCACTCTGGAATCTACAGGAACAGACGAAAATGCAGCACTTGTTTCCAATGGTGCAGAGGTTACCTTAAGCAATGACGCAATCTCAAGAACGTCTTCCGACAGCCAGGGCGGTGATAACTCCAGCTTCTATGGTGTAGGAGCAGCAGTTCTTGCCACAGACGGAACTGCATATGTTAAAGGCAGTACAGTAACCACAGACAGCAAAGGTGGTGCAGGACTCTTTGCATACGGTGACGGAACTGTATATGCAGCAGATACAGATATCACCACACAGCAGGATACTTCAGGCGGAATCCACGCAGCAGGTGGCGGAAAGCTCTATGCCTGGGATCTGAATGTAGAGACAAATGGCGAATCCTCCGCGGCAATCCGCAGTGACAGAGGCGGCGGAACAATGGTAGTGGACGGCGGTACTTATACATCTAACGGGGTAGGCTCTCCTGCGGTTTACTGTACAGCAGATATTGCAGTCAACAATGCAGAACTGACAGCAAATGGTTCAGAAGCAGTCTGCATCGAGGGATTAAACTCTCTGAGACTCTACAACAGCAACCTGACCGGAAATATGAGTGATGATGATCAGAATGATACCACATGGACAGTCATTCTATATCAGAGTATGTCAGGTGATTCTGAAGTAGGTAACAGCACATTCCAGATGGATGGTGGAACGATCACATCCAAGAATGGTGGCTTATTCTATACAACAAATACAGAATGTACTATCACATTAAAGGACGTAGACATCACATACAATGATGACAATGAATTCTTCCTGCAGTGCACAGGAAACAACAACCAGCGTGGATGGGGCCAGAGCGGTGCCAACGGATCTGACTGCAACTTCACAGCAGACAGCCAGGATATGAAAGGAAATGTAATCTGGGATTCCATCAGTGACCTTGATTTCTACATGACTAACGGCAGCACACTGGAAGGTGCGTTTGTCAATGACGAATCCAACGCAGGAAACGGTGGAGACGGATATTGTAACGTAGTAATTGACAAAGATTCTACATGGACAGTAACCGGCGACAGCATCATTACATCCCTGTCAAACGCAGGAACCATCACAGATGCAGACGGCAAAACAGTTTCCATCGTAGGTACAGACGGAACAACTTATGTAGAGGGTGACAGTGACTACACAATCACAGTAGGCTCCTATCAGGACAGCGCAGATACATCTGCATCTACTACAGTCGATGACTGGTCCAACTATGAGATAGAAAGACCGGAATCTCTGTAAATTAAACAAATAAAATCTAAGTAAAATGAGAAAAAAACTCATATCCAATGCATGAATAATGCAGAAACAAAGGCAGAAACAGATAATTAAGACAACAGCAATAAAATCAAAATGTAAAAAAATCACGGCGAACAGTCGTGATTTTTTTATGCGCATTTAACATTCATTTGACCAAAATAAGATTGTTGGTGATGCCAAAAAGTTTTTATAATAATGCCAGAGCGTATTTGAAAAATCATTCTCACAAACTGTGACATACATCTTGCGGAAAGCATTTTTCAAACACACTTTAGTGTCAAACGCAAAAAGTCGGTGGACAGTGCAATGACAATAAAAAGAAATATAGCTCAAAAAGAGGAGAGAAATATCAATATGCAGAACAATCTTGCATCAATGATAAAAGAAAAAAAGCTGTTCCTCCTGGATATTGACGGAACTGTTGCTCTGGGAAGTGAACTTCTTCCGGGTGCAGCAGACTTTCTTCAGACAGTAAAAGAAAACGGTGGAATTTTCCGGTTTCTGACAAATAACTCGTCCAAAGCAGCCAGTGATTATGTAGAGCAGTTTCATGACTGGGGAATTGAAACTACGGAAGAGGAATTTATCACTGCAGGAACCTACGCCAGAGATTTCATGAAGAAATATTACGGAAACGAAAAAATCCTGGTAGCAGCTACCGAAACCTACTGCAGCGAACTGCGAAAAGCAGGTCTGAACATCACAGATCAGGCAGGAGATGATGTAGACTGCGTACTTTGCGCTTATGATACAGAGCTTACCTATGAGAAACTGGTTCAGGTCTGTAAACAGCTCACAGAGACAAAGGTTCCTGGTTTGCAACAAATCCGGATCTGCGTTGCCCTATTGATTTCGGAATGGTACCGGACTGCGGTTCCATCTGCCGGATGATTACGGCATCTGTTGGCAGAGAACCGGAATATATCGGCAAACCTGCACCCGGAATGGTATATGCCTGTCTGGAAGAAACAGGATGCACTCCGAAACAGACCCTGCTTATCGGTGACAGAATCTATACAGATATGGAATGCGGGAAACGGGCAGGCATTGACAGTTGTCTGGTACTGACAGGCGAAGCCAGTGCAGAAGAATGGAAAAACGGTTTCCGGTGCCAGTCACTGGGGAAACTTGCCGGATATTTTTCATAAAGATAACTGAAAAGGTATTACATTGCCAAAACAGCCCGACCCCAAAATATCAGTGAAAAATATTAATTGCAAAAGCAGGAGAGGAAAGAAAATCAAATGTCGGAAATCATATTAAGAGACATCTGCAAAAGCTATGAAAACGGCTTTCAGGCAGTAAAGAATTTTAATCTTGAAATAGAAAAAGGAGAACTGGTAGTTTTCGTTGGTCCGTCCGGATGCGGAAAGTCAACCACACTTCGAATGATTGCAGGACTGGAAGATATCAGCGACGGTGAATTATGGATCGGAGACAAACTGGTCAACTATCTGGAACCAAAAGAGCGCGATCTTGCAATGGTTTTCCAGAGCTATGCCCTATATCCTCAGATGAACATTTACGATAACATTGCTTTCTCTTTGCAGGTAAGAAAAGTACCGAAAAAAGAGATTGATAAAAAGGTTCATCATGTAGCAGAACTTCTGGGACTGGAAAATCTGCTGAAACAAAGACCAAAGAATCTTTCAGGTGGTCAGCGTCAGCGAGTAGCCATCGGAAATGCTATAATCCGTGAGCCGAAAGTACTTCTTATGGATGAGCCATTATCCAATCTGGATGCCAAACTTCGTACCCAGATGAGAGTAGAACTTGCAGGTATTCACAAAGCACTTGGGAACACCATTATTTACGTCACTCATGATCAGACAGAAGCAATGACTCTGGGAGACAGGATCGTAGTGATGAATCAGGGAGCAGTACAGCAGGCAGATACTCCGCAGAACCTGTATGCTTACCCGGTAAATCGCTTTGTTGCAGGATTCATCGGTTCTCCATCTATGAACTTTATCAAAGGTCTGGCAATGGAAAAGGTAGGAATCCCTACATTCCGTACAGAGAACGACGGAGACATCCCAATCCCGGATTTCTTATGGAAAATCCTGAAACGTCAGGGCTATGTTGGAAGAAACATTGAACTCGGAATCCGTCCGGAACATTTTCTGGAAAAACCCGCAGAAGCAGATACCAGAGGAGAGTGGAAAATGGAAGTCACAGTCACAGCCAGAGAACTGCTTGGGGCAGAAGTAATTCTTCATTTCAATCACGATGGTCAGGACTGCTGTGCAAAAGTTTCCGGTGACAGTCTGCTTGATAAAGGCGATAAAGTAACACTCTGGATCGACATGGCATACATTTCAGCATTTGATCTGGAAACTCAGGAGAATATCACTCTGAGAAAAGGGATGTTTTCATAAGCAATGATATTGTTCAAAAGTTCAATATAAAACTCATAAAAACAGGAAAGGTGTTCAATACATGAAGAAGTTAAAAAACACAGGTGCCTACGCATACCTGTTTCCAAGCTTTCTGATCTTTGGAATCTTCTTATTCTACCCGTTTTTTAAGACTTTATACTTAAGTCTTTTTAAAACGAATAAGATGGGACAGGCAAAACTATTCGTAGGACTTGGCAACTACAAAGAATTATTACAGTCATCCTCATTCTGGAACAGTCTGGCAGTTACCCTGATCTTTGTTGTGATCGTAGTTGCAGTCAGTATGATCCTGGGACTTACAACAGCAGTCCTCTGCAACAAAACATTTCCGGGAATCCGTTTTTTCAGTACTGCATATGCACTGCCAATGGCAATCGCATCCAGTTCAGCAGCAATGATCTTCAAGATCATGCTTCATCCATCCGTAGGAATCATCAATAAGATTTTTCATCTGGATATCAACTGGGTCAGTGATCCGAAATACGCACTGATCTGCGTAGCAGTTCTTACTGCATGGCTTAACAGTGGAATCAACTTCCTGTATTTTTCAGCAGGATTAAGTAACATTGATGAAACTATTTATGAACGAGCTTCCGTAGACGGCGCAAGTTCATTCCAGAAATTCTACCGCCTGACACTTCCGGGACTGGCACCAATGATGTTCTACACATTAGTGGTAAACATCATTCAGGCATTCCAGTCATTCGGACAGGTCAAGATTCTGACACAGGGTGGTCCCGGAGAATCCACAAACCTGATAGTGTATTCCATTTACAGAGATGCCTTCTTTAACTATCGTTTCGGAAGTGCAGCAGCCCAGTCAGTGGTACTTTTCCTGATCGTGCTGGTACTTACTCTGGTAATGTTTAAAATTGAGAAAAAAGGAGTGAAATATTAATGTCACAGTTAGGCAGCATCACTGCTGAAAAAGAAAAACAGATGGATCTGGAACGCCAGAGGTTTCAGGAAGTAAAAGCAAAAATGCTGGCGCAGCAGAAATATAAAAGAGCGGCCAGAACTGCCGGACACATTGTCTTAAATATTGTCGTGGCATTAATTGTTCTTCTGCCTCTTTTATATGCAGTAAGTATTGCATTTATGCCATCCGGTGAACTTTTTACTCTGGATATGAATATCCTGCCCAAACATCCGACATTGGAGAATTTCCGACAGGCACTGCAGAAGGTTCCACTGGTTCGTTTTGTAGTAAACTCTTTCCTGGTAGCAGGTCTCATCACTTTCGGACAGATCATTTCCTGTTCACTGGCAGCATTTTCCTTTTCCTTCCTGGACTTCAAAGGAAAAAATGTGCTGTTTATGCTGGTGATGGCAACTATGATGATTCCGGGAGAGGCAACGATTATTTCCAATTACCTGACAGTCAGCGGATGGAACTGGCTGGATTCCTATCAGGTACTGATCGTGCCCTATCTCACATCTGCAATGGGAATCTTTCTGTTCAGACAGTTTTATCTTACATTTCCGATTTCGCTGTATGAATCAGCGAAGATTGACGGCTGCTCCAATCTGCGATTTATCTGGCAGATTCTGATGCCGCTGACAAAATCAGCAATGGGAGCTATGGCAGTGTACACATTTATTAATGCATGGAATATGTACATGTGGCCATTACTTGTGACAGGATCAGACAAGATGCGTACTGTACAGATCGGTATCGGTATGCTGGACAGCGTAGACTCCCAGTCTATTACATTGATGATCGCAGGCGTAGTACTGATTATCCTTCCGTCCATTTCCATATTCATTGCAGGACAGAAGCAGCTGATCCGAGGTATGTTCTCAGGTGCCGTAAAAGGCTGAGAAATAGAGAAAACAAAAACAAACAACATGAAAAGAAAGAGGTAAGTTATGAAGCGTAAACTCGCAGTATTATTAACAGCAGCAACAGTATTCAGCGCAATTCTTCCAACTACCTGCATGGCAGCAGAGAAAAAGGCAGACATTCCGGAGGGAACAACGATTTCATTCTGGCACGCAATGGGCGGTGTCAACGGGGAAGCACTGGACTATCTGGTGAATAAATTTAATGAAGAAAATGAATATGGAATTAAAGTGGATTCTCAGTATCAGGGAGAATATGACGATGAGATCAATAAGTTAAAGAGTGCCCAGCTTGGAAATATGGGAGCTGATCTGGTGCAGATTTATGATATCGGAACCCGTTTCATGATCGATTCCGGATGGGTGATCCCAATGCAGGACATGATTGACAGCGAAGGATATGATGTATCTGATCTGGAACCAAATATCACAGCTTATTATACAGTAGATGATAAATTATATTCCATGCCATTTAACTCCTCTACACCGATTCTTTATTACAACAAGGATATGTTTGACAAAGCAGGTGTGACAGAGGTACCTACAAGCCTTGAGGGAATCGCAGAGGTTGCAGATGACCTTGTAAACAAAGGCGGTGCGGGAGAAGCATTATCCATGGGAATCTATGGATGGTTTTTCGAAGAGTTTATGTGCAAACAGGGTCTGCCATATGTAGATAACGGAAACGGACGTGAGGCAGCAGCTACAAAGGTTGCATTCGATGAAAACGGAGGTGCACTGAATATTCTTAATGAGTGGAAGAAACTTTATGACGCAGGCTATGCACCAAACGTAGGAAGAGGCGGAGATTCTGGACTTGCAGATTTCTCTTCCGGAAAAGCAGCTATGACATTAGGTTCCACAGCGTCCCTGAAACAGATTCTGCAGGATGTAAACGGTTCCTTTGAAGTAGGTACCGCATACTTCCCATCCATTACAGATGATGATAAAGGTGGTGTATCCATCGGTGGTGCTTCTCTCTGGATGCTTGACAACCAGGATGATGCAAAGAAAGCAGCTACATGGGAATTTGTAAAATATCTGGTATCTGCGGAATCACAGGCATACTGGAATGCACAGACAGGATACTTCCCTGTAACAACAGCAGCACATGACGAGCAGGTATTCAAAGACAACATTGCAAAATACCCACAGTTCCAGACAGCCATTGACCAGCTTCATGATTCTGCACCGGAATATGCAGGTGCACTTCTCAGTGTATTCCCGGAAGCACGTGCGATTGTAGAAACAGAGATTGAGAATATGCTCAACGGAAAAGAATCTGCAGAGGATGCGGTGAGCAAAATGGCTTCTGATATGAACAAATCCATCGAAGATTATAACTTGTTGAATGAATAAAAATATTGATAACAGTACATTGAGAAGTGTTATAATCATTCACAGGAAAAATATTTATACTTAAATGAGGACAGGGGGCTGCGTATGCGGTTCCCTGTTTATGAAGATTTACGGTAATTTTCTTAATGCTATAGTTTAACTAAATTGCGAAACAGATATTTGGTTCTGAGCAAGTAGCAAAGCGGATAATTTTATCCACTTGACATATTCAGACGTTTTGTAAAAAATCAAGACGAAAAATATGTTATTGGAAAGCACTGTAAATGAATTTTATATAAGAGAGGCATATGGAAATGACAGAAACAACAAAGAGAACAACAAAAGTATGGGCACACAGGGGTGCCAGCGGATACAGACCGGAGAACACTCTGGAAGCATTTGAACTTGCCATCAGACAGGGCGCAGACGGAATCGAAATGGATGTACATACTTCCGCAGACGGCGAACTCATCGTTATGCACGACGAAAACGTAGACCGCGTCACAGACGGAACCGGACTGATCAAAGATATGACACTGGCTCAATTGAAAGAATTAAAAGTCAGTACACCCGCAGAACCATCAGGAATTTATCACATTCCAACTCTGGCAGAAGTACTGGAGCTCATGCGCACCACAGATATGATGGTAAACATCGAACTAAAGAACAGCATCTGCTTCTATCCGGGAATGGAAGGGAAAATCCTGAAACTGGTAAAAGAAATGAACATGGAAGACCAGCTGATCTATTCCTCCTTTAACCATTACAGCCTGTTACAGTTAAAACAGCTGAATGACCATGTACAGACCGGAATCCTTTTCAGTGACGGATGGGTAAATCCAGCCATGTACGCCAAAAATCTCGGAATCAACGCCGTACACCCTGCAGTTTATCACCTGAAATACCCACAGTTCATAGAAGAAGTCAAACGTGCCGGACTGAAAATGCACGTATGGACTGCCAACAAACCAGAACACATCCAGCTGGTAAAAGACGCAGGTGCAGAAGCAGTCATTACCAATTATCCGGACAGAGCGATTGAGATTATAGAGAAATAAAAAATTCCTGCCTGTTCATATGAAACTGTCATATGTTCAGGCAGGATTCTTTCTTGTATCATTATATAGATATTGTGGATTTTCAGAGTTTTCTGCTGCTATTTGAAAACCATTTCAGAAATTATTTCTGCAGTTTCTTAGCATGCTCAGATTTCGGCTCACAGGTAAGTTCAACACCCAGCTTACGGAACTCCAGGATATCCACCTGAGACAGCAGCACAGAAGTATGAACCTGGCAGCCTTTTAATTTCGGAATCTGCTGCAGGGCTAGCTTCGCATCTTCATTATCTGCGGCACTGATGGAAAGCGCGATCAGAGTTTCATCAGAGTGAAGTCTTGGATTTTTGCTTCCAAGGTATTCTGTCTTGAGCGCCTGAATTGGTTTTAATGCTTCCGGAGAGATAACATGTTTGTCATGCTCAATTCCTGCCAGTTCTTTCAGTGCATTCAGAAGCAGTGCTGAAGATGCACCAAGAAGTTCAGAGGTCTTACCTGTAACAATACGTCCGTCAGGAAGTTCCATGGCAGCAGCAGGTGCACCTGTTTCTTCTTCACGTTTCAGCGCAGCAGGAACCACCTTGCGTTCTTCGATGGTCACATGAGCCTGTTTCAGCAGAAGCTCAATCTTATAAACTTCTTCTTCGCGGCCTGTTCCGCGAACCAGAGCTTCCATGCTCTTATAATATCTGCGGATGATCTCCTGACGTGCAGCTTCCTTGCAGACTTCATCATCAACGATGCAGTTACCGGCCATATTAACGCCCATATCTGTGGGAGATTTGTAAGGGCACTCGCCCATGATCTTTTCAAACATAGCCTGAAGAACAGGGAAAACTTCAACGTCACGGTTGTAGTTAATAGTAGTCTCACCATATGCTTCCAGATGGAACGGGTCGATCATGTTCACATCATTTAAGTCAGCAGTAGCTGCTTCATATGCCAGATTTACCGGATGCTTCAGCGGGATATTCCAGATTGGGAAAGTTTCAAATTTGGCATATCCTGCCTTGACACCGCGCTTGTATTCATGGTAAAGCTGAGAAAGGCAGGTGGCCATTTTTCCGCTTCCGGGTCCTGGAGCAGTGATGACAACCAGTGGTCTTGTTGTTTCGATATAATCGTTCTTGCCATATCCCTCATCACTTACAATAAAGGAAGTATTATTCGGATAACCCGGAATCAGATAAAGCACGTATACTTTGATTCCAAGCTTCTCCAGACGTTTCTTAAACGCATCTGCGCTTTCCTGTCCGGAATACTGGGTGATGCAGACACTTCCTACATAAAGTCCGCGCTCTGTAAAGACTTCCATAAGGCGGAGTACATCTTCATCATAAGTGATACCCAGGTCACCTCTGACTTTATTTTTATCAATATCAGCGGCGCTGATTACAATAACGATCTCTGCCTGATCAGAAAGCTGCATCAGCATACGCAGTTTGCTGTCCGGCTCAAATCCCGGAAGAACTCTGGAAGCATGGTAGTCATCAAAAAGCTTGCCGCCAAATTCCAGATAAAGTTTGTTTCCAAACTGGTTAATACGTTCCCGAATATGTTCGGACTGCATTTTCAGATACTTGTCGTTGTCAAATCCTATCTTCATTTGTTCATTTCCTTTCCTCATCACATTTTTAGTACTGCTCATTTAGAATATCCCGGGACATACAGCGCAAATTTATGCGGTCAGCATAAATTCTGTGTATTGCGGAGTGCATTACCGGGAACGAAGTGAGCAGTAATCAGTTTGTCAATAGTATACTACAAATAAAGCCATTTGTAACAGGTGAATTTGTAAAACTTCATATAAATTTTATAGGGTTTATAGAAAGATATGCACAACCGGACACAATTTTCACAATCTCGCAGTTGATTTATACCCGAATTCTCTTTATAATAAGAACGATAACGTTTAGGAGGAATGAAATGGATAATCATATGGATAACAATCCGAATGGCAATCGTCCTGATAATAATAAAGGTCCGGGCAGACAGGACCCGAACAAGAATCATCAGTCGATACTGGCCTTTCTGGTATGCCTCCTGGTAACTCTGGTATGTTTCGCCATGTTTACCAATATGCTCAAGGATAATTCGAGTGAGATCACTTATGATAAATTTATTGAGATGGTAGATGATGGAGATGTGAAAGAGGTTACGCTTCAGTCAAATACACTGACGATCACGCCGAAACATCAGTCATCAGGATTTTCAGAAGAAGTTTATTATGCCAATCAGATGGAGTCAGTAGATAAGCTGACGGAGAGACTTGAGGGAACAGGAATCAAGTTTGAGTATAAGAAGCCGGATGCAGCAGGGGAAATTATTTCTATGCTGGTCAGTGTGCTTCTGCCAACGATTCTGCTCTTTGTACTTCTGACGGTATTTATGCGCCGCATGAATAAGGGCGGCGGAATGATGGGCGTTGGAAAGAGTCGCGCCAAAGCCTACATTCAGAAAGATACAGGAATTACTTTCAGGGATGTGGCAGGGCAGGATGAGGCCAAGGAATCACTGCAGGAGGTGGTGGATTTCCTGCATAATCCCGGCAAATATACCACCATCGGAGCGAAGCTGCCGAAAGGAGCTTTGCTTGTAGGACCTCCGGGAACCGGTAAAACACTTCTGGCAAAGGCAGTAGCAGGAGAGGCACATGTGCCGTTTTTCTCCCTGTCAGGTTCTGAGTTTGTGGAGATGTTTGTAGGTGTGGGTGCATCACGTGTCCGCGATCTCTTTGAGGAAGCAAAGAAGAATGCACCATGTATCATTTTTATTGATGAGATTGATGCAATCGGAAAGAGCCGAGATTCTCATTATGGCGGCGGCAATGATGAGCGTGAGCAGACCCTGAACCAGCTTCTTGCGGAAATGGACGGATTTGACACTTCAAAGGGACTTCTGATCCTGGCTGCTACCAACCGTCCGGAGGTTCTTGATCCGGCACTTCTTCGTCCGGGACGTTTTGACAGACGTGTCATTGTGGACAGACCGGATCTGAAGGGAAGAATCGAGATCCTGAAGGTTCATGCAAGAAATGTACATTTAGATGAGACTGTTGATTTTGAGAACATTGCATTTGCAACTTCCGGGGCAGTGGGTTCGGATCTGGCTAATATGATCAACGAGGCTGCTATCCTTGCTGTTAAGAGTGGACGTAGCGCAGTATCCCAGAAAGATCTTCTCGAAGCTGTTGAAGTAGTTCTGGTAGGTAAAGAGAAGAAGGACAGGATCCTCAGTGCACAGGAGCGCAGGATCGTATCCTATCATGAGGTAGGACATGCACTGGTAAGCGCCCTGCAGAAAGATGCAGAGCCTGTACAGAAGATTACTATTGTGCCGAGAACAATGGGGGCACTTGGTTATGTAATGCAGGTACCCGAGGAGGAGAAATATCTCAATACAAAGAAGGAACTGGAAGCAATGCTTGTGGGATATCTTGGCGGACGCGCAGCAGAGGAACTGGTATTTGATACTGTCACAACCGGGGCAGCCAATGATATTGAGCAGGCTACCAAGGTGGCAAGAGCCATGATCACACAGTACGGTATGTCCGACAAGTTCGGACTTATGGGTCTGGCTACACAGGAGAATCAGTATCTCAGCGGAAGAGCAGTGTTAAACTGCGGCGATGACACTGCCACAGAGGTTGACCATGAGGTGATGATACTTCTGCATAATTCCTATGAAGAAGCAAAGAGACTGATCGGCAGTCACAGAGAAGCACTTGATAAGATTGCTGCTTATCTGATCCGCAGGGAAACCATTACAGGTAAGGAATTTATGAAGATTTTCCATGCGGTAGAGCGTGGAATTGAGATTCCGGAAAATCTGGATGATCTGGTAATTCCGGAGGAAAAACAGAATACAGTAACGCTGGATAAGCCAGAGATTCAGTGATACAATAACAGAGTCGGAAATGAAATAATTTCCGGCTCTGTTTTCGTATCACTGAAAATTACGCTGTAATATCTCATGGATACGAAAAGCGTTCAGGGCAGGATTTTTTGTATAGAGGAGAGTTTATGTTTCAGATAGAAGAAGAACTGAAAAAACTTCCGGGTAAGCCGGGGGTTTATATTATGCATGGGGAGAAGGACGAGATCATCTATGTTGGAAAAGCCGTCAGTCTGAAAAACAGGGTGCGTCAATATTTCCAGAGCAGCAGAAATAAGGGCGCAAAGATTGAACAGATGGTTACCCATATCACCAGATTTGAGTATATTATCACAGATTCGGAACTGGAAGCCCTTGTGCTGGAGTGTAATCTGATCAAGGAGCACAGACCGAAATATAATACCATGCTCAAAGATGATAAGAGTTATCCGTTTATCAAAGTCACAGTAAATGAGGAATATCCCAGAGTCCTTTTTGCCAGAAGAATGAAGAAAGACAAGGCGAAATATTTCGGACCATATACAAGTGCCGGGGCTGTAAAAGATGTGATCGAGCTTGTGCGAAAACTTTATAAGGTGCGCTCCTGTAATCGTGTACTGCCAAGAGATTGTGGGAAGGACCGTCCATGTCTGTACTATCACATGAAACAGTGCAGTGCGCCATGCCAGGGCTATGTGAGTTCAGAAGAATATAAGAAAAATATCGCAGAACTGCTGAAATTTCTCAATGGAGACTTTAAGGATACGATTGATATGCTTACCGACAAAATGATGGCAGCTTCCGAAGAAATGCGTTTCGAGGATGCCATGGAATACCGGGATCTGATCCGTAGTATCCAGAAGATCGGAGAACGCCAGAAAATTACAGGTTACGGAGAGGAAGATAAGGATATCATCGCAGTTGCCATGGATGAAAGCCTTGATCTGCGGGAGCAGGATGCTGTTGTACAGGTATTCTTTGTCCGGGGAGGTAAACTGATCGGGCGGGAGCATTTCTATCTGCGTGTGGCGCGTGGCGATACAAAGGCTCAGGTATTATCCAGCTTTATGAAGCAATTTTATGCCGGAACTCCGTTTATCCCACGTGAGATCATGCTGCAAAAAGAAATCGAAGATGCCAAGATCATAGAGGAATGGCTTACAGATCGAAGAAAGCAGCGAGTCTATATCAGGGTACCGAAGAAAGGTACGAAAGAGAAGCTGGTAGAGCTGGCAGAAGAGAATGCAAAGATGGTTCTGGATAAAGACAGAGAGCGTATCAAACGTGAAGAAGGAAGAACCATCGGAGCGGTTCATGAAGTGGAAGAGTGGCTTGGACTGTCGGGAATCAGGCGTATGGAGGCTTATGATATTTCCAATATCAGTGGTTTTGAATCTGTAGGTTCCATGGTTGTCTATGAGAAAGGAAAGCCAAAGCGCAGTGATTACCGCAAATTTAAGATAAAGTGGGTGCAGGGACCGAACGACTATGCAAGTATGGAAGAAGTACTTACCAGACGATTTACTCATGAGGGAAAAGATGAGTTTGACAGCTTTTCCATTATGCCGGATCTGATCCTGATGGATGGAGGAAGAGGACAAGTGAATATTGCGCTAAAAGTTCTGGATAATCTGGGAATAGATATTCCGGTCTGTGGTATGGTCAAGGATGACCATCACAGAACCAGAGGACTGTATTACAATAATCTTGAAATTCCCATTGATACAGACAGTGAAGGCTTCCGCCTGATCACCAGAATCCAGGATGAGGCGCACCGTTTTGCCATTGAATTTCACCGATCTCTGAGAAGTAAAGAACAGGTGCATTCCCTGTTGGATGATATCCCTGGTATCGGTGAAACCAGGCGGAAAGCATTGATGCGGAAATTTAAATCCATTGAGAATATCAGAGATGCATCATTGGAAGAACTTGCGAAGACAGAAAGCATGAATGCAGGAAGTGCACAGAAAGTCTATGAATTTTTTCATGGAGCTAGTACATCGTTTTCGAAATAACTATACCACTCACTTGTCTGCGAATCCGATTGCACAGGTCTAAAAGCCTCAGCGTAGCCCGCTACGCCTCCTTCCTCCGTCTTGAAATAAAAAAATTTATCCTGCAAGATTGTTTCAAGAATAAACTTGTCGGCACACTGGTGAGAAAAAAAATAAAATATGTAAAAATATTCGGGGGTTCTTCTACATATTACCCAAAGACTCTCGCTTTTTGTAATTGAAGTTGTATATAGTGATGTGATATAATAAAAAAGACGTGAAATTTACTATGAAAGTTTCGGACGACAGCTATAAATGAGTTATGTCTGTATGAGCAGGTTTTGAGATAGCGGACAGACCGGGCTTTCAGATTTTAAACTGAAAAGGAGAAATAAATGAAGGGTGTACAGTTGACAAAATTAGTTCAGGAATTGGGACTTCACAACCTGACTCCTGAAATTGATCTGTCTGAGATTGTGATCAAGACAGCGGAGATCAACAGACCGGCATTGCAGCTGACAGGATATCTGGAGCATTTTGCAAATGAACGGGTACAGATCATCGGATATGTAGAGTATACTTATCTGATGCAGTTAAGTGATGAGGAGCGGGCATTTAAGTACGAGCGTTTTATCTCCAGCAAGATTCCCTGCGTAATCTTCAGCACCATGACAAGACCGTCCCAGGATATGATCGATCTTTCGGATCATACTGTAAAGAACAATCTCCTGAAGTTCCAGATTAGCGATCATGCCAAATGTCATTGGCGAAGTAACCGTAATATCTGTGGGGGATTTCTCAAACATATCGTATGCTTCATTTCCCATTGCAATGATCGTGTGTCCCTTGGACGCGATCATATTTTTCTCGATATAAGTTTTGTTTCTGAAAAAAGAATAGACTTTTACGGAACTGCTTCCCAAATCTATTCCATATGTTTTCTCAAATAGCATATTCTGCCCCTTTGTTGTTGCCTTATTCTGTACATGTATTCCATAATCCTTCTTCTCTGAAGCTGCAGTATCTCTGATCCCCGATCACAATATGATCCAGCAGATGTATTCCCAGCAGTTCCCCCGCCTGATAAATCCTGGCTGTGATCTGTAAGTCATCCGGACTTGGTGTAGGATCACCACTTGGATGATTGTGTATCAATATCAGACTGACTGCATGGCGGCGCAGGGCTTCCATGAAGATTTCCCTTGGTGTTACCAGCGAACCGGTTGCAGTTCCCCGGGTCAGTATCTTATCTCCCAGAAAATGTCCTTTCACATCTGACATCATACAGATCACCAGTTCCTGCTCTTCATGGCGGAGTTCTTCCATATAATAAGCTGCTATGGAGGAGGGATTGTTCATAACTATCTGCGGTCTGGCAGCAGCCTTGGCAATTCTTTTGGAAAGTTCTCCAATGCATTTTAACTGTACTGCTTTTACCTGTCCGATTCCATGAATCTTCATAAGATCCTGTACAGATACATGCATAAGCCCCATAAGGCCGGGATAGGAGGACGACTCCATAAATTTCAGGATCTCCTGTGCAAGTGCCAGTGAATTCTTTCCTGAAGTGCCGCTGCGCAGGATTACTGCCAGCAGTTCAGTGTCATTTAATGAACCCTCACCCTGCATAAAGCATTTCTCATACGGCCGCTGTTCCCTGGGAAGCTGCTTCATAATATTATTTGCATTATTCATAAGTCTGCCTGTGCTCTCTAAAGCCTCTGGGCAAATTGCAAATTATATTCTAGCATAAAAGAGGGGAGATGTACACTCTCCTCTCTGATTTTTATGTGAACTTTATAGTTACTGGGTTACTGTTCACACACCACTGTCCCGCGAGGTGTTTTGGCATGAATATGCCAAAA
>ENA-ORSB01001595-ORSB01001595.1-human-gut-metagenome-genome-assembly--contig:-NODE-1595-length-20507-cov-50.548797_pt1 | contig 20507 bp, 10 predicted proteins | sample MGYA00242180_ERZ509144 | MGnify/ENA primary metagenome ERZ509144 (study PRJEB26280, sample SAMEA2338661) | human gut metagenome | biome: human gut; feature: human-associated habitat; material: faeces...
TACCTCATATTTCAATATACTAAAAAACAGATGACCCACATAACATATATGTAAGCCATCTGCTCTGATGCTAAAACTAATTAAATCGTTTACTCCTTCACGCCTCCAAGTGTGACACCGGCAATAATATATTTTGATAAGAGGAGATATACAACAATAATAGGCACGATAGCTACTGTTATCATCATATAGATTTTTCCCATATCGAAATTCATATAGTCCGCTCCTCGAAGTGTAGCAATCAAAATCGGTACTGTCATCTTGCTCTTTGACTGGATGATCAGGGCCGGTGTGAAGTAGTTGTTCCATGAACCTACAAATGTGAAAATTGCCTGTACTGCAATTGCAGGCTTCATGATTGGCAATACTATATGGTTGAATGTCCTAAACTCATTCGAACCATCAATTCGTGCAGCTTCTACAAGTGATAGAGGAAGTGATGACTGTAGATAGCTGTACATGAAATAGAATACCGCCGGCGATGCTATTGATGGAATGATAAGTGGAGCCCACGAATCATACATTCCCATATTTGTTATTAAACGTAAGAAGCCCATCGCAGTAACCTGTGTCGGCATAACCAGTATCGCCATGATAAATGTAAATGCAGCTTTCTTTAATTTGAAATCGTAAGCATAAAGTCCATATGCTGTAAGCGATGAAAAATATGTACATAAAGCTGCACTTGAGCCCGATATAATAAGGCTGTTTACTATACCCCTAAACATAGGGAAGGATCCGTCATTAGCTACAGATTTCAGATTATCCAGGAAATGCCCGCCCGGGATAAATGAGAAGCCCTTCTGCAGCTGTGCATGAGACCTTGTCGCATTGATTATAAGTATTACAAAGAAGAACAGGCATAAAAATGATAACAATATCAAAACTATATGCGCTATAACACTGCGGACATTAATTTTATGTTTTGGTTTCATTATTTAGCCGCCTCCTTTTTCTTTCTTCTAGCTTCTTTTGCAGCTCTCTTTGCTGCTGCCTTTGATCCGTCAGGATCGCTGTCATTTGTCATTCTGTATACGATGAAGCACAGAATTGCGCTGACTATAAACAGATATACTGACAATGTTCCGGCCATACCATAGTTCTTACTCTTTAAGTGGTTGTTCAGGAACATGATAAGTGTCATTGACGTTCTGTCCGGATTTCCCTGTCCGTTTGTCAGGATCTGAGGTACATCGAACATCTGAAGTCCACCGATGATTGATGTAATGAGTGTATATGCAAGTATTGGTCGTATACTCGGTAAAGTTATATAGAAGAATCTCTGCAATGCATTACATCCATCCAGATCTGCCGCCTCAAATACTTCTGTACTGATACCCATAACTGCTGCCATGAGCATAATAGTCGTATTACCGAACCACATAAGGAAGTTCATGAAGCCGATGAGTGATCTGGTTCCAAATACACTTCCCATAAAATCGATAGGCTTGCTGATTACTCCCATAGACTGCAGGATTGAGTTCACAGGACCACTGTTCGAGAACAGTGTAAAGAACAAAAGTGCAAATGCAGATGCCATGATCAGGTTTGGCAGATAAATTACTACCTTAAAAAACTGTAATTTGTGAATTTTTAATCTGGCATCAGTGAACCAGTTTGCTAAAACAAGTGCAACCACAATCTGTGGAATAAATCCGATAACCCAGAGGATAAGAGTATTCTTACCATATGTGATCATATCCGATTTAAGAAGCTCGGCATAGTTAGCCCATCCCACAAAATTCGGTCCTATTTGTTTGATTCCGGATCTATAGTATTCAAAAAAACTAAACCTTACCGTATCTACTAACGGAATCAGAGAAAAAATTAAATATGTTATGAAAAACGGAAGAATAAAGATATATCCCCATTTTGCATAGCTTACGCTCTTTCTTTTCTTCTTCATGAGCCAAATTCCTTTCTACCAAAGTCACCTCTGCGAAGCCCAAAGGCTCCGCATGGTGTTTTATTTATCTTATTTTGGCCATGTAACCTTTTTGATATCAGGATAACGCTCTTCAATTGCTGTCTCAAAGTTTTTCTTAGCCTTATCATAATCAACCTTGCCCTGTAAGTAATCGCTGAATGAGTTCTGGATAAGCTCTACACATCCCTGATCATATGCTGAAAGAGGTGCAATCTTGATATTCTCAGCTACCGGTTCAAAGTAAGCAAATGGGTTCTGTCCGCCAAGGAAGTCTGATGCGAATGAATCATCTTTTGCTGCTTCCTTCATTCCTGATTTTGTATTTGTGAAATCAGAGTAATCCTTAGAGATCTTGAGTAAGTTGTCTTTATTTGCTGTTAAAGCAAGGATGATATCCTTAACATGCTTAGGGTTATCTGTTCCTGTTGCTGCGTGGAGGTAAGATCCGCCCCAATTGTACTCCTGTGGTGGTGTTGTAACAGCCCATGATCCTTCTGCTCCATCCCAGTTTGGTGCAAGTGTGAAATCGATTCCCCATGCTGGGAAAAGGAATGCAAATACCTTTGACTGAGAACCCATTGCTTTGTTCCAATCATCATTAAACTGGCCTTTAACTTTAGCATCAACATATCCTGCATCAAGCCACTCTTTTGAATCATCTACCCAGTTTGTAATCTTCTTATCCACTACAACCTCATCTGCTCCAGGCTGTACCCATGAGTTGTCGATTGAGTTTCCATATAAACGGAATGTATCAGCGTAAGAAGAGAATGTGTAGTATCCCTTTGCCTTAAGCTCCGCTGCTGTAGCCTTTAATGTATCCCAATCCTTTGTCTTCTCACCGATTGCTTGAGGATCATCTGTTCCGAATACATCCTTTGCAATATCACGACGGTAAACTAAAAGTCCAGGACAGCACTGCCATGTTGAACCTCTCTGTACTCCGTCTGAATCAGAAGCTGTTTTTCTTGTGAAATCGAACTGATCAGCAAACTCTTTGTCACAATCAATTCCAAGATCCTTAAGAGGCATTGCTACGTCTGCATCTTTATCTGTATATTTGAATACGTAATCTGTCTCTGATAAGAAGAGATCAATCTTGTCATCTGCTGCTGCATCCGCCTGTTTTGAAAGAGCTTCATCAAGCTTCTGCTGGTAAACACCATCCTGGTTAGGATTTACTATCCAATGAATTTCTGTGCCATCCTTAAGATATGTAATTGTACCATCTTTAGAAGTTTCTTTAACCTCCGGGTAAACAGCCTCAACTCTTGTTCGAAACTCGTCGTTCCATGAATAGATATTGATAACCTTTCCCTCTGCTGCATTAGAAGCTCCGCCTTCTGTTCCGTTTCCTGCTGTTGTTCCACATCCTGCAAGGAGTGTTGCCCCCATAGACAGTAACAGCATTGTGCTAATCACTTTCTGTTTCATTTTTCATTTCCTCCCTAGAAACTGTTTTGATATCATCTTATGAATTAATTTGATATCTTATTTACAGTTGTAATATTACTCCTTAACCGTTTTCGTTTATATTAAATCAATTGTAAAAATATCAGATTCATGTCATAATAATAGAAAGATGACATAAATCTAATATTTTGTTACAAAGGAGAAACTTTATGGCACTTTCAAAAGAATGGTATGACGCAGAATTTTTTGACAGCGAGAGCGAAACACTGCATCGTGCTCCAAGTATTGAATATAGTTTTTATAACGCAGTCAAAACCGGGGATATGGAATATGTAATAAAAAACTGCAAAGAAGATGCATTTATACACCTTGAAGGAACAGGTGTATTGTCCAGAAATACTTTACAGAATATCAAATATCACTTTGTTGTCACAACCGCCATGATCACAAGATACTGTATTGATGGAGGACTCGAGCCTGAGCAGGCATACCGTCTGAGTGACTTCTATATACTTAAGATGGACAGCTGCTCCACCGTACGCCAGGTTGCTGACCTGCATCACGAGATGGCAAAGGATTTCACAGGTAAGATGGTGCTGCAGAAGAAATCGTCTATCCTCTCAAAGCCTGTTACCCAGTGTGTTGACTATATATACAGCCATATAAAAGAGCGTATCACAATAGCTGATCTGGCTACATACACAGGTCTTTCCGAGAGCTATCTTTCAAGGGTATTCAAGCAGAATCTCGGTGTTTCGATAAGTGATTATATAAGGGAAAAGAAAATAGAAAAAGCGACTCACCTGCTCAAATACTCAGATAAGCCGATTATAGATATAGCCAACTACCTGTCCTTTTCATCACAGAGCCACTTTATCCAGATATTCGAGAGTTTTATGGGACTTACTCCAAAGAAATATCGCGACAGGTACTACAAATCCATGTGGTAGCCTGATGCCAAAAGCCTTGTAATACGCACAAAAAAATTCCCACACAAACATGCGTGGGAATTTTTATTTAGCTGATACCCAATGTACGATATCAAACGCTATTAATTTTATAAACTATCACTCTATGTATATCTCAACCGTATGACATTTGTCTGTAGAAAGCTTTTCAATAGCATGCCTTGGAATACGCACGCTGTTTCCTGCAACATTTTCCACTTTTACATCATCACAGAGTGCTCTTTTGACCTGCGCATCCCCAGGTTCGAGCTTATCAGGATTGTGAACTGAAATATCAAATCTATGACCTGCAAATTCTAATGAAACTTTTGCATCACCTTTTTCGTTATACTGCTGTGGCATGAGTGCAGGCTCAATAACAAGATCTCCAAGCTCTCCATGGACTCCGTATACAGATGTTATCATAGTAAGCATATACCAGCTTGCGGCACCTGTAAGGTATGAATACAGACCTCTTCCATCATTATCAAAATACTCCGGTACTCCCGGATACATCCTGCTTCTGTCAAAGTCCATCGCAGTATCAAGAAGCGTCTTTAATACCTTGTAGCCCTCTTTTATAAAGCCCTGTTTATAGAGCGCATTGGCATACATTACAGCCATATGTGAGAATACAGCACCATTTTCTTTTTCACCATATGCAAATCCAAACATTCTTCCAAGATCAAACTTTTCTTCCTTAAAATCAGTGTTTAGTCTGTAGCCGCCGGCTTTTTGATCAAACAGATATTTGTCTGCGCTATTACAGATTGCCTTGATCTGTTCTTTTTTTGCTGTTCCACTCATGATGGCAAATACCTGTCCTGTAAGCATCATGCGCACATCTCCACTCTCACATCGTTCCACCGGTCTGCCGTTATTGTCATAATATCCGTTGAACCAGCCTCCATCCGTGCCATCTGATATCCATTCGTTTTCGCGAATGTTTTTTATCATCCACTCAGCCTTATGCTCCAGGTTTTCGCAAATCGCAGCTATTGGGACAAGAGCAGTGCCTCCGCTTGTGCAGTTCTCACATGCCTTTGCATAGCTCTTGAGAAGCTCCTGCTTTTTGTCAGGGCAGTTGTAAAGTATTTCGTCATCAGCAAGCAGCAGCTTAAGCTCCTCTAACACCTCAATCCTGTTTATTCCGCTTAGTTTTACCACATTTCTTAAACACTTTGCTATATCAAGCAGATTTCCGGCATATGCACATGTAAATGCAACACTTTCGCCTTTGTCCCATGCCATATCGAGCGCGTCGTTCCAGTCTGCACCGTGCAGCTTCATCTCGTTGTGCTCCCCCACATCATAGAAAGCGCACAGATTTTGGATCAGAATATGCTCTAAAATTGTTCCAAAATATATCTGACCGCCTGCCGTCCTTTGTTTGTTACCATATGTAGTATTCCATGCTTTATCATGGCTTGTGCCTCTCATGGACTGGTAATCCTTAAAGTACGTCGTACGATCAAAAAGTACATCTATATCACCGGTCTGGTCAATATAAAGCTTGGTGGTTACAAATGGCCAGAATGCGTGATCCATCCATACACGTGTGATGTTATTTCTGTCAGCGATAAACTCGCCAGGCTCGTTTCCTATAATAGTCGCATTGGTTCCATCAATTCTCACACCGCCATAATTGTTTACAATCATCCTGCGGACATCCGAAGGCTCCATAAGTAAAAGTGCAAGACAGTCCTGCCATAGATCTCTCCAGCCTCTTCCACCTTTTCCATAATCATGATGCGGAAGGAATGAACAGCCGTATATTCTTCGTAAGATAGGTTGAAAACATATCCATTTAAGATAATTGTCCTCTTTGGCATCTCCTGTCTCAAAATCAATATTTACCTTGTCTATCCAGTGTTCCTTGACGGTGTTTAGTTCTTCTTTTACTTCAAGTACACTGCGGTACCGTCCGGTAATGGCATTTATGTCATTTTCTTTTTCAGTAAGACCTGCAAGCATGATATAGCTTACCGTCTCCAGCGGTTTTATAATACGGTTTGCAAATTTTATTGCTCCGACTGCTTCTTTTCCCTGAAATTTTTCTCCGGCCTTTGCACCTGCTTTTTCAGTTCTGACTGCCTCAGGAATAAGGAAAGAGCCTCCCTCTCCTATAAACTGCTCAACGGTAGGATAGAAACTCTCAGGACTTTCTCCGTTTCCGGATGATCCATATACGAAGTAGCTTATATCATTTTTCCGGTGTCCACGCTCATCAAATGAGAGGACAGGTGTAACCTCAATGCCGTATTGTGTGGTTTCTATTCTGTGCAAAAGTGATGTCACATGTCTGTGATCCCTGATATTGTCAGCACTTCTGCCATAGATTGGGATTGCCCCGATTGGGACTATCTCCATAGCCTCATCTGTCTTGTTAGTGATCTCCACAAGCATGACTTCCATGCTTCCATCAAGTGTGACAAATGATGTCGTGTCGGCCTCTAACCCATATATCTTTGAAGCACGGTGCAGCTTCTGCCACATTAAACCTGCCTCAAGCTCACTTTCATCCTGATTACCTGTAAATCTGTCGGCCTCCTGCTGTGCAGATGATCCGCATACTGACCAGAAGCCTTTCCCCACAATCCGACACCAGAAATTTCTGGTGCCTTTATTGTTGTGAAGATTTTCTATACTAACAGGTTCCAGAAGAAAGGTATTCTGGCTTGTTTTACTGTCTCCGCCGAGAGTTGGTGTAATGCTTGATTTAAGCCCCTTTTCCCCTGCAAGCGGCAGATACAGTCCACTGTAGTTTTCGGGATTTTTGATCCTGAAGGTTCCATATTTGTCTATAAAATCTATATTTTTCATATTTTCAATCAATCCTCTATACAATTACAAATCAAATTTTCACACACCATATACAATCCTATAGCAGTCATTATCCCACCTACGGAAAATTTACATGGTAAGCTCAATCTCTGTCTGCTCGCTAAGAAGCTCTTTTGGAATATAGTCTCCCTCAACTGCCTGTCCGTTTACAAGAAGGCTCTTGCATCCGCTCTCAACATGATCAGGATTTTTTACAACTATATGAAGATGGCATCCCCTGAAATCCTTCTCTATCTCGAATCCATCCCAAGCTTTTGGAATAGACGGAGCAATATGAAGTCCATAAAAATCAGGACGCATACCAAGTATTCCCTCTACACATCCAACCATGACTGTTGAAGCAGTTCCTGTGAGCCAGTGTACATGTGAACGGCCAAAGTTTGGACTTGCTTTTCCTTCAGTAAACTGTCCATAGCAGTACGGCTCAAGTCTTCTTATCTCCGCTCTGTCATTCTGTGCGGCAGGAGCATTTTCAATAAAATACTTAAAAGCTCTGTCTCCATGTCCTTTAAGTGCCTCAGCAAGAATTATCCAGCCCTGTGACTGTGAGAATATTCCTGCATTCTCTTTAGTTCCCGCATTGTATATCACTGCGAGTGCTCCGTCGAATGCGTGTGCATGATATGGAGGATCCATAAGAATGGCACCATACTCGGTATTGAGTCTTTCATATACCATTTCAAGAGCCTTATCAGCCTGCTCATCACTTGCAAATCCACTTATAACAGCCCAGCTCTGTGGGTTAAGCCACATATTTGCCTCAGGATCATCACGCTTTCCGATAACCTGTCCATCCCCTGTAAATCCACGGATAAATCTGTCCTCGTTCCAGCAAAGCTCCTGAATGATCTTTCCGAGTTTTTCCTGGCTCTCATCAAGATATGCGATATATTCATCATCTTTCTTATAGGCTGCAAACTCTTTTAATATAGTCATTGCATAGTAGAACTGAAGTGCTACGAAGGTTGACTCTCCATCTGCACCAAGCCTCAGGCAGTCATTCCAGTCTGCGTAAAGTCCTGCAGGCATTCCATGTTTTCCGAGGTGGTTCATCGAAAAATCAATTGCTCTCTTTAAATGCTCGTAAACCGTTCCCTCATCCTTGTTGGCGAATGGAATGACCTCATCTATAAATGCTACATTTCCTGTCTCTGATACATATTTGTATACAGTTGGGAAAAGCCATAATGCATCATCAGCTCTGTAAGCCGGATGTCCTGTCTCCTGTACATAGGAAGCATCGTCAGGAGTATCCTCATGTCCCGGATTGTGTGTAAACTTGACAAGTGGAAGTCCTCCACCGTTATCAACCTGTGCTGAGAGCATGAATCTGATCTTTTCAACAGCCATCTCAGGTGCAAGGTGTATAACACCCTGAATATCCTGGACTGTATCACGGTATCCGTATCCGTTTCTGAGTCCACAGTATGTAAATGATGCAGCCCTTGACCAGATAAATGTCATGAAACAGTTATATGCGTTCCATGTATTGATCATTGTGTTGAACTCATCACTTGGTGTATTAATCTGGAAATGTGACAACTTTCCATGCCAGTATGCGATAAGCTCCTCAAGTTCTTTGTCGCAGACAGCTTTTGTATCCGTGTAAGAATCAACAATCTTTCCTGCTGTCTCATTATCTATCATTCCAACTAGGAATGCTATTGTCTTTGTCTCGCCCGGTGCCAGCTCCAATACTGTTGTGATTGCTCCACAGCTATTCTCGTTGTAGTTGCCGTGGTTGTTAAGCTTTCCGCTCTCTACTCCGACAGGATTGCCATATCTGTGATATTCTCCGAGAAATTCTGCCCTGTCACCGCACCAGCTGTCAACAGGTGCTCCTGCTAGTCCGATAAATCTGTTTACCACATCCTTATTGTCAATTTCCTTGCCATCCTCGATGCGGTCAAGATTGGCATGGATCATCTGACGCACTCTATTCTCCACAAATACTGTCTTTGTAATATACTGTGAATACTGCAGATTCACCTGATCCTGCTCATAGTTGCTGTTGTTTGTAAACTCAGCGTAGCCTGTAATATTAAGGCTTCTTGCCTTATCAGAATTATTCGTCACGCTCAAATTCCACACTTCGTATGTCTTGTTCAGCGGAACGTAATATCTTACTTCTGAATGAATACCGCTGTAATCAGCCATCATCTTTGTGTATGCTGTTCCATGATGACACTCACTCTTGTATTCATTCAAATCCTTTCCTACAGGCTGCCACGAAGCTGACCAGTAATCCTTGCTCTCGTTGTCTCTGATATAAATATATCTGCCAGGCTCATCGAACTGATTAAACACATATCTCAAAAGCCTTCCGTTTGCACCTGACTTTGCAAAGCTGTATCCACCTGCATTATTGGAAACAATTGCTCCATACTCCGGTGATCCAAGATAGTTTACCCATGGTGCCGGTGTGTCAGGTCTTGTAATAACATATTCTTTTTTTGATTCATCAAAATATCCGTATTTCATATTCCTTGCTCCATTCTCTACTTAATTATATGATCTGCGGTTACAACTGCCTCCAACGTATATTTAGCAGTGATCCATTTTCGTAATATAATATACATTTTTGCAGCAGTGTATTATACAAAATTATTTCTTAAAATATCAGATTCATGACATAACTAAACTTATCTCACAATATATAAAAAAACCGGACGCATACGCGCCCGGTCCTTGAAAGGAATATGTATTTTACTAAAACTGTCCGAGATACGGTATACGGAGCAGTTAAAGTACGTGGTTAGTTATTAGTTTTCTTTCTTTTTTTCAGGAATGAAACCGCTAAAATAAGTGCTCCAGCCATAGCACCAAATACATAAGCCAGAATCGGTGAATTGTCACCTGTTTTTGCTGTTTTTGCTGCTTTTGCAGTTTTTGATTCCTTTACTGCCTGTGTTGTTTTAGCCTTATCTGAATCAGAGGTCTTAATTACCGGCGCAGGTGCCTTCGGCTGCTCATTTTTTATATCTGTATTGATATCCTCTTTCGGATCATCTTTTGGATTGTCCTTGATGTCATCTTTCGGATCGTCCTTTGGATTGTCCTTGATGTCATCTTTCGGGTCATCCTTTACTTCCTCAAGTGATATATCATCAATGCGTACCTCATGCTGTGTTGTTATCTGGTCATCCCCGATTTTACCAAGGCATGCACTGAAAAAGGCTGCTGTGTCTGTATCCTCATTCATTGTAAATGTATCCTCAAAGGTCTGGTAGTCCTTTGTGAGATCTACTATATTGTCATTTGAATACACTGACCAGTCGCGGTTTTCCTGTCCCTGCATCACAACTCTGATCTTCCTGTTGAGACTTGATTTTGCTTTAAATTTAAGCTTGTAGGTCTTACCCTTTTCAAGTTTTATATTTTCCTGCTTAATCTGTACTTTCCAATCCGCATCGCCTGTATCGTTTATTGTTACAGCCAGTGCATTGTTATCCTTAAGGCTGTCAACTACATATGATGCTTTTGCTGATGAATCTACATATATTGTATAGCCTGTTGTTCCATCATTGAAGGATCCGTTTTTGATGAGCGCATTCTCGACAAGGCTTACATTGTCAAGCCAGGTGGTTTTCTGCATTCCAAGTGTTATCGAAATGTTATGGTTTACATACTGTGCATCCGAAGGAAGTTCAACCGCGAAATCTTTTGTCTCTCCTGCTTTGATATCAAATTTGTATACATATCCTCCTATGTTTGCCGTAATAGTATTATCAGCATCTGATGAAGCGGTAAAGCTGAATTTGTATGGTGTTCCTGTCGCAAATGCCAGTTCTTCCTGAGACATAACTACAGCAGATTTCTCATTTCCGCTCATTGTAACCTTAAATCTTCTTCCATCAGAGAATGGAGTGACTGTCACATCTGCATTTTCAGCATTTGATATATTCCAATATCCTAAATGTTTATCTCCCTCCTGGAAGCTTCCATTGTATACATAGTTTCCATTAGCCAGAACAGTTTTCTCCTCTTTCTCATTTGGATCTGCTTCCTTGATCTTCTTTACTGATACATTGCTGATATAGATATCTGCTGTAGAGCCTTTTGCTCCCATATTGTACTCAAGGCGTCCGTTTGCATCACTTGCATCACCCATCTTGAAGGTGTATTTGTAAGTCTGCTTTTTGGTTGTAAGCTGTACATCCTGATGTGGCATATAGCTCTTGTAACCATAATCCGGTGCCTTTACATCAACTCCCATCTCTCTGTCAGCAGATGCATATGCATCAAACTGCACCTGATATGTAGCACCTTTCTCAAACGGAAGATTTGCCTGTACAAGCTGTACACTATAGTCTGCCGTACCTTCCTTTTTAGTGTTTACAGTCATAGTATTGTTGTCTATAGAAGCTTTTGCATCTCCTTCAAGCGTTGTAATGAATTTCCAGTTTTTTTCATCGGAAAGATCCTCTTTCGCAGAAAAATCTCCATTATTGATATAGTTGCCGTTTGCATCGGGATTGCGAAGTGTAACTTCCTTTACCGGGCGTTTTACATCTTCATTGTAGCTATCCTTCTGGTATACACGGACATAATCGATCACATATGGGTTATTCTCAAAGCTTGTCTTATCGTTTGGATTTCCAACCCAGCTTCCACCAACAGCAAGATTTAAGATAATGTAAAATGGCTGGTCAAATGGTGCCGGATATGTAAGTGTTCCCTGTCCTACTGTTGTTGAGTGCCAGTCGCTCTCCTCGTGGTATTTAACTCCATCCACATACCATGTGATTTTCCCCGGCTCCCAGTCACAGGTAAATGTGTGGAAATCGTCAGAGAAATCGGCTCCATCCGTTATAGTATATGTACCCTGTGACTCTGAATGAGGATTTCCGTAATGGATGGTTCCGTAAGCCTTGTTTGTCTCCTGTCCCATTACTTCCATGCAGTCAATCTCTCCACATCTTGGCCACTGACCATATACATTCTCATCATTTGCCATAAGCCAGAATGCAGGAAGGTATCCCTGTCCTTTTGGAACCTTTGCACGACATTCAAATCGGCCGTAGGTGAAGGTCTTCTTATTTTGTGTTGAAATTCTTCCTGATGTATAGGAAGCTGCTTCTTTTGTTGAGCTGGTATCACCATCAGTCGCATTCATGTCAACAAATTTTATAGCAGAAATTGTCACGTCTGATGCCGGTGTGTCGGCATCATTATATTTTCCAAGGGAAATATAGAAGTCTGCAGGTGTGTCCTTTGTCATTGTAAATTCAAAACTGATTTCCTGCTCCTTATTCTCTTCAAGCTCCGGTTCACATCCTCCGTACCATTCATATGAAGCACTCATCACACCTGTTTTGAATTTACGGGTTGCTGTGGACTTAGCCTTAAAACTCACTTTATATTTATGTCCGTTTTGCAGTGAAATATTTTGCTGCTTTAACTGGACATTCCAATCCTGTGTTCCTGCGTTTTTAATACTATAGGTGATCGAACCATCAGCTGTCTTTGCTGAAGCATCCGCTGTTCCATCTGCTCCACCCCAGTTTGCTATTGTCTGAGTCCAGCCTTCCATTTCCTCCGAAAAATCTGAGTTTTTCAAAAGATTTCCGGCATCCTTATTTTCTGTTTCAGCAACTTTTTTGACTGGATTTATCACTAATTTTCCATCTTTTACCTGAATGTTTTCAGCCGAGTCTACATACTCCTGCAGCTCATTATTTACCCATCCTTTTTCATGTGTCTCCACATTCCAGTCTGCACGGTTTAATGAATTACCATCAAACTCATCGTGCCACACTTCTTTGTAGCCATCATAGCTTAGTTTGCCTGTCTGCTGCGCCGCATCCAACGCTCCCTCTGCAAATGTCTGTGACGGCATGGCTGTCATTGCCATAGCAGCCACAAGCATGGCTGATAATACTCTTTTTTTCATAAAGTACCCCTTTCATTTATAGTTATTTGACATCTCGCATCATGTTACTGTCTACACCTATCAGTGTAACCCGTAACCACAACATTACTATAACGATTAAGCGCCCTTAAATATACAAAAAAAAGCACAAAAACATCAAATTCATGACATTTTAATTTTCCTGTAATTTCCGCAATTCTCTCGGTGTCATGCCAAACTGCGCCTTAAACATCCGGCTGAACACCTTATAATTCGTAAATCCATTGTGCTCCAGTATGTCCGTGATGGAATCCTCAGTTGCCAGAAGCTCCTCATGTATGTGATTGATTCTTACCTGATTGACATACTCGAGAAATGTAACTCCCATGCATTTTTTGAACATACGACAGAAATAATCCTGATTGAGTGAGGCTATGTCTGCCGCCTCCTTTAATGCTATTGGCTCCTGATAGTTTTTCGCCACATATCTAAGGACATCCTTAAGGCGCGCTATCTGTCTGGATTCTTTTCCCGCATTCATCTCTTTGTACGAATAATTTGTAAACAAAATATATAAGAATTCGTTCACTTTTGCCATAAGTCGAAGCTCATAGCCCTTGCCCTTTTTCCGGTATATATGCGCTATCAACTTAAGAAGAGACTTCATCTGCTCATATTTTCTGCTGCCATGCTCGGTATCATAGCACTCCCGGAACCTTATATGTCCGTAATCGTCTATGTAGCTGTCCAGATATACATACGGTATCTGCACCAGAAGCACCCTGACTCTTTCATAGCTTTGCGTGCCATGTATCTTATTTGAGTTTATGACAAAAAATTCATTTTCTTGCAATGTATATTCATTTTCACCGCAGACAACCTGCAGTGAGCCGGAAACTACATAGATTATCTCTATATGGTCATGCCAATGCCTCGGTGAAAACTGCCTGAAGTCCTCGTATCTGTCGCAGTAGATTGGAAGATGTGGTATTGATCTGACGTTTTCGTGTGTGTATTGCTGCATAATTTTCTCCCTGACTTACTAAATCAAACTTCATATTTAATGCTATATTAGCCCGAGCATATCCAATTGTTCCGAAGAAAACAATATTAATAGTTTGAAATTCCACCTTCAAAATATACTCCTCTCACGCAAAAAGTCAATATCGACCTAAAATAATGTCAGTATCACAATTGTATATATCGCTTTTATAATTTACAATCATCTTATACGAAAAGAACAAGCTCCCGACATATTAATGTATGGGAAGCTCTTTAAATAATAAAAATATAAGAAAGGTAATCTGCTATGAACAAATGGTCACGATTCAAATTCACTCCTAATCTTCCACTTGGGGCAAATGGTGAAAGAGTTACAGGAAGCAAGGCTCACATAGAGCTTTCAAAGGAAGCTGCCAAGGAAGGCATGGTACTTCTCAAAAATGAAAACAACGTACTCCCTCTTGCAGCGGGTTCTAAGGTAGCCCTGTTTGGAAAGGGTACTTTCGACTATGTAAAGGGCGGTGGCGGAAGCGGTGATGTAACCGTTGCATATATCCGCAATCTCTACGAAGGACTTAAGCTTCAAAAAGAGAAAATAAGCATATTTGAGGAGCTGTGCGATTACTACCGTAACGACATTAAAAAGCAGTATGCAGCCGGTGCTGTACCCGGCATGACTATAGAGCCGGATGTACCGGCTGAGCTTTTAAGCAAGGCACAGGCATATACCGACACTGCTATCATCTCAATCTGCCGCTACTCCGGAGAAGGCTGGGACAGAAAGAGTGTTATTGACCCAAACAACAAGGCTCTCTGGGACTACGAACGCGAGATGACCGAGAAGTCGGCAGAGCTTTTTAAGGATGGTGATTTCTGTCTCTCCGTAAAAGAGAAGGAGATGATTGACACTGTAAAAGCCAGTTTCAAAAATGTAATCGTAATTTTAAATGTCGGTGGAATGGTTGATACATCTTGGTTTGCTTATGATAATCAGATTCAATCAGCACTGCTTGCCTTACAGGGCGGCATGGAAGGCGGTCTCGCTGCCGCTGAGCTTCTCGTAGGAGATGGCAATCCTTCCGGAAAAACTGTCGATACATTTGCCAAATCACTCGACGACTATCCGTCTACTTACAATTTCCACGAGTCAAGAGACTATGTGGACTATACCGATGATATATATGTCGGATACCGCTATTTCGAGACAATTCCGGGAGCTGCCGAGAAGGTTGTATACCCATTTGGCTATGGACTCTCATACACCACATTTGATGTGGAGACTGTTTCTGCCGGCGTTGTGAATTCCAACTGTACGTCTGAGGCCAATAAGCTTTATGCAAAAGTCCGTGTGACAAATACAGGTAAATTCTCCGGAAAAGAGGTTGTTCAGGTATACATCGCTAAACCACAAGGAAAGCTTGGCAAGCCTGCAAAGGAGCTCGCAGCCTTTGAAAAGACAAGAGAACTGCAGCCGGGTGAATCACAGCTTATGATCCTCACATGGGAAATAAACGATATGGCATCATATGATGACCTTGGAAAGGTTAAAAAATCTGCATATGTACTTGAAGCCGGTTCATATGATATATACGTTGGAACGAGCGTCCGTGACGTGACAAAAGCTGATTACTCATATATATTAAATCATGATGTAATTACCGAGCAGCTTTCAGCAAAGCTGGTTCCTACAAGTCTGCCAAAGAGAATGCTCGCTGACGGAAGCTATGAAGCTCTGCCTCAAAGTGAGCCTGTGGACACCGACTACTCAGCTATTGGCAACATTGACCCTTCCCTGACAGAGGCTGTTGCTCCATGTCAGAGAGCAATCCCATACTTCCGCTTTGCCGATGGCATGGCTAAAAACGGCAGTCACGACATCATGGATGTTGTGGAAGGACGTATCACGCTTGATGAATTTGTATCAGAGCTTTCCATCGATGAACTCATTCATCTGCTCGGTGGACAGCCAAATACCGGTGTTGCAAATACCTTCGGTATCGGAAATATGCCTGAATACGGTATTCCTTCTGTCATGACAGCAGATGGTCCTGCAGGAGTGCGCATAGCACCTGAGGTCGGTATATGCACCACTGCGTTTCCATGCTCCACACTGCTTGCATGCACATGGAACCCGGATGTTTTAGAGGCTGTAGGACGCGCCGGCGGTGAAGAATTAAAGGAAAACAACCTTGCACTGTGGCTCACCCCTGCCATCTGTATTCACAGAAGTCCTCTCTGCGGACGTAACTTCGAGTACTACTCAGAGGATCCATTCGTAACAGGAAAGCTCGCAGGTGCCATGGTACGCGGAATCCAGTCAAACAATGTCGGTGCCACAGTCAAGCACTTTGCCTTGAACAACAAGGAAACCAACCGCAAAAACAGCGATTCACGCGTTTCAGAAAGAGCTGCCAGAGAAATCTATCTGAAGGCATTTGAGATGATTGTAAAGAATGATAATCCATGGGCTATTATGTCCTCTTACAATATGATAAACGGCTACAGAGCCTCTGAAAGCGAGGACCTTTTGACAGGAATACTGCGTGATGAGTGGGGCTATGAAGGAATGGTCACAACCGACTGGTGGACCTGTGGCGAGCATTACAAGGAGACAAAAGCCGGAAATGATCTTAAGATGGGAAATGGATATCCTGATCGTGTAAAGAAGGCTTATGATAAGGGTGCAATCTCTCGTAGTGAGATGGAGACCTCTGTAAAGCGTATATTAGGATTAATATTAAAGCTTGATTAAATTTTACTCTGCTTTATGCAAACCTACCCGGTTCATAATACCCGATACTTATTATACAAAAACAAAAACGGACATGCAAAACTGCCATGTCCGTTTTTGTATTTGTATTTGTATATCTTCAATCATTAATTCTGTATTTTAGCATATTCCTCAATTTTGCATACATGCTCTTTTGTTTTTTCATCATAGTTAATTGCCACAAGCAGGACGTTTCCCGTATATTGCAATAATGAATTCGGATACTGTCTCTCACGAATCTGCTGCATGGCTGTATCCGCATTCTTATTCCATTTCAGCTCCACAACAAGCGCCGGATAATCATTTATATACTCAGGCTTCGGAATATAAACAAAATCAGCAAAGCCACGCCCTGTCGGTAACTCCCTGACCGGCTTAAAATAATAGTTCATTGTTCCAAGATAATCAATGGCCAACACACTGCTAAGGGAGTTCTCGTCATTATATTGAATCACCGAGGTATACTCCATATGAATCTGCTCAATTTTTGCTGCCACAGTATTTACATCTTTGTTTATTGTTGCATTAAACAAATCTATTGACTGTCTCTCAAACTGTATGATTTCATCCCATTTGTTTTCCTCAACTGCATCCATAAGCTCATTGCGAAGCTCTTCATTCGGAATATATGCCATCTGATTTTTCTGATTAAAAGCCAGATATCCAAGATGTATAAGCAATGTCAGCACATCATCTTTGTTTTTAAATGATACCATATCATTCTGAAACGTGGTTGTTCTAACTTTTATCTCATTTCCTGAAATCATTGAAATAATAGCGGCTCTTAATCCATCAAAATCCATGTCAATAAGCGGAATCAGAGATTCATATGTGCCGGTCTGTGACCAATAGCTTTGGAAGCTGCCTCTCATCATCACGCTCACTACCGCTTTTGGATTATACACATGTTTACCCGAAAGCATATAGCCGTCATACCAGTTTTTTACTGCTTCATAATCCCTGTCATACTTTTTGCATAACTGCTTAACCTCATCATCTGTAAAGCCAATATATGATGCAAGCGCTCCTGCATCAAGCATTGTGAACTCTTCAAAATTGTTAAGTGCTGACTGAGTTTTTAGCTTTTTAATAGGAAGTATGCCGGTAAGATAAGCTAACGCAATATACTTTGTCGGCTCTGTCCCTTTAAACATTCCTCTGAGGAAATTAATATATTCCTCCTGCAGTTCCTTATTATTAGCCTCATCTCTTATCAACACATCCCACTCATCTATTATGATAACAAAGGTATTTCCTGTGGCTGCGTTTATATAAGACATGGCTCCATAGGCTGTTTTAACAGTGTCCGGTATCACATCACCATATGCTATTATAAGCTCATCAAGAATACCGTTATTGATGTATTTCACGGTGTTTTGCACTTCGCCCGCATCCATCATGCACCACTGGACATCAATATGAATAACATCATATTTATTAAGGTTTGTCTCAAAGGAATCAAGCCTGCCTACCTTTAGAGTGGAAAACATGTCAAAGGAATCACATCCTCTGCTATAATAAGCAGCAAGCATATTCGCCGTGATGGACTTTCCAAAGCGCCTCGGTCTGCTATTGCATATGCATGCCATATCAGAACCTATAACCTTATTGGTGTATGCCAAAAGCATAGTTTTATCCACATATATTTCCGATTTCAATGTCTTTTGAAAAGCTTTATTTCCCGGATTTAAAAATCTTCCCATGAATTTTCCTACCTTAATGAAATAATTTAACAACCTATACTACATGTTAAGTATAGCAGTTTTTAATCAACTTCACCATATCAACTTTGAATTATATACAATTTAAACTATTACTTTCCATAAATATTGTACTCAGGCACATCCACGCCATCTGTTCCGGCATAGTATGACATCTCCACCTCGTTGAGTCCTTTTTTCTTGTCAAGAATCACATTGTACTGGGATGAATATATAACATCTCCATTTTTATTAAATCTGTATTCAATATTCACTCCATCTTTGCCTTTTAATGCCTTTCTCGGAATCTTTGCAAGGAAGATACGCTCACTGTCGGAAATCTTCTTCACCTCGACTGCATCCACCCATTTGAAAAATACCGGTGCAGCCACTCTTGTATCATCCATGCTATAACTGTCGTAATCATAGTTGGCTGTGTCATCATCTTCTGTATCCTTTAACACATGATAGCCCATCTGTATGCTGTCCACGCCATCAAGACCGGTATCATTGTTGTTATAGCTGCCCGAATCGTAAGGCGAATATACATATAAAAGGATAAGCTGTGAGCTCTTTACCTCATCTATGCTATCCCTGAATAAATGTGCAGCCTTTATATGAGATACATTGAGCTGTCTTAAGCTGTCATTTGTCTCACCTGTCAGCTGTCTTGCATACATGGTGACCATACCCTTATTTTCCATAAAGTCCGCATCTGCCGCAAGCGCCGGGGATGCATCCGTGGAAAGTGACATCAGATATTTGTAGTCTGTATCCTCCATACATACTGTATTGTACCTTGCAACCAGATAATCAGGCCTTGCAAATGCAAGCACAAGATAACATACCCCGATTACTATTATTCCGTACCGAAATAGCGAAAAAGCAGGCTTACATATAGATAAAATCACTCCGAGCATAAACAGCGCTATCACTCCAAGTGCCCAGAACACACAAAGTCTGGTGGCTGTCAGCCCGTACTCTGACACATACAGTCCCATACGGTATGCACTTGATGCAATCATGATATATGTACATAAAGTTATTAAAATTAAAAATACATTTAATATTTTATTCCTTCTGAACAATCCACTTCCGAGCAATACGATAGCCACATTCAGTATACACACAAAAAGCAGCTGGAAAAAGCCTTCTCTCGCATACCTGGCGTAGGTATAACCACTTGGAAGCTGCATAAGTCCCCCGAACAGATACACAATCTGTATAAAACAGAAAAATACATATACCACTGATATAGTTGCAGCTACAGTGATACCAATTGCAGCCGGAAATGCCGGAGTCTCAACCGGTGCATCCGATATACGCTTCTTGCTCAGATACTTTATACCACAGTACGATGAGAAAAGCGCAAATACAAAAAGAAATACAACCTTGCTCACTGTAAAAAAATTGATATCAGCAAATATTTTCTTTATTACTGAGGCAAAAACCGCATCCGCAGAGCACAGCAGCACCACTATCAACACAACCAGAGGAAAGGCAATTGCTATTCCGATAAACACATAAAGCATTCTGTGTTTTTTCACATGCCCCTCTCCGGCAGTTGCATTTGCACTGTCACCGACCACACTTTCACTACCCATATTGTCACTATCCATGCGCTCATTTCTCATATAGTCGGCAATATCCATAAACGGCTCAGCTATACATCCAATCGCTCCAAACACTGCCTGAAATGCCGCAGCGATATACTTTATGAGCCCCCACTGTCTGTCATTGCAGAAATTGTGAAGCAGCATAAAAACAAGAAACACAAGTATCCAGCAAAAATTAAATCCTTGTATAATTTTATTACCGTTCAAGCCTGACGAAAGGCCTGTGAGTATCATCATCACACTGTACCATATGGTGAGTGGCTTTGCCTCTATATGAAGTATCTTCATACAATACAGGCTGTATACTCCTGTGACGATTGCAAACAACGTAACAAGTATTCCACCTGTATTCTCATACAGGAAAATGGTGTACAGCAGCGCATATATTATCGTAGGTATACATAGCCTGCCAAAGAAATCCGCGTTTCTCCTGCTTT
>ENA-ORSB01001604-ORSB01001604.1-human-gut-metagenome-genome-assembly--contig:-NODE-1604-length-20403-cov-4.884608_pt1 | contig 20403 bp, 14 predicted proteins | sample MGYA00242180_ERZ509144 | MGnify/ENA primary metagenome ERZ509144 (study PRJEB26280, sample SAMEA2338661) | human gut metagenome | biome: human gut; feature: human-associated habitat; material: faeces...
GCATTCCACACAGAGTGCTGCAAAAAGACCTTGATGTTTTCGAAAAACATCAAGGTCTTTTTCCCAAACACAATAGTCTTTTCCTGAAAGCCGGAAGAGTTTTCCGAAAACACTTTAGTGCGTTTTTGCGCTGCATTTCTTTCGCGGCTCTCTTTTCCGCTAAGGTTCTCCCAAGTATTTCACGATGATTTCCACTTCTTGCTTCAGGTAGCAATGGCGGTATTTGTTGTAGCCTGTGGCGTTGAGTTCTTCCGTCAGGCGAGGGATACGCTGTATCCAGCGGTAGAGGTTCTGCAGGGCGGCTCCAGGTTCGCGTCCGGGGCAATAGAGGGATGCCAGTTCTGCCTTGTCATAAGTGCGGATGGCGAATGTTTCTTCTTCTTTCTTCATTATTTTTTTACTATGGTTACTTATTGTTTTCTGATATAAAGATAGTAATAAAATGTCTGATTATTAAATGATTAGTGAGGTTTATTTCGACATGTTCCATCCTTTTGGGAAGACGTTGAGAGATGTGTCAAAACTCCCCTTTTATTGAAATCCCCCTCGCTACAACTACCTGTGGCGAGGGTGACTTTTAGTTTATGAGAGTTTCGACACACCCTTCTCCGAATGATGTATGGGTGTTTTTTGGGGGGGTAAGTCTTTCTCGTGGCAAATTGGGAAAGTCGGTTATAGGGATTCGATTTCTGTAAGGGAAAGGCCGGTGACTTGCATGATTTGTTCAGAGGTCATTCCCAAAGATTTCAGGTTGCGGGCCATTTTCAATTTTTCTTCTCGCCGTCCTTCTTCAAAACCTTCTTCAAAACCTTCTTCACTGCCTTTCTTTGCTGCATAGTCGATGGTAGCCAAATAATCACGGTAAGCGTTCACACTATTTTCATAGCGCACGCGGTCTTCTTCGAGCGCTTTCTTGGTGAAGATTTTATCGAAGTCATAATCATCGGTGAACGGATTGATAAACTTGCCCATTATGTTTTCTGTGTTTCTACAACGGACAAAGATAATGATTTATATGGAAAAGGCATTCGGTGTGGTCTGTTTTTTTAGAGGTGGAGTCGATGTTTCTCAAATGCTCTCGTTGAAAGCAAGTTTTCATGACCATTCGTTACCTTTCTCCACCACCTCCGACGAAGCCCGACAACGGCTTCTCTCACCGTCGTATCTTTGTCATGTAATCACAGAGTAACCGGTACTTGAGATTTCGAAGATATCAGTATAAACCATTAAAAATTAGAAGATTATGTCAAAGTCAGTATCTTATTCAGTTGTACCTCGTAAAAACCCGCAGGAACCCGAAGCGGGAGTTCGTTTCTATGCTCAGGCTCAGGCCAGCGGTGATGTTACAGTCCGCGAGATGTCGGAACGAATTCAGAGAACCTGTACCGTGACGCGTGCTGATGTGGCGGCAGTGCTCACAGCGTTGGAAGATGTCATTGTGGAGGCGCTGAGCGCAGGTGAGATTGTACGTCTGGCGGATTTGGGCACGTTTCAGATTGGTGTGAGCGGCAAGGGGGCCGATTCCGAAGACAAGTATGATGTTTCAATGATTAATAAGGCGCGTATCAATTTCCGTCCCGGACTGGCGTTGAGCGGCATGCTGACGGCGTTGTCGTTCAGCAAGGTGAACAAGCTGCCTAAGAAGGATGATGATAAGCCTAAAGAGGAAGTCTCCGGTGTAAACGAGGGCTAACCTCTGAGGGGGTGTCAAAACTAAAATGGTCTATTGGGGGATGAGCGAACCTCGCCTCTACTAATAAAATGAGAGCATTATAAACGTTTTGACACATCCCTCGGAAATCGTTTCGGAATAGAGTTTTAATCATTTTAAAAAGGAGGAAATATGAAAAACTTGATTATTAAAATTTTGGAGTGTATTATGCTGCTCCTCAGAGCCAAGAGAAGAAAGAATGAGAGAGATTAACCTGATTGTAGTCCACTGTTCCGCCACACGTGCGGACAGGGACTTTACTGAAAATGACTTGGAGGTGTGCCATCGGCGCCGTGGATTCAATGGGGCGGGCTATCATTTCTATATCCGCAAGAATGGGGATATTAAGAATACGCGCGCCCTAGAGAAGCCGGGGGCACACGCGCTGGGTTACAATGCGTGCAGCATCGGCATTTGCTATGAAGGCGGACTGGATGCCCGTTATCGTCCTGCCGATACGCGCACCGAATGGCAGAAACACTCCTTGAGGGTGCTGATTCGCACGCTGTTGATGGATTATCCCGGTTGCCGGGTGTGCGGACATCGGGATTTGAGTCCCGACCGCAACGGAGACGGACGCATCAGCCCTGAGGAGTGGGTGAAGGAATGTCCCTGTTTTGAGGTGACAAGTAAATTATATGAGTAAAATATTTGTATAGTTTATGCTTGGATAAACACAAATCCCCTTCCGTTATGTTAAATAATTAACATTGCGGGAAGGGGATTTTATAGTTATCTATTATGTAACTAAATCTTGAAATCTTATTTATTTACTTTTTTCGTCGTATCCATAACCGTATCCGTAGGTTCTTCCATAGCCGTATTTGCCATACGTGCCATATCCGTACTTCTTGGTTTTGATGTCCACATCGTTGATAATGGTGCACAGGTTGGGCAACTTCTTCAGGTCTCTCAGTTCATTGATAAACAGATAGCCTGCTTTGGGCGTATATCCGGCACGGCATACATAAATGCTCATGTCTGCCACACGCGAAATCAGTTGGGTGTCGGTCACCATGCCGATAGGGGCGGTATCGAGTATCACGTAGTCGAATTCCTTTTTCAACCGGTCGATAGCCTGTACCAGCGAGTCGCGTGCCACCAGTTCTGTCGGGTTGGGAGGGATGGCGCCACCGGGCAGGATGTAGAGGTTGGGGGTGACATTGGACTGTTGCAGCAACGACATCAGGTCGGTGTGTTCCGGGTCGGCAAGGTAGCGGGTGATACCGTCTGCCTTGTGCGACATCTGGAAGGCTTTGTTCAGTCCCGGCTTGCGGATATCCAGTCCCACGATGACCACTTTCTTGCCCAGCAGGGCAAAGCTGATGGCGAGGTTGGCAGATACAAACGACTTTCCTTCGCCACTGGTGGTAGAGGTAAGCAGTACCACCTTCTGGTTGCTGCCTAGCATATACTGCACGTTGGTGCGGACATTGCGGAAGGTTTCGGCCATCATGTCGTTCTGGTTTTCGTGTACCACGACCGAGCCTTCTTTCGGCATGTTGTCTGATGCGGGAATATCACCGATGATGGGTACGGTAGTCAGTTTCTCTACATCCGAGCGGTCTTCTATCTTGTACTTCAGCAGTTCGATGATATAAATGATGCCCACCGGGATGGCGATTCCCAGAACAAAGGCAATCAGGTAGATGAGCTTGCCTTTGGGAGAGACGGGCAGCAGACCGGCTTGTGCCTCGTCCACAATGCGGGCGTTGTTGGCGGTAGAAGCCAGTGTAATGGCGTTCTCTTCGCGTTTCTGCAACAGCATGAGGTACAGTCCCGCCTTGATTTCCTGTTGGCGCGAGATGCTCACTAACTGGCGTTCCTGGCCCGGTGCGCTGGTGATTCGTCCGGCGTATTTTCCTGCTTGGCGTTCAAGGTCGGCTTTGGTAATCATCAGTCCTTTCTGCACGCTCAGGATGGTGGTCTGCACATTGCTGCGCATGGCGCGGATGCTGGCATCCAGATTCACCACCACAGGGTTGCTTTCCGAAGAGGTGCGGAGGAGGCGCTTGCGCTCCAGCAGCATTTCATTGTAGCGGTTGATGAGCTCGGTCAGCCCGGTATCCGTCAGACCTACGTTGACCGGCAATACTTCGTAGGCATGGTCGGGGTTATTGGCATATTCTGCCAGGAATTGCACCAAGCGGAGCTGTGTGCTGTTCTCGGCACGTTTCTTTTCGTATTCGGAGTTCTCGCTGAGTGCCAGTTGTGCGTCACTCTTCAGGTCGGTCAGTCCGGCATCGCGCTTGAAGGTTTCCAGTTCCTTTTCAGTGGTTCCCAGCTCTCCGTTGATGATTTTGATACGCTCGTCGATGAACTCGGCAGTCTTGCTGGCCACTTCATTCTTGTCGTCGTTGGCATCGCGGTTATAGATTTCTATCAGCTTGTTGATGAAGTCCACTCCGCGTTGGGGGCTGGTGTTCTCCAAAGAGATTTGGGCAATCGTCGTGGTTTTGGAGGTCGGTTCCACCGAAAGGGCATTCGCATATTTGTCTGCTACGATGCGTGGGGCTGCCACGGTGACGGTGATGGTCTGTTCCTTTTCAATGGCTGTCGAATCGCCGGGAGTGAAGCTGAATGTACCGTAGGGGGTGGTGAGCAGGGCAGGGAGCTTTTCAAACTCCTGTGTGAATTCTTGTTCGTCTATTTCTGTGTTGACACTCAGTTTGCTTCCGGGTTTCACTGTCATTTCGATGACTGCTACGCCGCCGGGCAGTTTTTCCGCCTCCTCGGGAGTGAGCCACACTTTTACCGGTGTGTCCTTGTAGAGTTCTATAGGACGGAGGTTCTCACGGGTTCTGTAGTTGATATACAGGTCCAGTTCCTCCACCACTTTCTTCAGCAGGGTGCGTGAGTGCAGCACTTCCACTTCATTGTCGAAGTTGCTGGTGGACGAGTAGAAACCGAGGTCTTCCAAATCGCCCAGTCCGCTGCTGGCACTACTGTTCTTCTTGTTGTCCTTGATAATGACAGAGCCGGTAATGCTGTACACCGGTGTGGTGTAGTGCAGATAAATCCATCCTCCTATCAGGCATACCACGATGCTGGCAACAAACCATTTCCAGTGAATGAGGTATTTGAAGAAGAGGGCTTTGTAGTCCACCTGTTCTTCTTGTTCGGTATAAAGGTCGTCGTATAAATTTTCTTTCATAATGAAATCAGGTTGTTTTATCGGGAAATAGTTACAATAAGGCTGGCCAGTGACACGAGGGTACCCACAATGGAGAACCAGATGGTGGTACTGTTACTGATGCCGGCATTCTTGGCTTTGGTCTTGTTGGGGGTGACATAAATCACATCGTTCTGCTGCAGGTAGTAATAGGGAGACAGCACGATGCTTGCGTCGTTCATGTTCAGGGGGATGATTTCACGGTGTCCCTGTGCATTCTCGCGGATGAGTTTCACATTGTCACGCTGTCCGTAGATGGTCATGTCTCCGGCCATGGCAAGCGCTTCAAACAGGTTTACTTTTTCGTTGGTAATGACGAATGTGCCGGGTTTGGTGACTTCTCCCATGACGGAGATTTTATAGTTGGCCATGCGCACGTTGACGATGGGTGCTTCCGTGATATAGGTCTTCAGCTTTTCTCTAATCAGGTTCTCAGCTTCGCTCTTGGTCAGTCCGCCGATGTGCAGGGTACCTAATACGGGGAAGTCGATGTTGCCGTTGTTGTCTACCAGGTATTGCTGCAATACGGGTTGGCTGGTCAGGCTTCTGTTCTGGTTGCTGACGGCAGTAGCTACGGTGAGGTTGAATGGTGCTGCTGTTTCCGGGTCCGTAGTATTGACCGTGATGGTCAGCAAGTCCTTGGGCATGATGCGGGCATCATAAAGGGGAGTGTTCTGGTTGGAAGTGTCCAGAAACTCGGATGCTTGCAAATAAGGGACTTGTTTGTAAGCGGAACAGCCTGCCAATACGAAGGCAAGGAGAACCAGCAAGGCATAATTCATCTTTTTCATTTGTCTATTCGTTTTTTATGTTTTATCTTTGATTAGTTAATAAGCTTGTTTGTCTTTACGGAGTGCATTCGCCACTGTCTTATAAATAATGTAGAGGTCGAGCATGAACGTCCAATGTTCCATATACCAGATGTCCGCTTTCACGCGTCCTTCCATCTGACTCAGTTCGCGGGTCTCTCCGCGGAAGCCGGTCACTTGCGCCCAGCCTGTGATGCCCGGCTTGATAAAGTGGCGCACCATGTATTTATTAATCAGCTGAGAGTATTCTTCCGTATGTTTCAGCATGTGGGGACGAGGACCGACGATGGACATGTCGCCCAGCAACACATTGATGAACTGGGGAAGCTCGTCGATGTTGGTCTTGCGCATAAAGTTGCCGAACTTTGTCTTGCGCGGGTCATTGATGGTGGCCTGCACCTTGTCCGCATCCTTGTTTACCTTCATCGAGCGGAATTTATAGCACCAGAATTCTTTGCCGTTCAGTCCGTTTCTTTTCTGCTTGAAGAAGATGGGACCCGGTGAGGTGGTCTTAATCACTGCACTGACTATCAGGAAAATGACAGGGAAAAGGGTGCAGAGGAACAAGAGTGAGAAAAGAAAGTCGAAGGTGCGTTTTATCATCCTGTTCTCAAAACTGCTGAGGGGCTCTTCGTGCAGCCGCAGGATGGGCACACTGCCTATCAGACCGAAGCTCATGCGGTGGTGAAGGTAGTTGCGCACATTGGGCACACTGTAGAAATGTACCAGATTGTTTTCGCAATAATTGATGACCGGCACAATGCAGCTGCCCATGGAAGAGGGGAGGCTGCAATAGAGCTGCTCCACACGGTGGAGTTTCAGATAGTCGATGGCTTCTTCAGGCTTGCCCAAATAAGGACAGGAGGCCGGGAAATTTTCGTTGGGGACGGAATCGAAATAACCGATTACGCGGTATCCGCTGGTGGGGTCGCTGGTCATCTCGTGATAAAGCTCTGCCATGTTCTCCGTGCTTCCCATATAGACTGCCGTGCGTGAGTTGCCTCCGCGCCTTCTGTATATTTTAATGCTGGAGCGGAAGGCCAGCCGGTAGCAAATGAGGCAGATGGCAAATAACAGATAAAAAATGATAAAAAAAGAATGGGAGTATTCACCGAAATCTGCCAGGGTGAAAGTAGCCATGGACAGTAGTATAAAATAGAACATGTTGCGCAGACTGTGTTGCACCACTTGGTCGGCACGTACGCCGCGACGGTGCAGGATGATGCCTCTCGAAATGGTGCAGGCAAAATAGCACAAACTGAAAAGAACCAGAATCTGGGGTAGTGTTCCGTTAAATACTTTTTGTTCTAAATAAGTAGTCCATAAGATATACAGTGAAACAAAAAGGATGTTCAAAATGGCTAAATCCCCTATGATCACTGCCGATTTTAATGCTTTGTTAAATCTTTGAACCTGTATCATGTTTTTACTTTTCCTTAGCCCCTTCCTTCTGTCATGTATTGAAGGCTGTTCGGGGTAGCTACAATTATATGTTAGATAATCTTTATTTTGTCGGAAGTTGTCTCAGATGGCTGTAATTCCCACTTTTGACGTAACCTCTTTTATGCGGGGGCAAAGTTATACATTAATAATCGCATTAACAAATTCTTCTTTGCTTTTTTTATATAAACGTTAATTTTGCGATAATATTTAAAAATATTCTTTACTACTTGGGAAATATAGAAAAAGTCTTGTATTATAAAAAATAAGGCGGCTCTTTATTTCATCACAAATGCAATTTATTCATGGAGAAACGCTTGGAAGGCATCTGTTTTTTTACTTATCTTTGCAATTACAAACTAATCTTATAAAAACATGTTAATTGACCTATTAAAATCCTCTTATTTCTCGCTCTTCCTCATCGTGGCGCTGGGCTTTATGTTGGGAAGAATCAAGATTAAAGGGCTGTCGCTGGATGTGTCGGCCGTTATTTTCATTGCGTTGCTGTTCGGGCATTTCGGCGTTATCATTCCCAAGGAGTTAGGAAACTTCGGTCTGGTGCTTTTCATCTTTACGATTGGTATACAGGCAGGACCGGGATTTTTCGATTCCTTCAGGAGCAAGGGAAAGACACTGATTATCCTGACCGTACTCATCATTCTGTCGGCCAGTCTGACAGCGGTGGGGCTGAAATATGCTTTTGACATAGATACGCCTAGTGTGGTGGGCTTGATAGCGGGAGCGCTGACCAGTACTCCGGGACTTGCGGTGGCTATTGACAGCACCAATTCGCCTTTGGCTTCCATAGCCTACGGTATCGCTTATCCGTTTGGTGTCATCGGTGTGATTTTGTTTGTGAAACTGTTGCCGAAGATTATGCGTGTGGATTTGGATAAGGAGGCACGCAGGCTGGAGGCGGAGCGTCGCGGCAGTTTCCCCGAGTTGGGTACTTGCATTTTCCGTGTGACAAACCGTGCCGTGTTCGGACGGACACTGGCACAGATTAATGCGCGTGCCATGACAGGGGCGGTGGTGTCGCGTGTGAAGCACGAAGAAGAGATTCTGATGCCGAAGGCCGGAACGCTGTTGCAGGAAGGAGACTATGTGCAGGCGGTGGGCAGCGAGGAGGCGTTGCAGCAGTTTGCGGTGCTGGTGGGCGAACGCCAGGAAGGGGAATTGCCACTAGACCATACACAAGAGATAGAGTCATTGTTGCTGACTAAGAAAGATATGATAAACAAGCAGTTGGGAGACTTGAACCTGCAACGCAACTTCGGTTGTACGGTGACTCGTATTCGCCGAAGCGGTATCGACCTTTCTCCGTCGCCCGAACTGGAACTGAAGTTTGGTGACAAACTGATGGTGGTGGGCGAGAAGGAAGGATTGAGAGGCGTGGCACGTTTGTTGGGCAATAATGCCAAACAGTTGTCTGATACGGACTTTTTCCCCATTGCTATGGGGATTGTGCTGGGCGTGTTGTTCGGTAAGCTGAATCTTTCTTTCCCCGGCGGACTTTCTTTCTCTCCGGGACTGACGGGAGGCGTGCTGATGGTGGCATTGGTGCTGAGCGCTGTGGGCAAGACAGGGCCTATCCTGTGGTCTATGTCGGGGCCTGCCAACCAGCTGTTGCGCCAGTTGGGTTTGCTGCTGTTCCTGGCGGAAGTGGGAACATCGGCAGGAAAGAATCTCGTGGCTACATTTGAGGAAAGCGGTATGCTGCTGTTCGGAGTGGGAGCCGCCATTACCCTTGTGCCTATGCTGATAGCCGTTCTGGTGGGGCGGTTGGTATTCAAGATTAGTCTGCTGGACTTGTTGGGTACCATTACGGGCGGTATGACCAGTACCCCGGGACTTGCCGCTGCCGACTCGATGGTGGACAGCAATATTCCGAGTGTGGCATACGCTACAGTCTATCCGATAGCTATGGTGGTGCTGATACTCTTTATCCAGATTATCGCTTCTGCGGTATACTAGGAGATAATAAAAATAAGATATGAAGGTTTTTTTTACGTTATTGTTTGTCTGGCTCCTCAGAAGTACGGCCTTGTGGGGACAACCTGCCGATATGGTATGGAACAGCCAAAGCCGGAATTCATCCGGCTCCATGCCTTGCGGCGGTGGAGATATCGGCATGAATGTGTGGGTAGAGGACGATGATGTCCTCTTCTATCTGTGCCGCAGCGGTTCGTTCGACGAAAACAACACGCTGTTGAAACAGGGGCGTTTCCGCATTCGGCTTACCCCCAATCCGTTTACCGGCCGGAGTGATTTCCGCCAGACACTTCACCTGAAAGACGGATATGTTTCCGTTACCACTCCGGTAGGACAGATGCATATCTGGGTGGATGTGTTCCACCCTGTGGTGCACGTGGAGGTGGAAACCAAAGAAGTGACATCCATGCGTGTCAATTATGAAAGCTGGAGGACGACGGACCGGGTGATGAACCGGGAGGAGGGGCGGCAGTGCTCCTATGCGGGAGAATGGCCCGGAACGGCGGTCACCGCACACGACTCCATCCTGGTGGGGGAAGAGAATCTGACTTTTTTCCATCGAAATGCCTCGCATACTGTTGTCGATACCGCCATAAAGCAGCAAGGCCTGGAAAGCGAGGCTTCTCATTTATACAACCCGCTGAGAGATTTGATATTCGGAGGCCGCATTTCGGGCGACTTGATATTCAGCGGCACACGCCGGGGGCATTACTGCGGGACGGAGTATGAGGCATGGATTTATAAAAGCAGGAAACCCGCTAACAGACAGTCTTTCAGAATCACCCTGCATGCGGCGCAGACTGCTGCCGTGGCTGACTGGGAAGCCGGACTGGAGAAGACGGAAAAGGAACTGCATGCGGCAAAGGACAAAGAGGCGAGCCGCCGTTGGTGGAATGAGTTTTGGCAACGCAGTTTCGTGCGGGCGGAAGGAGAAGCGGCCCATGCTGCACGCAACTATGACCTGTATCGCTATATGGCAGCCTGCAATGCGTTCGGACAATGGCCGGCAAAGCCCAACGGAGGACTGTTTACGTTCGACCCTTCGACTACCGGACGCGACTCGCAACTCACCCCCGACTACCGAAAGGGAGGGGCGGGTACGCTGACGGCACACGAGATGGCGATGGCCTATTGGCCGATGCTGAAAAACGGAGATACCGACCTGATGAAAACCTTGTTTGAGTGCTACCATCGCCTGTTGCCGGTGGCGCAACTCCGTTCGCAGGTGTATTGGGGATACTCCGGAGCCTGTTTTAGCGAAGAGACGGAAAATTTCGGCCTGGTGAATCCGGTGGCGTATGGACTGAACCGTCCCGAAGGTTTTGATAAGGGGCGGGAGTATCATCCTTCTTTAGAGTATGAATGGGACGGCGTGTTGCAGACATGCCGCATGATGCTGGATGCCGTGCGCTATGACAGTGTGGACATCAGCCGGTACATTCCGCTGATAGAGGGCTCGCTGAATTTCTTCGACACCTATTATCGCGGCATGGCAGCCCGCCGTGGCTACAGCGATTTGGACGGAAAAGGCAAGTTGGTGTTGTATCCGGCTTCGGCAGGGGCTACCTATAAGATGGCCTACAATCCGTCTTCGACCATTGCCGCACTCCGTTCGGTGCTGGAAGCCTATGGACGCAAGCCCGATATGCTGGCGCGTATTCCTGCCATTCCCATGCGCACAGAGGATGGAAAAGAGATGATTTTTCCGGCTGAAGTGTGGGAGCGGACAGGCGATACCGGCATACCTCAGTTGTTGCCTGTCTTTCCGTGGAGAATATATGGAGTGGGCAGGGAAGGACTGGAGACGGCACGCAATACTTATCTGCATGGCAGGGAGGTGCAGCAGAGCCGTGCGCAGGGCAGAGAGAAGCTGGACAATGTGTGGGCAGCCTGTCTGGGACTGACGGACCAGGCATCCGGGTTGACTTTGGAAAGACTCTCCGACGGCCCTTATCGTTTCCCTGCTTTCCGGCAGACTAATGATGCATGGACGCCCGATTTGAATGAAGGGAACAGCGGTATGATGGGGATGCAGGAGATGCTGTTGCAGGAGGTGAATGGAAAACTTCTGCTTTTCCCGGCATGGCCTCGCGAGTGGGATGTGCACTTCAAACTGCATGCTCCGGGCAAGACAACCGTGGAGGCGGAATGGAAAGGGGGAAAGCTGGTGAATCTGACAGTGATTCCCAAAGAGCGGGAAAAAGACGTGGTCAACTGTCTGGGCGGTAAATAACCGCCCGGATACAGTGACTTTATTGCCATCCTCCTCCCAAGGCTTTATAGAGTCTCACCATGGTGATTTGTTTGTCTCTGACGGCATTGCTCAATCCTATTTGCGCATCAAAATAGCTACGCTGTGCATCAAGCACATCCAAATAACCAATCACTCCGTTGATATACTGCAATTGCGCCAGTTCCATGTTGGTTTTGGAAGAACGTTCCAACTGCAACCGTGATTCATAGATTTCCTTTATCTTGTTGAAATCGACAATCGCATTGCGGGCATCCTTGAAAGCGGTCAGCACAGATTTCTCGTAACTGTAGCACTCTTGTTCGTAGGCGGCCTTTTTAGCCTTTACGATGGCGCGGTTCTTACCCATGGCAAAGATGGGGCCGAGCAGATTGGCACTCAGGTAGTGGATGGGCGATTTCAGCAAGTCAGACATTTCCTCGCTCTCTAGTCCGTATTGTGCCGTGAGCGATAATTTCGGAAACATGTTGGTATAGGCGATGCCTACAGCGGCATTGGCAGCAATCAACTTCTGTTCGGCCTGACGCACATCGGGACGACGTTCCAATAAAGTGGACGGCAGGCCGATGGGGAGACTTTCGGGCAATTTCACTTCGTCGGGCATGATGGAACGCTGAATACGTCCGGGATATTCTCCCGCCAGAAAAGCGATGTCGTTTTCCTTGATGGAGATTTTGCGTTCCAGGTCGGGGACCAATGTGGCGGTGCGGGCATATTCCACTTGTGCCTGCTGATAGGAAGTCTCGGAAGTGAGACCGCCCTCGAAACGGAGTTTGGCCAGGCGGACACCTTCCTGACGCGCATTCAGGGTCTGCTTGACGATAGCCAGCTCATTATCGAGCGCCACCAGTTCGAAATAAGATTGAGCAACTTCTGCTATCAGGCTCATCTTCAGTGCACGTTGTGCCTCTATGCTTCCCAAAAAGTCGGCCATGCTCTTGTCTTTTGCCCAACGGAGGTTGCCCCATAAGTCCACTTCCCAGCTGACAGTGGCTTTGGCTCCTGTCTCGGGGTCGTTGCTGTATTTGTCGCCTCCGTAGTTGGAAGCCTCTTTCTGAGTGTACACGCTCCCGTTCAGTTGCGGAAAGAGATTGGCAAAGTCAATTCGTTTCATGGCAGCCAGTTCCTTGACGCGGGCTGCGGCTATCTTGATATCTTTGTTGTGCTCCAGTGTCTTGTCAATCAACTTTTGAAGCGTGGTGTCGGTATAGATTTCCCACCACTGCATTTCGGCAATGGTGAGCGTATCCTGTTGGGTAGAGTCCAGTTGCTCCGGCAAATGCAGTTCGGGACGCGTATAGTGTTTCCCTATCTGGCAGGAACTGAATGTGAGCGTTGCAGCAGCTATATATAATAATGTATATTTCAATTTCATAACTCTTCAATTATTAGCGTTTCATTTTTGCTTTCATCTTATAAATCAGGACAAAGAAGAACGGCACCAGCAGGATGCCCACTGTCACGGCGCAAATCATTCCGAAGAAGACGCCTGTACCGATGGCCTGGCGGCTGGCAGAGCCCGGACCGCTGGCGATGACCATGGGCAGCATGCCGAGGATGAATGCCAGTGAGGTCATCAGGATGGGACGGAAACGGAGCTGGGAGGCATGAAGGGCGGCTTGAACCACATCTGCACCGTGATCTACCTGCTCTTTGGCGAACTCCACAATCAGAATGGCATTCTTGGCTGCCAGACCCACCAGCATGACAAGCCCAATCTGGAAGTATACATCATTTTCCAATCCGCATCCCAACACACCCAGATAGGCACCCAGCGCTGCCACCGGCAGAGAGAGCAGGACAGCAACCGGGACCATCCAACTTTCGTAAAGGGCGGCAAGGAAGAGGAATACAAACATGAATACCAGTCCCAAGACGATTCCTGTCTGGCCTCCTGCCTGTTTTTCCTGATAGGAAAGTCCGCTCCATTCCACACCGATATTGTCGGGCAGGTGCTCGCGGGCAATCTGTTCCATAATTTCCATCGCCTGACCGGAACTGTAACCGTCGGCGGCTTCACCGCGAATCACGGAGCTGTTGAACATATTGAAGCGCTTGATGCTTCCCGGGCCGGTGGTGTAGGATGTGGTTCCCAGTGACGTCAGCGGAATCATGGCATTGTCGGCACCTCTCACAAAGAACAGGTTGATGTTCTCCTTGTGCTCGCGATAGGGGGCCTCCGCCTGAATATATACACGGTAGATACGGTTGAACATATTAAAGTCATTGACATATACAGAACCCGTGTAGGCTTTCATGGTGGAGAATACATCCGCCAGAGGTACGCCGGCAAACTTCACTTTGTCACGGTCGACATCGAAGTAGAGTTGGGGAATGTCTGCCTGAAGAGCGGACGAAAGTCCCGACAGCTCTTTGCGTTTCGAGGCGTAGTACATCAATGTATCCGTGGCCTGCACCAAGTTGTCGAAAGTGGCTTCTCCGCGTGCTTCGAGCTGCATCTCGAAACCGCCCGAACTACCCAGACCGGGGATGACGGGAGGTGTGGAGAGATAGACTTTGCACTCGGGATATTCGTTCAGGTCTTTCTTGACCTGTGCCATGACTTCGTCGATGGTCTGTTCTCCGCGTTCTTCCCACGGCTTGAGGATGACGGTAAGCTCACTGCGTGCCTGGCTGCTTCCCACCCGGGGACTGCTGCCGGCTACGCTCTGTACATACTCTACTGCGGGCTGTTGCATCAGATAGTCCACGGCACGTTCCGTCACGATGCGGGTGCGCTCCAGTGTTGCGCCTTCGGGCAATTCCAACTCAATCTTGAAATATCCCTGATCCTCGATGGGGAGGAAGCTGGTGGGGATAAAACGGTGGATGAGCAGGATGGCAATCAGTACCATACCGAATCCGCTGAGCACACGGCGTGGATGCTGCACCAAACGCGAAATGACTTTCACATATTTCCGGTTGCCCACACTCAGCCATTCGTTGATGCGGCGGAACACAATGTTCAGTTTCTTATTCGGGTCTTTGGGCTTCATGATGAGCGAACACATCACGGGGCTCAGTGTGAGGGCGACTACCGTAGACAGCAGTACAGACACGACAATGGTCACGGTGAACTGGCGATAGAGCTGCCCGGTGATTCCTCCGAGGAAGCTGACGGGGACGAATACCGCAGCCAATACCAGCGAAGTGGCGATGATGGCACCTGTCAATCCTTCCATGGCCTTCTTGGTGGCTTCATAGGGAGAGAGATGCTCTTCTTCCATGATGCGTTCCACATTTTCCACCACTACAATGGCGTCGTCTACCACAATACCGATGGCGAGTACAAGTCCCAGCAAAGTAAGGATATTGAGTGAGAAGCCGAATATCAGCATGAAACCGAAAGTACCGATTAATGAGATAGGCACGGCAACCAGCGGGATGACCGTTGCACGCCAGTTCTGCAGAGACAGGAATACGACGGCGATAACCAGTATCAGGGCCTCGAACAAGGTCTTGTATACCTCGTGGATAGACTCTGAAATATAGGTGGTCATATCGAAAGGAATTTCATAGCTCATTCCTTCGGGGAAGTTGTTGCTGATTTCTTCCATGGCCTCTTTTACCTTTTGGGCTACCTCCATGGCATTGGCCCCCGGCAGCATATAGATGGCAAGTACAGCAGCGTTCTCGCCGTTGATGGCACTCTCGGTGTTGTAGGACTGTGCCTCCAGTGAGATACGTGCCACATCGCGTAAGCGGATGATGGAACCATCGGCGTTGGCGCGTACCACGATTTCTTCAAACTGGCTGACAGTGGACAGACGTCCCTGAGTGGTGATGGGGATGGTGACATCCAACCCCTGCACAGGCTGTTGTCCCAATACACCGGCTGCCGATTCGCGGTTCTGGTCTTTCAATGCGTTTTGAAGGTCGGCCACCGTCAGTCCGAAGTTGGCAAGCTTGTCGGGTTGTACCCATATCTGCATGGCGTAATAACGGCTGCCGATATTGGATACACGGCCTACGCCGGGGATACGGCGAATTAGGTCAAGCACGTTCAGCGTGGCAAAGTTGCTTAGGTAGATTTCATCGAACTTCGGGTCGGTGGAGGTGAGACAGATGGTCATCAGCTGACTGGCTGCCTGTTTTTCTACAGAGATACCGTTTTGCACCACCTCGGCAGGCAGGCGGGATTCCGCCAGTTTCAGTCGGTTCTGTATTTCTACTGCCGCCAAGTCGGGATCGGCCGAGATATCAAAGGTAACGGTGGCGGAGAACCCTCCTGAGTTGGAACTGTTGGACTCCATATAAAGCATGCCCGGAGTACCGTTCAACTCCTGTTCGATGGGAGTAGCAACCGCCTGCGATACGGTCAGCGCACTGGCACCCGGATAAGAGGCGCTGATTTTCACCACCGGCGGGGTGATTTGCGGATATTGGTCGATGGGAAGCATACTGAGTCCGATGATACCCACGATGACAATCAATATAGAGATGACAGCCGAAAATACAGGCCTGTCTATGAAGAAACTTACTTTCATGATGTTTTTTATTTGGAATGTGTAACTTCCCCTTTACAGGGTTTCCTCCGGCTTTTTGCTTTCTACGGCATCACTGACTCTGACCTTCATGCCCGGATTCAACTTGTGGTATCCTTCGGTGACAATCAGTTCTCCGGCGGCAAGACCTCTTTCCACCACTACATTATTCTGGAACTCGGGACCTAGCTCGATGAAACGTCTCTCTACGGTGGAGTCTTTGCGCATGACGTAGATATAGGCTCCGCCTTTTTCGATGATGACAGACTTCAGAGGAACGACATCGGCATGCTCTTTTACGTCAAGCAGGAGTTTTACTTTGGTGAACTGTCCCGGAAGCAGTACACGTTCGGGGTTGGGCATCTCGGCACGAACAGAGAATGTACCGGTTCGGGGGTCTACCTGCGGCTCGGCAAAGTCTACCAGTCCCTTGAAAGGATAGACGGTGTTGTCGGCCAGCGTAACGGTGATATTAGGCTGCCATGAGCGGGTGGAGTCTTTACGGCCGAGCTCTACGTTGCGCTCCTTACTCTTCAGATAGTCGAGGGCGGTCATGCTGAAATCCACAAGTACGGTGTCACTCTTTACGACAGTGGCCAAAAGCGATTTGGCACCCGGACCGACCAGTGTTCCGAGGTCGACATGGCGCTCACTGATGTGGCCTGCCAACGGAGAACGGACAATGGTGTATCCCAACTCCTGTTCGGCTTGGTCGAGGTCGGCCTGACTCATGGCTACAGAGGCTTCGGCCGTTTCGAAAGCAGCGATGGCGTTGTCCAAATCCAACTGGCTGGCAGCATTCTGCTCATACAGTGGGCGGATACGTTCCAAGTCGCGCTTGGCTTTCAGTGCCTGTGCTTCATCTTTCTTTAACTGGGCACGGGCTTTGTCGGCCTTGGCACGGTATTGTTCCTGATTGATAACAAAAAGTACCTGATTCTTGGTGACATAGGTTCCTTCGGCAAAAAGCATCTGTTCGAGGTAACCTTCTACGCGGGCACGCACCTCGACAAACTGCTGGGCACGTATGCGGCCTACATATTCGCCATAGATTTCAACATCTTCACGCGTGACCGGTTCTATGGCTACCACCGGAATTTCCTGTTGGTGCGCCGGCCGACGCGATACTATAAAATAAATACCTAATACTAGTCCAATACCTATGACTGTGATCGCTGTTCTCTTCTTTTTCAGCGTGATTTCTTTGTGTGTAAAAAAATGTTTCATACCTTAATTTGTTAATGTTAAGATGCCACAAACAGAACTACAAGCAGCGTGCCATGTGACTGCCCGGTGCTTTTCTTTTTCATAATCAGTGATTTATAGACAATGATATTGAGTGGGAAGGTGTGGAATCCATCCTACAAGTGTAGAAAAAATCCACAACGCCCCTATTTTTCAACTAAAGAAAACCTGATTTTGTTTTTGCGGAATACTTAATTTTTTCTTGCTGTATATAATTCTTCCACCAAGTGGCGGATGGCTGCTATGGGATGATGAAGCATCATTCTGGGCCCTGCATAGCGCATGACTTCCTGCATCCGTTTTCGCATCCCGGGCTTGTAACAGTGGACGGTGCACAGGCGGCAGGTGGATTTTTTCTCTCCGAAAGGACAACGGTCCAGACGCGTGTGGGCATATTCCAGTAAAGCCTGACATTCGGGACACAGCTCTTTGTGTCCTTCCTTACTTTTACAATAGAGGCGAATCATCAGTTCAACTATTTTCTTTTCGCGGGTGATGCGGCTCTTGATATGTGTCATGTAATTGAGATTATCTGTTTAAATGCGGCTGCAAAAATACATATAATTGTGGAATATCATCTATCTTTACGCACGATTTACAATACTTATACTTTTATGGCAACTTCTAAAGAGATGACATCAGGACGGCCGTTCCCTTTGATTTTTAATTTTGCGCTGCCGTTATTATTGGGAAATTTGCTTCAGCAGACTTATTCGCTGGTCGATGCGGCGATTGTCGGACAGTTCTTGGGTATCAATGATTTGGCTGCCGTGGGAGCCAGTACTTCGGTTGTTTTTCTGATTCTTGGCTTTTGTAACGGATGTTGCGGGGGATTCGGCATCCCGGTGGCACAGAAGTTTGGTGCGCGAGACTACAGCACGATGCGGCGGCTGGTGTCGGTCAGTCTGCAACTGGCTGTGGTGATGTCGGTTGTGATAGCGATTGTAACCAGTCTCTTTTGTGCTGATATTCTGAAAGCGATGCGTACCCCCGAAACGATTTTCCAAAATGCGTATTATTATCTGCTTGTGACCTTTATAGGAGTGCCCTGCACATTCTTTTATAACTTATTGTCCAGTATTATCAGGGCATTGGGCGACAGTAAAACGCCATTCTGGTTCCTGCTGTTTTCTACGGTGCTGAATGTGTTGCTGGATTTGTTCTGCATCCTCGTATTGGGTTGGGGAGTGATGGGAGCTGCCATTGCCACGGTTATCTCGCAAGGGGTGTCGGCGGGGTTGTGCTATTTTTATATGATGCGTAAGTTTGAAATACTGAAAGCCACTGCTGCCGAGCGTAAGTTCCAATCGTCATTGGCCCGTACCTTATTATATATTGGTGTGCCGATGGGGTTGCAGTTTTCCATTACCGCTATTGGCAGCATCATGCTTCAAAGCGCCAACAATGCATTGGGTACGGCTTGTGTGGCAGCATTCACGGCGGCCATGCGCATCAAGATGTTCTGTATGTGCCCATTGGAAAGTCTGGGCATCGCAATGGCAACGTATAGCGGGCAGAACTATGGGGCGGGCAAACCCGAACGAATCTGGGCGGGTATCAAGGCAAGCGGATGGATGATGCTGATTTACTGCGCTTTTATGTTCGTGGTACTCCTGTTGGGAGCAAAGACCTTCGCCTTGCTGTTTGTAGAGGCATCCGAGCTGGAGATTCTGAAAGATACCGAACTGTTCCTGCATATATCGGTGACCTTCTTTCCGGTATTGGGACTGCTTTGCATTCTGCGCTATACCATTCAGGGAGCCGGATACACCAATCTGGCAATGCTTTCGGGAGTATCGGAAATGATTGCCCGCACGCTGGTCAGTCTGTTTGCTGTGCCGGCATGGGGATATCTTGCCGTTTGCTTCGGCGACCCCACCGCATGGATTTTTGCCGACTTGTTTCTGATTCCGGCCTTTATCTATGTATATAGAAGAATCAGACGGATAGTCCCACCTTCGGCTGGGGTGGCCACTGCTGCGTAAAGTCGGCTTTTACCTCGATAGTTACTTTTTCCTTGCTGACAGGGTGGATAAACTCCAGTGACTCAGCATGCAGGTAGAGCCTGTCGGCCTTGCTGCCATAGAGTTCGTCTCCCCTGATGGGGCATCGGAGTCCGAGGGGATGGGCCGAATGAACCCGCAGTTGATGAGTGCGTCCGGTGAGAGGATAAAAGGCGACAAGCGTTTGTGATTCCGTTCGGGCAATCACCCGGTAACGTGTGACAGCAGGTTTCCCATGTTCTTTGTCCACCATCTGGCGGGGACGGTCTAAAGGATTTAAACACAAGGGGAGGTCAATCGTTCCTTCCTCATCGGGCACTATACCTTCCAGAAGAGCGGCATAGCGTTTCTTGATGCTGCGGTTGCTGAACTGGGCTTGCAGGTTTTGATGCACCTCTTTCGTTTTGGCAATAAGCAGAAGGCCGGAGGTGGCCATGTCCAGACGATGGACTACCAGCGGGCCGGTGGCATCTGGGTAGAGACTGTGTATGCGGCTGTAGACGGAATCAAGCTCTTCTTTTCCGGGTACGGATAACATACCCGCCGGCTTGTTGACTACTAAAAGACTATTGTCTTCATAGACTATATCAAGCGCTGTTGTCCGGTGATTGTTTTCCAACAATGGATTTGCTTCTACTTCCAGCCCTTGGAGCATGTGTCCCAAGATGGGTTCGCATTTCCCTTTGCAAGCCGGATAATAGTGGCCGTGATGCCGTATCTCTGCTTTGGGGGAAGCACCCCACCAGAACTCCGCCATTGCCACAGGATGGTAATGGTGGGAGTAGGCGTATTGCAATAGTTTGGGGGCGGCACATTCGCCGGCACCGGCAGGAGGAATCTTATGGACGGTGTGGGCAAAGATGCTACACAAGTCTTTCACTTCTCCCCGGGCATTCAACAGGCGGAATTGCTCAAACAGTTGCTGTTGCAAAGCGGCGGAACGGCTTTTACGTTCATTTTTTAATGCTTCTATCCGGGAGGTATAAGTGTCCTTCTCCTTTTGTAAAGAGGACAGGTGCTCTTTCAGGGTACGTTCCAGACGTTTTAGTTCGGCCTTTTGAAACTGGCTTTCGCGAATCATGGTGGCCTGTTCGGACTCGCTCAGCCGCTCTGTCTGACGGCGGTGGTCGCGCAGTTCCTTGGCAACCTTCAGTTCGGCTTTGGCCTGTGAAAGAGCCCGGTTGCATCGTGCCGTTTCTTCTTCCAATGCTTGCCGGCATTCCCGATACGAGGCATCCTCTTCCAACTCACGTATGCGGCGGTTGATGGTGGGGGTGGGCTCTTCCTCTCTCTTAA
>ENA-ORSB01001611-ORSB01001611.1-human-gut-metagenome-genome-assembly--contig:-NODE-1611-length-20355-cov-13.537389_pt1 | contig 20355 bp, 17 predicted proteins | sample MGYA00242180_ERZ509144 | MGnify/ENA primary metagenome ERZ509144 (study PRJEB26280, sample SAMEA2338661) | human gut metagenome | biome: human gut; feature: human-associated habitat; material: faeces...
AGAGCGATGCCACCGGTTTCATCAGCATCTACGGTCTGCCCACCAAGGTGCAGGCTATCGTAAGCAGCGAAAAAGAAGGGGAATGAAGTAGTTTATAGCAGTTTGTGTTTTTTAATACCAGTACGTACTGGAGACCGATCGCACTGACATTGAAGGAAGCGGGCTTTTTTGTTTCCGTTGTCAATGCGATGCTGATTCACAATTTGATATTGACAATATCATTTCGTAAGAGATCAGCTTACTGTTTGTGTTGTAGTTGGTTCATTGCAGTTTCAGCTTACAACAAAAAATGAGATAGACAACCCCTCTCGGGGAAGTCTATCTCATTTTTTTCGTTGTGGCTATTTTGCAATGGCCCCTTCATTTTTGCTTGTTTCCGGTGAAAGCTGCGGCGCGGGAATGTTCCATTCAGCGGGCCTTCTTGGGGCCGCTTTCGTCCGGGGTGCTGCCGCTGCCGGAGTTCAGGATCGTCACGAACTGCTGCAGCTGCTTGAGGGAGCTGACACCCAGTTTGTCGTAGATGTTCTTGTTGTGGAAGCGCAGGGTGCTGTCCTTGATGTCCAGCTGCTGCGCGATCTCCCGGGTGCGCAGCCCGGCGGCGTAGCCGTCAAAGATGCGGCGTTCGGTCTTGGTCAGGGTGGGGATGCCCGCCACAAAGGTCTGGAAGGCATCGGGCACCGACTCGTTGCGGCACACGTCCGCCAGCCGGGACAGCTCAGTCTGCATCTGCTGGCGTTCCAGCTGCAGCTCGTCCATCCGCCGCCGGGATTCCCGCCGGTCCTCCTCGAACTGCCGGAACGCCGGCGAGAGGATGCGCCGGTGGAAGTTCATGCAGCAGAACACCACGAAAAAGGCGATGAACAGGCCGATGAGCAGCATCTGCAGATTGCCGGAAAAGACCAGTCTCCGGTAGTCTGCCATGGGGATGCACACCGCCAGCCGGTAGGACTGGCTCTCGCTCAGGCGGCACAGCTGGGAGATGCCCGCATAGTCGCTGTCGGGGCCGGTCAACTGGGTCAGCCCGCCGCCCATGCTGCGCAGCACCAGCGTGTTCCGGGGAGCATGGTAGTAGCCGCCGGTGGTGCCGCTGCTGAGGGAGGCATCGGCGGCAAGGCCGTCCCCCGCCGGGGCCAGCAGGCAGCTCAGCCGGTCAAAGCCGGTGGGCTGGGCAAAGTTCTGCTTGAAGTAGCTCTCGCTGATCTCAAAGCCGCACAGCCCGTACATCGTGCCGTCCCGCCCCCGCAGGGGCAGCAAAAACAACTGCACCTCCTCTGAGGTGCCGGGCAGCTCGAACCGCTCGGTCAGCGTGTAAGACTGGTACAGCGGGGCGCTGCCGGGGGTCATCCAGCGGTCGTAGTCCGGGAACTGGTCGGTCTGGAACTCCATGCGCCACTTGCGGTGGGGCATTACGCTGTGGTCCTTGCCCACCTCCGCACTGCCCCGGTACAGCAGCAGGGGCACGGTGGGGGTGTCGGCACCGCTTTTCTGCACATACAGCCCGGCGCGGGAATGCTCTGCTCCCTCCATGCGGGTGTTGACGGTGGCATCCAGCAGCACAAAAACACCGGAACAGCCGGTCTGGCGCAGACGGCGGCACAGCGGCTCGATCATTTTCTCCTCCAGCGCGTTCAGCACCTCGGGGGAGTCGTTCAGCTGGGCAAAGGACATCTGCCGCAGAGCAAGCTCTTTGTCCACCTCTGCGCTCATGTCCTCGGACAGGTTCACGCCCATGACCGCCAGCTGGTCAAAATAGCGCTCCATATCGTTCTGGAACACCGAAAACTGGATCTGCAGACTGCGGCTGATGTCCTTTTTGGTGTTGTGCAGGCTGGCAAACAGGAACAGCGCCGCACCAAAGGTCAATATCAGCAGCACCACCAGCAGCAGGCAGGCCCACAGCAGCCGGCTGCTCATGGGGCTCTGGCGGATCTTTTCACGGTGTCGGTCAACAAAGTGCATCAAAGTCCCTCCTTTCCGGCTGAGCGGCAGGCTCAGGCATTGTCACACAGCAGCTGCCATGTTTCCTCGGCAAGGGCTTCCAGCGTTTCGCCGTCCGCAAGGCGCTGGGGGTAGTCCTTCTGGCGCTGGCGCAGGCTGTCGTACAAGGTTTTGGCCTTGGCGTGGTACCCCACGATGCCCGGTTCGGACAGGGGGGTGTTCTGGATGCGCATTTCGTTGTAGACGTCGTACAGCCGCTGATAGCTCTGCTGCTCAAAGGGATAGTCCGCAATGGCGTCAAAGGCGGCGCTGGACACCGGCATGTAGCCGGTATCGGCGGCAAATTCCAGATTGCGCTGCTGTTCGGTGAGCCAGCGCAGGAACACGGCGGCGGCTTCGGCTTTCTGGTCGGTGGTTTTGAAGGCGCACAGGCCCACACCGGCCTGCGGCATCAGGGGCGTGGCGGTGCCTGCGGCGTGGGGCAGGGGAGCCAGCAGCAGGTCGGTGGGTTCGGTGGTGTTGTCCGGGTAGGTGACGAAATCATTGTAGTAAAGGATGGCCGCAGAGCTGCCAAGGCCCGCCAGCGTCTCGCCGGTCATCACCTGCGTGTTGGAGTACAGGTCCGAGATCAGAATATCGCCCTGCACCAGCGCCCGGGCAAACTCCATCCACGAAGCGCGGAAGGTCTCGTTGGTCAGATCGTACCAGCTGCCCTTGTACAGCTCACCGCTGCCCTGCTCCAGCGCGTTCAGCTCCACCAGACGCAGGGGGTAATCCAGCGCGCAGAAGGGCTTGCCCTGCGACCACTGCCGGTAGGCACCCGCCATTTCAAAAAAGCCGTCCCATGTGGCAAGGGTGGAAAGCTGCGCCCCGGTGTCCGCCGCAAACCGGGCGTACTGGGAGCCGTTCAAAAAGATGAGCTGGGTGGATTTGGACACCGGGAACACCACCTGCTTCCCCTCAATGATGCCGTCCTGCACAAAGCCGGGCACATAGGCCGCCATGTCCTCGGCGGTGAACCAGTCGTTCCAGTCCACAAGGTTCTCAATGCCCAGAGCGCTGGCGTCCGCGGAATGGGCCGAGAACAGGTCCGGCAGGTCCAGCGCGCCGGGCTTGCCGGCCTTGGCGTCCTGCAGCTGGCCGCCGATGGCGGCGCTGTTGGTCATGTTGGTCACGTTGAGCAGGATGCCCTTCTCCCTGCCCACCGTGTCGTTGAACTCGGTCAGCAGGCGGTTCATGGGCGAGTCGGCCTGTTCGCCGTACACATGCCAGATGCTGAGCATGGTGGGGTCCTTGGGCGAGAGCAGGGTCTTGCTGCCGCCGCAGCCCGCAAGCGCCAGACCGGGGAGAACTGCCGCAAGCTTCAAAAATGTCCTTCGTTCCATTTTTCATGATTCCTTTCCACACATTGCAGCCAGAGGGGGAAAACCGACACAGGCAGGGCTGCAGCTGCCTGTTTTGGTGGGAAACACCCCAAAATCCCCCCAATTTTGGGCTTTTTGGGGGGATTTTTTGAGGGGGAAGCCCCAAAACCCCAAAAATTTTTTTGGAATTGCCCCCCAAAAACGGCTTTTCTGAGGGGGCAATTTTTTCCCGGGTATGGTACAGTACAACCAGAAAAAGTCCTGCGCCGGTGCAGAAAGCCTGTCACTGTGTACAAAACGCGTCAACAGGCATCTGCGGATTCTATTCATAAGGATAGCATAAGATGGCCCGGACCGCAAGTACCGAGAACCCCCGCCCCACAAAGCCCCCCGGAAAAAACAGGGGGGACCAACAGAAAGGAGCACCCCATGAAAAAGATGAACAGACGCGAATTCCTCACCCTTACCGGCGCAGCCGTTGTGGCGCTCTCGCTGGCAGGCTGCGGCGGCGGGTCCTCCGCCCCCGCCGCCCCCGCTACACCCAAAGAAGCCAAGGTGCTGGAAGCACTCAACCTCTACCGCAAAGAAAAGAAGTTGGAGCCGTACCAGATGGATGAAGGGCTGAACGGTCTGGCCGAGGAAGCCGCAAAATTTGCCTTGGGCGAGATCGAGGAGGATCAGCTGTACGAAAAGATAGCGAAAATGAATGTAATGCTCGGCGGCCTGTATGAGAAACCCCGGTTTCCTCTCGGCGTAATTGATAAAGGCGAACCCACGATGCCCTATAGCGAGGACATCGAGGTGATGAAGAAGGCGCTTCTGGCACTGGAACCGGCAGATACAAACGATAACATCGGCCCGGCAGAGGTCAAGCTCGTTGGCATCAAGGTGTTTACCGCAAAGGATGGAAAGCTCTACTGGGTCGCAACGGGTGCTAATAGCAAGAAGACCGCCTGAGCACAGCGGCCCCGCTGATACGGACACCCCCTTTTGCCCCGGGCACACTCCCCCTGTGTCCGGGGCTTTATAGAAAGGAGCACCCCCATGAAACACAAATGTTTTGCTGCTGTGGTTCTGGCGGCGGCTCTCTGGCTGACCGGCTGCGGCGGCGCAGCTGCCCCCGCGGCCCCCGCAGGCTCCGGCGCAGCTTCCCAAAGCGCCGCAGCCGCAGCGGTGCAGACGGCCCAGAAGGAGCGCATCACCGACCAATACACGCTGGAAAAGAATGTTTCGGGCGTGTGGGAGGCGAACACGGGGCAGTACATTTCCGTCCATGTGTCCGTCCATGTGCCGCAGCTGGAATGCGACAGCCCGGATGCCGCCTCCATCAACGATGAACTGAACGACATCTATGCGGCACATTTCCGGGAATATGAGGCCTACGAGGAGGCCGGACAGCCGGGCAGTGAGTACCCGCAGATCGGTGTGAACTGGGATGCCTACTGGTACGGCGACTGCGTCAGTCTGGTGATGCGCGACCGCTATGGCGGCACCGCCCCGTGGTTTTACAGCGGCTGGTGCTTCGATTTTGCCACCGGCCAGCAGATCACCACAGCCGAGATGCTGCAGCGGATGGGTCTGGACCCGGCCACCGTGCAGCAGCAGATGCAGCGGCAGGCCATGCAGACCTTTGACCGGGAGATGGCGCAGGGCGCATATTACGAGAGTTGGCGTCTCGACGGAGAACTGTCGCAAATGCGGATGGACACGCTGGAATACAATGAACTGGAAAACCTTTGCCTGCTTTTGCCGGAGCAAAATCAGCTGGTGATTCGGGGCAGATACAGCTCCGCATCCGAAGAGAGATGGCAGCAGCTGGATATGGAGATCCCGCTGCAGACCGCTGCCCAGCCGCAGGCGCAGCCAGTGCTGACTGACACCTTCGACGGCGTGCAGGTGCAGCTGAAGGGAACGCAGGCCACCATCACCCTGAGCCCTGCACCCAAGACCGCCACCTGGAACACCGAGCTCAACCTCCGGCTGGAGCAGGCGCGCACCTACCCGATCCTTGGCTCTTACAATGAATATGTGGACGTGTGCATCGGTCAGCAGACCGACTCGGTCTTCCACCCGGTGGTCTATCTGCTGACCAAAGACGGCGTGGTGGAGTATGTAGATGTGCTGCGCTGCCTTCTGTTCGGAAACGCCATGATCTGTCAGGACCCCATCTACATTGCCAACAACGGCGTGTCGCTGGAGCGCAGCGGCAATAGCAAGGTGAACCTGCGCCGGAAGGATGGCTCTGTGTTGGAGCTGGCTGACCTGTCGTCAGAGTGGAGCGTGCAGGGTATCCCTTATTCCATCACCGGCTCCTTCAACTGCACCAACGGAAACTGGCTGGAGCTTAGCAGCGACGGCAGCGTTCAGCTGGGCGTGCAGAACAACAGCCGCATCGATCAGGGCGACGCCGCGTATCTGGGCGTGGTGCCGGAGGGCATGGTGCTGGCCATCTTTACCGACACGGGGCTCGACTTTGTGGCGGCGTTCAAGATGGATATGTACGACAACCTGACCATGACCATGATCGACGGGCAGAACCCCTTTGCCGAGGGGGAGACCCAGCTGCAAATGACCCACAGCTACGACTGAGAATACAGGAGAACGACCATGAAACACAAACGCCTTACCGCGCTGGTGCTGGCTGCCGCGCTGGTGCTGGCCGGGTGCGGCGGCACAAAAAGCAGCTCCGGCTCCGCTGCCGCCAGCCAGAGCACCGGCAGCAGCCAGAATGCCCCGGCGATTGCCGTTCAAAAGGAACGTATCACGGAGCAATTCACGCTGGAAAAAACCGTCCGGAGCGAGTGGGGCAGCGCACAGAAGCTGACCATCCATGTGCCGCAGCTTGTGTGCGACAGCCCGGATGCTGAATCTATCAATGATGAACTTGCCGCCATGTATGCGGAGGAATATCGGGATTACGAAAGCTACCCGCAGGCTGAGGTGTCGCAGGACGAATGGTGCCCGCAGACCTACATCGATTGGGACGCCTACTGGTACGGCGACTGCGTAAGCCTTGTGGTGAGAAGCTACTACGGCGGTACAGACCCCATCTATTCTCAGGGCTGGTGCTTCGATTTTGCCGCCGGGCACAAGCTTTCGGTCACCGAGCTGCTCATGCGCATGGGACTGGACCCGGACGAGACGCAGCTTGCAGTGTACCGCGCCGCCATACAGACCTTTGACCGCAACATGGTGCAGCAGGAATATTACGATTCCCTGCGGGAAAGCGGCATGCTTTCCGGGATGCGCGCCGATACCCTGCGGGACAACGGGCTGGAAAACCTGACCGTGCTGCTGAAAAACGAAAATACCGTCACCCTTGTTGCCGGATACCACACTACCGCCGGCAGCGGCTGGCGGCCGCTGGAGGTGGAGCTTCCGCTGCCCCCCGCCGCCCCTGCCAAAACGCCGGTGCTTACCGATACCTACGGAAGCGTTTCGGTGCTGCTGGACGGCGACATCCGCACCGTTACCATCAAACACACCCCCGAGATCATCGCATGGGCAGAGGATTATGGTATCCGTCTGGACGGCGATGTCACCCTGCCCATCCGCAACGCCTATAATAATTATGTAGATGTGTGCATCGGTGAGCTGGGCGCGTCCTTCCATCCCGTGGTCTACCTGCTTACCGAGGACGGTTTTGTGGAGTACGTGGATGTGCTGCGCTGCCTGCTGTATGGGCAGAGCCTGCTCTGTGCCGACCCCATCTATATTGCCAACAACGGCACTGCGCTGGCGCTGCGGGACGCCGAGGTCAGCCTGCTGTGTGCAGACGGTACGGAAACAGAGCTTGCCCCCCTGACCGCTGAGTGGAACAGCCCGCAGCAGGTAGATTCCACCGGCAGCTTCAGCCTTGGGGAAGGGGAGAACTGGTGCTGGCTGGACCTGAATTCAGGCGGCGGCTGCCAGCTGGCTACCCACAACAACCGCTATTTCTATCAGGGTGCTGTCACCTATCTGGGCGCTACCCCGGACGGCACCGCGCTGGGCTTCTCTCTTGTCCGCGACACCGAAAACGGCCCGGAATGGGTTGCGTTCAGCGCTGCATTGAAGCTTGATTATAGCATTGATTGCCTGATCCTTACCCCCCTGAGCGGGCAGAACCCCTTGACGAACGAAACGGTCCCGCTGGTGCTGACCCACAGCTACGGCTGATAAACGAGCAGGAGGTGCAAGATGAAACACCTGGCACTGTGCGGCGCGCTGGCGGCTTTGCTGGCGGCGCTGCTGGCAGGCTGCGGGGCAAAGACCGCAGCCTCTGCCCGCCCGGCTGGCCGCCGGGAGCTGAAATCGACCCCGCCGGATTCCATGCACGCCACGGTGGCGATCACCGAGCAGTACACCCTTGAAAAGGTGGTGCAGGCAGAAAACGGCGCCGCCGTCCGACTGAACATCCATCTGCCCCGGCTGGAAAGCGACAGCGCCGACGCCGCCCGCATCAACGCCGAGATCGCCCGGTACTACGAAAACGATGTGCTGGACTATGCGGACAGCCCGGCGGCGGCCGACCCGGCCGTGTGGGATTTCAGCATTGAAATGAACTGGGAAGCAAGCTGGTATGACGATTGTGTCAGCCTTGTGGTCAGCAGCAGCTACGGAGGTACGGATGCGCCCTTCTACGACGGCTGGTGCTTCGATTTTGCCAGCGGAAACCAGCTGACCGTCACCCAGCTGCTGCAGCGCATGGGGGCAGACCCCGCTGCGCTGGAAGAGGCGCTTTACCGCGACGTGAAGCGCCGGGATGAGCTGGACCGTCAAGCCGCCATCGAGAGAGGACTGCTGCCCACCGGCAGCCTGAAAGAGGGAAACACCGCATGGTGGACTTCGCTGGACGAGCTGCCCTTTTCGCTGGACGAATCGGGGAACATTTCCTTCGTGGTCCGCAGGTTCAGCGCGTCCGGGGAAGAGTATGTGAGAGATGTCCCGGTCATCCCACTGGATGCACAGCCGCTGCCACCGGACTGGGAGTGGCAGGTGCTGGCCGAGTGGATGGCAGTCACGGCGGTGACGCAGGGTGAAAGCTATGCCCCCGCCGACCGCAACGAAAGCTGCACCCTGCGGCTGGAAAAGGCCGAGATCACCGGCACGGTGACCGTCTCCTTCATCCGGGAAACATACGTCAGCCCGCAGATCCAGTCCGCTGCCGAGACCCGCACCGGAGAGCTGAATGCCGGCACTGTGACCGGCTGGGACGGGGAAAAAAGTCAGGGCTGGAACCTGACCTGTCTCAGCGAGGACGGCAGAAGCCGCTGGACCATCTCCATGATGGAGGACGGCGCTTTGCTGATGCGCTCTACCGGCCCGAAAAAGGGCAGCACCGTGTGGTATCTGTTCCGGCGCACCAGCGCATGGGACGACATCGGTTTCACCGCCATTCCCCGCAGGCTGTGGGGAACATACCGCGCCGGAGACGAGTCCGCAAAGGGTATCCGCTGGATGACCTTCCTGCCGGACGGCAGCTGCTGTATGAGCGTGGAATGGGACGGGTGGAGCGGCATTCTGACCGGCACCGCAGAGGGAACACAGGGCCGCACCGAGGACGGCACCGAGCTGCATTTTACATTGACCGATCAGAACGGCAAGCCGTGCGAGTTCTGGGCCATTCTGCTGAACGATGACGGCAGCCCCAGCGGCTGCAGCCTGAAATACCGCGCCGGAGAAGTGCTGTTTGACCGGAATACGCGTCCCATTTACTGGAAAAACGACTCCCCGAATCTAACCCCTGTACCGTAATCGAAACCGAACGCAATGCGATGACAAAGCGTTGTCGCTTACAACAAACAAATAACAGGAGGAAATTACTATGGGTCTTATCAAAGCAGGTATGGGCGCACTGGGCGGAACCCTTGCAGACCAGTGGAAGGAATTTTTCTACTGCGATTCTCTGGACAAGGATGTGCTGATGGTCAAGGGCCAGAAGCGCACCTCCCGCCGCAGCTCCAACAACGGCGAGGACAACATCATCACCAACGGCAGCGGCATCGCCGTGGCAGACGGACAGTGCATGCTCATCGTGGAGCAGGGCCGCGTGGTGGAGGTGTGCGCTGAGCCGGGCGAGTTCACCTTCGATGCTTCTACCGAGCCAAGCGTTTTTACCGGCAACTTCGGCGACAGTCTGGCGGAAACATTCCTGACCGTGGCCAAGCGCTTTACTTACGGCGGCGACACCGGAAAGGATCAGCGGGTGTACTACATCAACACCAAGGAGCTGGGCGAGATCCTGTACGGCACCGCCACTCCCATCCCCTTCCGGGTGGTGGTCAGCGAGGAGCGGGGCTACAAGCTCTCGGTGAACCTGCGGTGCAACGGCAGCTTCACCTGCCGCATCTGCGACCCGCTGCTGTTCTACACCAACGTGTGCAGCAACGTCTCCACCCAGTATGACGCATCCGAGATCGCACCCCGGCTGAAGAGCGAGCTGATGAACGCCCTGCAGCCCGCTCTGGCCACCCTTTCGGCCAACAAGGTGCAGTATTACGAGATCCCCGCCCACACGCTGGAGATCTCCGAGGCGCTCAACGAGCAGCTGTCCAATGTCTGGCGCAAAAAGCGCGGCATTGAAGTGTTCTCCTTCAACATCAACTCCCTGTCCATCCCGGAGGAGCAGCAGAAGAAGATCACCGAGTGGGAAGAGAACGCCATGACCACCGATCCCACCACCGCTGCCGCCCGTCTGGTGGGAGGTCAGATCGACGCCATGAAGACCGCCGCCGGCAACACCGCCGGTGCCATGACCGGCTTTATGGGCATGGGCATGGCAGCCGGTGCAGGCGGTATGGGCGGCATGAGCGCCCAGAACCTGTTCGCTATGGGCCAGCAGGCCCGTCCGGACAGCGTGGACGCGCCCCAGCAGGTCAGCCGTCCCACACCTGCCCCGGCGGACAGCTGGCAGTGCAGCTGCGGCGCTACCGTTACCGGCAAATTCTGCCCGGAATGCGGCAGCAAAAAGCCGGAGCCGAAGCCCGCTGCGGACAGCTGGCAGTGCAGCTGCGGTGCCACCGTCACCGGCAAGTTCTGCCCGGAGTGCGGCAAGCCCCGCCCGGCGGCAGCAGAAGGCTGGAAGTGCAGCTGCGGCGCAGTGAACAAGGGTCGCTTCTGCTCCGAGTGCGGCAAACCAAAGCCCGCCGGTACGCCCAAGTATAAGTGCGACAAGTGCGGCTGGGAACCGGCCGACCCTGCACACCCGCCCAAGTTCTGCCCGGAGTGCGGCGACCCCTTTGACGACAGCGACCGAACCTGATAAACAGCAAACATGGAAAGGAGCATACCATGATGGGATTCTTCTCCAATTTATTCGCAAAACAGAACTGTGCGGTCTGCGGCAAGGAGTGCGGCACCCTGCACCGCTCCAAGCTCCGGGACGGACAGTTCCTCTGCGACGACTGCGGCAACAAGTGCTCCAAATACATCCGGCTCAGTGAGCTGACGCTGGACGAAGCAAAGGAGCACATGGCGTACATGGCCCGGATGAAGCGGGTATTCGACGAGGTGTTCGACAAGACCGAGTTCCGGGTCAACGCATACCCCTCCACCCCAACGCAAATGGGGCTGGTGTTCTGCGATGAGCTTGGAATGCTGTACATCGACGACCGCACCGGCGGCCGGGGCAAGATGCCGGAGCTGATCCGCTACGACCAGATCGCCAGCTACGAGGAGTATCTGGACGAGACCCCCGCCAAGGAGCCGGGCCAGAAACCCACCCTCAACGGCGGCGGCCTGAAGCTGAAGCTGGTGCAGCCCCGCAGCATTACCGAGGCAGAGACCAGACGGGGTCTGCATCCCCACCCCTACATCAAGCAGGAACTGGTGATCTGCTTCAGCAAGCGGGACCGGCGGGAGATCGGCTATGCCCACATCGCACGGCAGCATCTGGACCACATCTTCGGGGTCCACGATAATGAGACCAGCATGTTCGGCCACCGGATGTCCAAGGCCGAGGAACGGGAGCTGAAGGGCCAGATGGGCATGATCGGTGCCATGGGTGCCGTGGCATCTGCCGCCATGAAGGGCGGGCAGCTCTCTGAGCAGGAAAAGGCCCGCTTTGTGGAGAACATCAATCTGGCAAACGACGCCCAGACCGGCGGCATGGCATTGTACAGCCGCCGTGCTGACGAAGCCTTTGCAAAAGTGCAGTGACCCCAAAAGGAGGAACGGATATGAGAAAGATCCAGCGCAGAGATTTCCTCAAGGCCATGGGCCTTGCCACCGCCGCCCTCGGGCTGACCGCCTGCGGCGGCTCCGGTGCCGCCAGCGCATCCAGCGTTTCCAGTGCACCGGCTTCCAGCAGCAGTGCCCCGTCCGCTTCGGCACAACCGGAATCAGCAGAGGACAAAGCCGCCCCCGCAGGGCCCCCTGTGACCCAGTTCCAGACCGGGGAACTGACCATCGGCGACTACACCTTCAAGGCGCAGTACATCCCCTTTGACGTCCGCCGGGAACTGGACGGAGCGCATCACTGCATCCATGCGGACAGCTACCGGGGCAATTACTTCTTCAGCTTCTACAACGAGGACGATGAAGAGCAGTCTGCCAAGATCTTTGAGTATGCCATCAAGGATGACCGGCTGACCCAGGTGGCAGAGTACAACATTGGCGGCAGCAACGCCCTCAGCATCGACCGCAATGGCATCCTGTATGCCATGGACACCTTTGATGTCTACTGCTACGATCTGAACAGCAGCGACCCGGAGGAGCCCAGCGACGCACTGGACTACTCGGGCAGCTGCTATTCCTCCAAGGACCGGGATCTGACCGTGATCTACTGGACCAACTCCGCGCCGGTGCTGGTGCAGGACGGCGAGTACACCGAGCTGATACTGGAAGGGGATAACGAGATCGGCCCCTTCTGCAGCATGCCCTCCCTGAACCTCAGCGGGGACGAGCTGCTGACGGTGGGCGAGCTGGAATCCAGCGGCGATGATTACTTTGCTGCCTTTGATCTGGACGGCAATGAGCTGGCTCGCAGCTCGCAGCCGGTGGGCAGCTTTGACGCCGTGATGATGAAGCGCCCCAACGGCTATCTGCTGGACACGGGCTATATGTGGGAGCTGTACGCGCCGGACGGCACTTTTTTAGAGAAGTCCCTTCCCGTGGGCGAGCGCGAGACCCTGTGCCAGCTGTGCGGAGAGTTCTGCACCTTTGATGTCTTCCTGCCGCTGGAGGAAAACGCTTTCCTGGCAGTGGGTCACTACGGCAAAGCCACCGAGCCGGACGAGCCGGTGGTGTTCCGCATCACCACGGATTTCTGAGCCGACCGCTTCGGCGGGGAGACCAACACAAAAACAGCGGGGCCGGGGAAGAGCCCCCGGCCCCCTTTGGAACAACAGGAGGAAACGCTATGGCAGGAATGCTGGAATACAAGTGCCCCTGCTGCGATGGCGCCATCCAGTTTGACAGCGCCACCCAGAAGATGAAATGCCCCTACTGCGACACCGAGTTCGATGTAGATACCCTCAAGGGCTATGATGAGGAACTGAAGGACGAAAAGCCCAGCGAGATGGAGTGGGCGACCCCCGGCGGCAGCTGGGCAGAAGGAGAGACCGCCGGTCTGCATACTTACAGCTGCAAGAGCTGCGGCGGCGAGATCGTGGGCGACGACACCATGGCCGCGTCCGCCTGCCCGTTCTGCGGCAACCCCATCGTCCTCACCGGACAGTTTGCCGGGACGCTGCGGCCAGACCTCATCATCCCCTTCAAGCTGGACAAAAAGGCCGCCAAGGCAAAGCTGCAGGAACATCTCAAGGGCAAGACTCTGTTGCCCCGGGTGTTCCGCAGCCAGAACCACATCGACGAGATCAAGGGCGTGTATGTGCCCTTCTGGCTCTTTGACAGCGACGCCGACGCTCAGCTGCGGTTCACCGCCACCCGGACCCGCAGCTGGTCGGACAACAAGTACGACTACACCGAGACCAACTACTACTCCGTCCGGCGGGACGGCACCCTCGGCTTTGATGCGGTGCCGGTGGACGGCTCCTCCAAGATCGAGGACGACCTGATGGAGTCCATCGAGCCCTTTACCATGCAGGATGCCATCCCCTTCCAGACGGCCTATCTGGCGGGCTATGTGGCGGACAAATACGACGTGAACGCCGAGGACAGCATCGAGCGGGCCAACAAGCGCATCCGCCGCTCCACCGAGGAGACGTTCCAGCAGACCGTTACCGGCTACGATTCGGTCAAGGTGGAAAGCAGCAGCATCCAGCTGCACGGCGGCAAGGCAAAGTACGCCCTGTTCCCGGTCTGGCTGCTGAGCACCAGCTGGCGGGGCGAAAACTACCTGTTTGCCATGAACGGTCAGACCGGCAGATTCGTGGGTGACCTGCCCGTGGACAAGGGCGCTGCCCGCAAGTGGATGCTGGGCCTTACAGCTGCCCTTTCCGCCGCATCCTACGGCGTGATGTGGCTGCTGTGGCTGGCACGGATCCTGTAAAGGAGGGACGAACGATGAAAAAGACTTCCAACCGACTGCACTCCCTCTTTGCGGCGCTGGCAGCACTGGTCCTTGCGGCGGCGCTGGCTGTTCCGGCCTTTGCGGTAGAGGGCGGCTTTGCCGACCTGTACTACCGCATGTTCGACGACGCTGAGGTGCTGACCGAGGACGAGGACAACGAGCTGGAGGACGCACTGGAAGAGCTGAGCCTGCGCCAGAGCTTCGATGTGACCATTGCCACCATCGAGTCGATGGAAAGCGTTGGTGCCGACAGCATGGAGCAGTTTGCCGATGATCTGTATGACTACTGCCAGTACGGCTACGGCCCCGATATGGACGGCGTGCTTCTGCTGGTGAGCGTGGGCGACCGCAAGTGGCACATCTCCACCTGCGGCTACGGTATCACCGCCTTTACGGATGCCGGCATCCAGTACCTTGGCCAGCAGATGACCCCCTTCATGGCCGATGGAGATTACGCCGGTGCATTCCGCACCTTTGTCCAGTGGTCGGATACCTACATCGACGCTGCCCGGGAGGGCCACCCCTATGACGTGAATAACCTGCCCCGGGAGCCGCTGTCTCTCATGTACCTGTTCCTTGCGCTGGGCATCGGCCTTGTGCTGGCATGGGTCGTCGTCAGCGTAATGAAAAGCCAGCTGCGCAGCGTGGCGTTCCAGGAGAACGCCGCCAGCTATGTGCGGGAGGGCAGCATGAATCTGACCAACAGCCGGGAGCTGTTCCTGTACCGGGATGTGCAGCGCACGGAGCATGTGGAGGAAAAGGACTCCGACAGCTCCGGCGGCAGCTCCACCCACACCTCCTCCAGCGGCACGACCCACGGCGGCGGAGGCGGTTCGTTCTGAAAGGAGCATGTTTATGAACCCTTATCTTTCGGAAAAAGCCCGGGGCGAGATCCCCCGTTTCCTCAAATGGCTGCGGAACGCAGGGCTTGCCTTCTGCGTGTTCTGCTCTGTCGGCGGGCTGTATACCCTTTGCCTGAGTTTGCAGGATAAGGACTATTCCCACATCGGAGGCTATGTGTTCTGGATCGTGGTGGGCGCTGTGCCCCTCGCGCTGTTTGCCCGCGGGGAGGCCCGCCGCTATCATGCAAGGACCATCGCCCGCAGGGTGGAGAGCTACTCCGGGGCAGAAGTACCCCTGCGGTGGCTGTGCAACAGCGTTGGTATGGACACAAAGGACATTGCATGGTATTTTGAAAACGGCTATTTTGCAAACCTCAGTCTGGATCTGAACCAGAAGATCGTCCGCAGGCGGACCGTGCCCCGCCATGACCCGAACCGGGGCTGAACCCTTTACGGCTGAAACAGAAAGGAGTATTTTCATGGGACTTTTTGATAAGATGAAGCAGGCCACGGCTGCCACCGGCGGCAACCAGACCGTCACCTTTACCTTTCAGGCTCTGCCGGAAAGCCTTGCCCAGATGCAGGCGCTGCCGGAAGCAAGCCTTGACACCCCCTTCAAGACTGCGGCCCTCACCGTCTGTGCGCTGTGCGCCTACGGCGCCGACAAGAACATCGGAAAGGAAATGCTCAACTGGCTGCGCGGCCCCCGTCCGCTGAACGGGCAGGATATCTCCTTTTTGAACGACCGCTTCCGGGACGGCAAAAGCTACATCCCCTTCTCCTACTTTGTGGGTGCATCGCCGGAAAACGGCTATACCCCCCGCCAGCCCTTCACGCTTCTGGTGGGCAGTGACCACACCTCCAACACCGAGGAGGGCTACTGCAAACTGTTCATCCCCTGCGGCGGTGCCGACGCCCCCCGCCCCATCAAGCTGCGCCGCAAGGGCAGCGGACAGTGGCTTTTGTGGGAGCAGTACCTGATGACCGGTATCCGCATCCCGCTGTCTGCTGACCCGTGGGCGTAAGATGAAGGGCGTGACCATGAAGCTGTTTGCCGCCGCGCTGGCGTTGACACTGGGTCTTGTGGGCTGCGGGCCGGTGGACGGCAACCCCGTCCGCCCCGCTCCCGGCAGCGCCGGGCAGGGCAGCAGCACAGCGGCTTCCGGTGCCGATTCCGCTGAGCCGGAGCAGCTTGCCGCAATGCGGCAGCAGGCAGAGCAGAACGGCAGCCTTGCCGTGGTGCTCTATCTGGGCAGTGTCCCGGAGCGCACCGCCGATGTGCATGCCGTGCTGGACAGCCTGCAGGAACAGCCGTGGCAGTTTGTTACGGACATCCCGGCAGACCGCTGGGTCACAGCGCCGGGCGGCGGGCGGGAGTTGTACTGCCTCTTCGCCGTCAGCAGCCGGGACACCCTGTTCCTCTACGAAAAGCAGGACCCCCAGTACCCGCACCAGACGGGCCGGGAGCTTTATTGCAAGCAGGATGGCCAGCCCATTCTGCTGCTGTGCAACAGCACCCCTGACACCCCCGACATCACGGCGGTGGTCTACTGCATCACCGGCCGCACGCTGGACTGGTCGCCCCGGCTTTCTGCCGGGACCAGTAGCCCGGAGCCGGTGGAGGGCGTAGACGATTTTTCCCAACACCCAACGCCCGGCGCTGCCCCCTGAGGTGCGCCCCGGCAGGGCATGAGAAAGGAGAACTTATGAAAAACCTGAAGCTTCTGGCAGCCCTGCTGGCGCTGACTATCGGTCTGGCGGGCTGCGGCAAAGGCAGCAGCGCGTCCAGCTCCAAGCCCGAAAAAATGCTGGACGGAGACAACATGATCGCATCGTCCTCCGCCAAACAGGAGTACACCGAGCCGGAGGACGTGACCTACATGCGCCTTCTGGCAGGGGAGGACGAATACCGCGCCTGCGTGCTGTATCTGGGCGGCTCCTACGAGATCACCACCGATGTGCAGCAGGTGCTGGACAGCCAGACCGACCTGCGGGAGCTGTGGGGCTTCGTCTACGACATCCCGCAGGATCACTGGGTCGTGGCACCGGATGGCGGGTGCGACCTGTACTGCATCTTCCCGCAGGAGGCGCAGGCCACCCTGTTCGTCTACGAGACGAGCCTGACAGACGATGCCGAAAAACCGCTCCAGCGCGGTAAACAGCTCTATTACAGTGAGGACGGTCAGCCCATCCTGCTGCTGTGCAACATCAGCGATATCGTCCCCAACACCGAGGTGGAACTGTACCCCAGCACCGGCGAAGAGCTGGTATTCAGCCCCTTCCTTTCCGGCGAGAACGGCCATGTGGTGGAAGCCGAGGGCGTGTGCGATTTTACCATCTACCCGGAAGGGGACGACTGGGAGACCGACACCAGCCCCTGGTCGTTAGAGGGCAACTGGCTGGAGATCTACCGCGACACCGACGAGGGCGTTTTTGACACTGACCCCGCAGACGCCGACCGGATGTGCTTTTTGCCCACCGACGCCGACACCGAAGGCAGCCAGCTGCCCTTCACCGCCAGCTACATCACCCCCTACCCGGAGCTGAACGTGGAAGAAGCCGACCTGTTCTATCAGGAGGGCACCCCGGAGGTACCCTTCCAGTCTAATCAGGAGTGGTACGCTACCTTTACCGGGGAGGATGGCTCCCGCTACGCCGTCACCCTGGAGGACGAGGACACCCTTGCCCTGAAGTTCTATCTGGACGGCGAAGAGAGCTACCTGAGCCTTGTCAATACTGTCTACTTTGCGCGGCAGGAGGCCATGGGCTGACCGCCGCCGACCCACACCGGGAGGAATGCACCATGAAACACACCAAAAAGATCACCATCCTCCACTCCAATGATCTGCACGGAGACTTTCTGGCAGAGCAGGTGGACGAAAAACTGGTGGGCGGCGTGTCCATGCTGTCCGGCTACATCGAAAAGGTGAGGGCAGAGGAGCCCAACACCATCTACGCCATTGCAGGTGATATGTTCCGGGGCTCGGTCATTGATTCCGAATACAAGGGGCTTTCCACCATCGAGATCATGAACGCCCTTGCCCCGGACATCGTCACCATCGGCAACCACGAGGTGGATTACGGCATCGCACACCTGCTGTTCATCGAAAAATGTGCCCGGTTCCCCATCATCAACGCCAACCTCTACATCAAAAACACCCCCACACGGCTGTTTACCCCCTACAAGATCCTGCGGGTGGACGGCATGAACATCCTCTTCATCGGCATCATCACGCAAGACGTCATCAACCAGACCAAGTCCGAATCTCTGGTGGGGTCCTTTGTGGACACCGCCGCAGCTGCCGCCGAGGTGGGCAAGATCTGCAACGCCCACAACAGCATCGACATTGATTTTACCGTGCTGCTGACCCACATCGGCTTTGAGGAGGACAAGCACCTGGCCCGCCAGCTGGACCCGGCCTGGGGGGTGGACCTGATCATCGGCGGGCCCAGCCACACCCTGCCAGAGCACGCGGTGGAGGAAAATGGCGTGGTCATTGCGCAGGCGGGCACCGGCACCGACCAGATCGGCCGCTTTGACATCATTGTGGACACGGACAACAACTGCATCGATTCCTACACATGGCACACGGTGCCCATCACCGCCGACACCTGCCCCCGCAACCCCGCCATGGAGCAGGTGCTGCATCGCTTCACCAGTCAGGTGGACGAAAAGTACAGCCACATCGTAGGGCGCTTCCGCCGGGAGCTGACCCACCCGGAGCGCACCCGGGAGACTGAGCTTGGCAACCTGTTTGCGGACATCTTCACCCGCAGCCTTGGCATCGATATTATGCTCATCGGCTCCGGCAGCATCCGGGCCGAAAAGCTGGGCCCCATCGTCACCTACGGCGACCTCATCGAGGGCTTCCCCTACGATGATGGCGTGTTCATGTTCAAGGTGACAGGCCAGCAGCTGCGCCAGATGCTCCACTACATGCTGCGGGAGGAGGCCTACACCGGCCACACCGAGTTCTACCAGCTGCCCTCCACCCTGCGGCTGCGCTACGACCGCGCCAAGGGCGACTTTGATTACTTTACCTACTGCGGCAAGGAGGTGGGCAAGGAGATCAGCGACGATGCCCTGTTCACCGTGGGGCTGCAGAACTACCACTTCAAAAACATCGAGAGCTTTTTCAACATCTCCTACGAAACCATCTGCAAGCTGCAGAAGCCTCGCAGCGTGGCAACCTCCTGTCAGGATATCCTGATGGAGTATTTCCGGGAGCACGAGATGGTGGACGCCGCCGTGGACGGCAGAATGACCATTCTGCCCCCTGCCGGGCAATGACCACTTTTTTCGGGGGGAAGCTGACGCTTCTCCCGAATGGGGCCCTGAAAAAAATTTTACCACAGAAAGGAGCACCCCATGAAACAACGATTCTCAAAACGAACACGCCTTGTCAGTGCCCTTTTGACGCTGGCTATGGTATTCACCTTTTTGCCCTTCAGCGCCTTTGCGGCAGGGGGGGACGGGTGGTTATAGCATCACCTCAATAGTATTGTATCGTTTTTACAGAAAGAACGGTACAACACATCGTTCGGGTGATTTTGTCCTATTGTGCTGATTTATGCCTTTTCCCGGTCGAGTTATAAAAACGGTAACTCGTCCGGGCGATTTCATGCGCTATCCGATCACAGTTGCTGTTTGTGGAGGTAACTGTGATTTTTTATTGGGGTAACGCATCAAAAAAGCCTGTCTGCTGCTGTAGACCAGACTGCAAACACATCGGCACAATCGTTCCGCTTCACCACCCATAATCATGCCGATGTGCAATATTGCGCCAGCTTCCCTCAATGGGAGGCTGGCGTTTTTGCGCTTTTAAGGGCAAGGTGTCGTGCGCCACCACGATCCTTTTTGTCCGTATAGCTGCTTTTATAAGATTCGGCATCCGGGTGACTGCGATGGGCAGTCTGGCTATGGTGTTTCTAAGCTGGATTCCATTGTAGAAGAAGTTGTCCGGCAGATCTTCGCACAGTTCCGGGAAGTTTCCCGGAAGAAGCTGCTGGAATCGGTCAAGACCAACGATGCCGCCCGCATCCAGAAGAAGGTCAAGAAAATCCAGAAAGACTTGGAAAACAAGCAGAAAGAACTGGACGACCTGAAAGCAGAAACCATCCTCGTCATCCGGGGCGTGAGTGCCTTGGACAAAGAACTGCTGGGCACACTGGTAGCCGAGGCAAGAGAGGCTCTGGAAACTCTGGAAAAGCAGCTCGTGCAGGCACAGGAAGAATACGAAGAAGCCACCAAAACGGCAAAGCGCAGCAACTACATCTGCAACGAGCTGTTCACATGGGCGGATGTGTATGACTCTGCCAATCACGATGAACGCCGTGCCATCTTGCAGCAATTCATCAAAGAGATTCGCGTCCGAAAAGACTATGAGATCTCGATTACGCTGAACGCCAGCTTCGACCAAGTGGAGCAGCTCAAGGCTGTATCAACCTACGATGGTGCGGAAATTTTTGAAGAAATTTCCGAAAAGGGGGCATAAAAGCGATGCACTTGCCCGCAGCACTGTGTAAAATTCAAAGAAAGAAGCGTTAAACCGATGGATTTTCAAAAAGTACATTGATGACCCCGCCCGGTTTGCATCCGACTTCAGGGTTCGGAGCCCGGCACGGTCTGCCAAAGTTTTTTGGGCATAAAAAACGCCGCATCGTACAAAAACGATGCGGCAGATTGGTGGAGCGAAGCAACCCAAATCCGAACCATTGCCCTCTGGGGCATCTTTGGCGGCGATTTCATCGAAAGTGA
>ENA-ORSB01001616-ORSB01001616.1-human-gut-metagenome-genome-assembly--contig:-NODE-1616-length-20337-cov-3.441968_pt1 | contig 20337 bp, 21 predicted proteins | sample MGYA00242180_ERZ509144 | MGnify/ENA primary metagenome ERZ509144 (study PRJEB26280, sample SAMEA2338661) | human gut metagenome | biome: human gut; feature: human-associated habitat; material: faeces...
TGCTGCCGCTGCTGCTGGCGGTGGGCAGCGCCTTCATCTGGGACTTCGAGGTCACCGGCAACGACACCGTCCCCACGGAAAGCGTATTGCAGGCACTGGAACGATGCGGCGTGCGCGTGGGCACGCGTGGTGTGGGCCTGGACCAGGACGAGCTGCGGAACCGGGTGCTGCCGCTGCTGCCGGACGTGGTGTATCTGGCGGTGAACGTCAGGGGCTGCACCGCCCATGTGCAGGTGGTGGAGCGCGTCCGCCCGCCGCATCTCTACCGGGACAGCGACGTGCAGAACATCGTGGCGGCCAGAGACGGGCTCATCACGAAGATCGAGGCGCTGGACGGGGTGACCTGCGCGGCGGTGGGCGAAACGGTGCAGGCGGGGCAGGTGCTGCTGTCCGGGGTGGCTGACTCGCCCCGGGGCTGCCGGTATATGCGGGCCATCGGGCGGATCTGGGCCCGGACATGGTACGAGTGGACGGTGCCCGTACCTCTGGAGACGGTGTTGAAGGACGGCACGGAACCCGTGAAGACCCGCACCCATACCGCGCTGGACCTCGGACGGCACCGAATTGCGCTGCCTGCGGGGGACAGCATATTGCAGGGCCGGGAAAACTGTGATAAAATAATACGATACCGTGGCGTGCAGCTTCCCTTCGGGCTGCGCCTGCCGGTAACGCTGGTAACAGAGACGGTGGCCGAGCCCGCGGTGTACGACGGTGAACGTCCGGAGGATGAGGCCCGCGCCGAGGGACAAAAGCAGCTGGAGGCCCAGTTGGCGCAGACCATCGGAGACGATGGCCTTGTTCTGAAAGCGAACGTATCCGCCCGGCGGCAGGGCGCGTACCTTATGGTGACGCTGCGGGCGGAGTGCGAGGAACAGATCGGCGTGGACACGCCGCTGACTATAACAAGCGATACAGGGAGGTAAACCCAAAACATGGAACAACGTATCGGTATTGAACGCATGGAGGAGGCCGTCAATCTTTTCGGCTCCTTCGACGAGAATATCCGGCTCCTGGAGGCGGAATTTCAGGTGCAGGCGGTGAACCGCGGCGGCGAGATCGTCGTGTCCGGCGAGCCGGAAAACGTGATGCTGGCGGTGAAGGCGGTGCAGGCGCTGCTGACCCTGTCCAATAAGGGCGAGACGATCACCGACCAGCACGTGCGCTACGTCATCGGGCTGGTGCGCTCCGGCCAGGCCGAGCGCATCAGCGAGCTGACCCAGGATGTGATCTGCATCACCAGCAAGGGCCGGCCCGTCAAGCCCAAGACCATCGGCCAGAAGGAGTACGTCAACGCCATCCTGAAGCAGACCGTCACCATCGGCGTGGGGCCTGCGGGCACCGGCAAAACCTACTTGGCGGTCGCCATGGCGGTAAAGGCTTTTAAAGCCAAGGATGTTTCCCGCATCGTGCTCACCCGCCCGGCAGTGGAAGCAGGTGAAAAACTGGGCTTTCTGCCCGGTGATCTGCAGCAGAAGGTAGACCCTTACCTGCGTCCTCTCTACGATGGCCTGTTCGATATGCTGGGCGCTGAGACCTATGAGCGCCTGGTGGAAAAGCAGATCATTGAGGTTGCTCCGCTGGCATATATGCGCGGCCGCACGCTGGATGATTCCTTTATCATCCTGGATGAGGCGCAGAACACTACACCGGAGCAGATGAAGATGTTTCTGACCCGTATGGGTGTAGGTTCCAAGGTGGTTGTGACCGGCGATGTGACCCAGATTGATCTGCCGGACCGTACCCGCAGCGGCCTTGTGGATGCGCTGCACATTCTCAAGAACGTGGATGGCATTGCACAGTGCTATTTTACGGAGAAGGATGTTGTCCGCCATCGTCTGGTGCAGGAAATCATCAAGGCCTACGAAGCGGCTGCGCACCCGGCCAAGCGTTGAAACCGACGCGGAAAGCTGCAATTGCAGCATAAAATGAAGGGAGAGGAATGTTATGTCCAATAAAGTTTTGATCACCAATTCACAGAAAGCCGTAAAAGTACCTTCGGGCCTGCGGATCCTGATCCGCCGTGCCTGCAACGCTGTGCTGGAATATGAGCACTTCGATGAGCCTGCTGAGATCAGCGTGACTTTTGTGGATAACGCTGCCATTGCAGAGCTGAACAACCAGTACCGCAACAAGCCGATGCCCACCGATGTGTTGAGCTTTCCTCTGGGAGAAAACGGAATTTACGATGTGGATGAGAACAACGGCTGCAAGATGCTGGGGGATATCGTCATCAGCATGGAACGTGCTCAGGAGCAGGCAACGCTCTACGGCCATCCGCTGCAGCGTGAGGTCGCTTTCCTGACCGTTCATTCCATGCTGCATCTGCTGGGCTACGACCATGAGAACGGTGGTCTGGAAGCCATGCGGATGCGCGAAAAGGAAGAGGCTGTGCTGACCCAGCTTGGCCTGCCCCGCACCGTCAGCTATACGGAATGATCAAAGATACTGGCAAAGGATAGGAGTTCTATTTTGAAAAACGCAGCACCCATGCAGCAGCATTACGATACCTCATCTGTGTTCGTGGCGGTCATCGGCCGCCCGAACGTGGGCAAATCCAGCCTGACCAATCGTCTGGTGGGGGAGAAGGTTGCCATTGTCACCTCCAAACCCCAGACGACCCGCACCCGCATCACCGGCGTTGTGACCCGCGGCCCCCTGCAGTATGTTCTGCTGGACACCCCGGGCGTGCATAAGGCCCACAATAAGCTTGGCAAGCGGATGGACAAGACGGCCAGCGATTCCATCGCGGATGTGGATGTCTCTATGATGCTGTTTGAGCCATACGGTGCCCTGAATGAGCCGGAGATGGTTCTGGTGGACGCTCTGCGCAGCAGCGGCGGCCCTGCCATTGCAGTCATCAATAAGACCGATCTTGTCAAGGAGCCTGCTGATCTGGAAGCCCGCAAGGCTGAGCTCAAGGAGCTGGGTGTGTTTGATGCCATTTACACCGTAAGCGTCCGGGCAGACGACCACTGTGAGGAACTGTTCGATGCCCTGAGCCAGTATGCTGTGGAGGGCCCGCACTACTTTGACGATGATGCCTACACCGATATGCCGGAAAAGGAACTGGTGGCAGAGGTCATCCGTGAAAAAGCACTGCTGTATATGCGGGATGAGATCCCGCACGGCATTGCAGTCGTGGTGGAGCGCTTCAAGGAGCGCCCTGGTACAGATCTGGTGGATATCGACGTAAATATCTACTGCGAGCGCGAGAGCCATAAGGGCATGGTCATTGGCAAGGGCGGTGCGATGCTGAAAAAGATCGCCAGCTCTGCCCGTGCGGACTGTGAGGAATTTCTTGGCTGCCGGGTCAACCTGCAGTGCTGGGTCAAGGTCAAAGCAGATTGGCGGGACAATGAGTTTCTGCTGAACAACTTTGGCTTCAAACAGAACCCGAATAATCGTTGATTTTTCTCTTTACATTGCCCGGGACACTGCTCGGGCAGGGAGAATATGCAGATGGATACGATTGTAACACCTGGGCTTGTGTTAAAAGAGACCCGGTACAAGGAATCTGACCGGATTCTGACCATTCTTACACCGGAGCTGGGGGTCATTTCGGCCTCAGCACAGAGCAGCCTGCGGCTGAAGAACAAATTATTCAGCGCCTGCGGGCTTTTTTGCTACTCTGAATTTGTGCTGCTGCCAGGCCGGAATATGTACACCATCCGAGAAGCGGAAGTGCGCAACGTATTTCACGGCATTTCCTCCACCATCGAGGGGATGAGCCTTGCCATGTATCTTGCCGAGATGGCGGCGGCACTTTCTCCTACGGGGGAGGAAGCTGCCAAGGAACTGCGCCTGCTGCTGAACTGCCTGTATATGATCAGCGAGGGTAAAACCGACCTGCATGTGGTCAAGGCTGTGTTTGAGCTGCGCACCATGAGCGAGTGCGGCTTTCTGCCGCAGCTGGTCTGCTGCAAGATCTGTGAAAAATACGATGGCCCCGCGTTTTATCTTGACCCGCAGGAGGGCATTCTGCTCTGTGAGGACTGTGCGAAAAAGGCGGGCAAAACCTGCAATCTGGACATGGGTGCCTTGTATGCCCTGCGTCATATCTGCCTTGTAGAAGATAAGAAAATATTTGCATTCAAAATCTCGGTCGGCAGTCTGGCAAAGCTGTCTGCGGTGGCAGAGCGCTACGCTTTGACCCACCTGGACAAACCGCTGAAAAGTTACGACTTTTTGAAATCCGTTCTGCCTTGACCGGGATAAACAATTTTGATATAGGGAACAAACATGGAAACAAGCTATTTGAAAACTTTAGAGCTTGATAAGATCATTGCGCGTGCATCCGAGGGCTGCGTGTGCAAGGAAGCTAGAGAGCAGCTGCTGGCTCTGGAGCCTCAGTGCGACCCTGATGAGGTGCGTTACGCGCTGGAACAGACCGATGCCATCAACAGTCTGCTCATCAAAAACGGATCTCCGCGCTTTGGCGGGGTAGAGGGTGTCAGCTCTCTGGCAGCCCGTGCGGTCAAGGGCGGTGTGCTCTCCATGGGGGAACTGCTGATGGTGGCCGGCGCTCTGCGCAACTTTCAGAACCTGACCAGCTGGTATGGCTCCTCGGAACATGATGCCCTGCCTACGGATGACCTGTTCTACGCGCTGGCACCCCAGCCCGGGCTGGAGCAGCAGATCTCCAGCGCCATTCTGGCTCCGGATGCCATGGCAGACACGGCTTCCCACACCCTGAACGAGCTGCGCAAAAAAATCCGCGCTACGGAGAACAGCATCCGCGACCGGCTGGAAAGCATGGTCCGAAATATGGATACCTCCAAGTATTTGCAGGAGAGTGTGGTCTCCATTCGCAATGGACGGTATGTTGTGCCCGTTAAGAGCGAGTATCGCGGCGAGGTGAGCGGCATCATCCATGATGTCTCGTCCACTGGTGCTACCGTCTTTGTGGAGCCACAGGCGGTCGTGGAAGCAAATGCACGCATTCTGCAGTATCGTGCACAAGAAGCGCAGGAGATCGAACGCATTCTGGTGGCATTTACGGCACAGGTAGCTGCCATTGAGCCTCAGTTCCAGTACAGCTACAAGGCAATGCTGGAAATTGACGTGCTGTTGGCAAAGGCTCGTCTGGCTCTGGATATGAAGGCATTCAAGCCCTCTGTCCGCACCGACAGCTCTTTTTCGCTCATCCGGGCGCGTCATCCGCTCATTGCCCCCCAAAAGTGTGTACCTGTGGATATTGCGTTGGGCAAAGAGTACGATTCGCTCATCATCACCGGCCCGAACACCGGTGGTAAAACCGTCACCCTGAAAACGGCGGGTCTGCGGTGCGCAATGGCACAGTGCGGCTTCCTGATTCCTGCCGATGAGCGCAGTGAGATCTGCGTGTTCGATGAATTTCTTGTGGACATCGGTGATGAGCAGAGCATCGAACAGAGCCTTTCTACTTTCTCCGGCCACATGAAGAAGATCACCGGTATTCTGGAACTTGCCATGCCGCACACGCTGGTCTTATTGGATGAGCTTGGCGCGGGTACTGACCCTGCCGAAGGTGCAGCGCTGGCCGTGGCCATCATCGAGGAACTACGCCGCCGCGGTGTGCTGCTGATGGCAACCACTCACTACGCCGAGCTGAAGGTGTTTGCGCTGGAAACCAAGGGTGTAGTCAATGCCAGCTGTGAGTTTGATCTGGAGACACTGCGCCCGACTTATAAGCTGAGCGTAGGTGTGCCCGGCAAGTCCAACGCCTTCCTCATCAGTGAGAAACTGGGCATCCCGGAGCGTGTCATTGAGGCGGCCCAACAGCATCTGTCTGCCGAGGATAAGCGTCTGGATGCAGTTTTGGGCCAGCTGGACGACCTGAAGCTGCAGCTGAAAGAGAGCCAGGATGAGGTGGAGGAGCTGAAGAACGAGGCTTCTCATCAGCTGGAGGCCGCTCAGAAAAAGCGGGATGAATTGATCCAGCAGGGCGAAAACGAGTTGGAAGCTGCCCGTGCCAAGGCCCGTGCGCTGGCACAGCAGGTGGAAAGCAAGGCGTATGCACTGACCGATGAGCTGCGCCAGCTGCAGAAGGACGAGCGCCTGAGCACCCAGCAGAAAGCCCAGCGTGCCCGTGAGATCGCCAAAAAGGAATCCGAAAAGCTGTTTATGGGCACCGAGGTGGTGCACAATCCGGTCAAGGAATTTGTGCCGCTGAAAGAGGTCAAGGTAGGGCAGGAGGTCTGCATTGCAGAGCTCAACCAGCTGGCCACGGTGCTTTCGCTGCCGGACAAGAACGGGGATGTTCTGGTACGGGCCGGCATCATCAAGACCAAGGTCCCGCTCAAGGGCCTGAAGCAGCCGGATAAGCTCATCAAAGAGCCTCAGCCCAAAACCAAAGCACAGCAGCGCTATTCCCGCCTGACAGGCGATGCAAACCGGCCCAACGGCAGGGTAGAGCGTGTGCAGCGTTCGACCAAAATGGAGCTGAATCTGCTGGGCCTGACTGTGGATGAAGCTCTGCCTGAGGTGGATGCTTATATCGATCGCGCCATTCTGAATGGGCAGACAGTGGTGTACCTGATCCATGGCAACGGTACCGGTGCTCTGCGCACCGCGATCCACAAACATCTACGCGGAAACCGGATGGTAAAAAGCTTCCGGCTGGGCCGTTATGGTGAGGGCGAGAGCGGTGTGACCGTGGTTGAATTGAAGTAAAAACATACCGGGAGTTTCCCGGCAGCGCCCGTCCGGAAGATCATTCTTTGGGCGGGCGTTTCTTATAAAACGGCAGGGAAGTCATCATGGCAAAACATTCGGTACAGCGCAAAAGAAAGAAAAGGGGCAATGGCTTTTCCTTTGGCAGCGCAGTGGTTCTGGTTCTCTGTTTTATTGGTGTCAGTTTTGGGCTGTATCTGTGGCAGGCGGCTTTCTCCATTGGACAGCCAACACCGACCGTGGACGATGATGATTTTCGTCCGACCATCGGTGAAAAAAAACAGAAAAATGGCAAAGTACTGTGTGGTAGTGGATGCAGGACATGGCGGCTCAGATCCGGGGGCAAGGGGAGTGGTGCAGGAGAGCGAGATGACCGCTGCCACAGCGGAGTCTTTGAGCGCCTGGCTGGAGCGTGACCCCAATTATATCCCGCTGACCACCCGGGAAAGCTACGACAGCACCGCAAAACCCGCTGAGCGCGCCGCTGCTGCCAATGCACAGGACCCGGATTTGTTGTTGTCTGTCCACGGCAATTCAGCACCCGAAGGCTCCAGCGCAGTCGGGTTTGAATGTTATCCGGCTGTTCCGGGACGAGCATACCATCAGGAGAGCTATTATTTTGCAAAGCAGCTTGCCAAGGCTATGCAGGCGGCAGGGGCTAGCCTGCGGGGACGCGGGGGAATCCGATACATTTATTACCAAGGGGAAGTAAAACAGCTGGTGGAGAGCAGCCACAAGGAAGTGCGGGTAGAGCGCAGCTTTACGATTCTGGAAGATGTAAATTGTCCAGCAGTGCTGGCGGAGCAGTGTTTTGTGACCAGCGATACGGACGTAGCCCGGTTCGGCAGTGAGGACGGATGTAAGCGGACTGCGCGTGCATACTATGAAGCGATCTGCGCATACTTTGAAACCACACCATTGCCGGAAGAGTGATGGGTACATATGATTGGTCAGACCCTCTGAGATCTCAGAACCAGCAGCGGGAAGAGAGAGGAGGGTCTGATTTTTTGATTATTATCTTTTCGTATAATGCAGGTTATGCGAAACACAGGGGAATGGAAAAGCCCTCTTTTCCAGTTTTGGGCATTTTTAAAGCCGCCTCGGCTCAATCTGAGCTCCGGCGGCCTGTTTTACAATAACTGTGTATTTTGCGTTTTTTACACACGTTTTTCCTGTTATTGATCTGTTACAGCATCCGGTTCATTACAACGACCGTATAGTCCTGCGTGTGATCTCTCAATCCGGTATCTGTGAACTGATTCTTTTTCCAGAATGATTCACTTTGCTTGTTGCCATCCACATAACCCAGCCGGATATACTCGTAACCCAGACTGTGCAGATACACACACAGCTCTGTGATGATCCTGCTTCCCATGCCATGTCCCTGTACAGAACGTTCCATCATAAAGAATCCGATGAAGCAGCTTTGTTCCGTTGGATAATGGTCAATAAAGTCCATCACAGCCACAAGCTGCTCGGCATCATCAAAAAATCCGAGATAATACTTATCCTGAGGTTCGTCCATTTTGCGCTGCGGCAAGGCACACATATCATCCCGAATGCTTTCCTCAGTTACAAATGGCGGACAATGTTCATAAAACTGCTCGTTTTTCTCACAAAGAGCTAAAATCAACGGAATATCGCGTTCTGTCAACATCCGCACATGATAGCTCTTAGAGAAGTTGATATAGTTCATACAGTTTCCTTATCCCCGGGCATAGAAGAGATATCCACCCGGATGCCATCATTGGCAGCACCCTCAAAAGCTTCCATCGGGCTGGCAGCTTCTTCAACATCCATCGAATCGGCGTTATTTTCCCCTCTGTTCTCCCCTGCTGCCCGTTTTGTTGTATCCAAGCGTGCTTTTTCGGGGGTAACCGTGCTCAGCGGGTTCTGCTCAATGGCGGCACGCACCTGAAATTCTTGCAGATGCGTATAAATTTGCGTTGTACCCACACTGCTGTGACCCAGCAGCTGCTTGAGGGTCAAAATATCCACATTGCCGGTCTGATACATCAGCGTTGCCGCAGTGTGACGCAGCTTATGGGTGGAAAAGCCCTTGAGCCCGGCCGCTTTCATGGCACCGGTGACGAGCTGCTCCACCCTGCGGTTGGAAATGCGCTCCTTCCGGCGGCGCGTCACAAACACAGCCTTTTCCTTTGGATTCAGGCCCTCCATCGTGTTGCGTTTGGCCAGGTAGAGCTGCAGGGCTTCGACGCAGGCCTCATTCAGATAGACCATCCGTTCCTTGTGGCCCTTGCCAAAGAGCCTGATCTGCCGCTGTTCCAGGTCGATATCGCCCAGATCCATGCCCACCAACTCAGAAAGTCGCATTCCGCAGTTCAGGAACAGAACCACCATGCAGTAATCCCGCTCCGGAAAATCGCTCTGATATTGCGTGCTCTCCAGCAGATCCATGGACTGTTCCGCTGTCAGATATTTGGGCAGGACTTTATCCTGCTTGGGCGGCTTGATGGAGGCAGTCGGGTTCTCTGTCAGCTTATTGACCTGATTGACCAAGTAATCATAAAAGCCGTGCAGGCTGGCCAGCCGCCGGGCGGTCGAGGATTTCTTGTTGCCGCATTCGCGGTTCAGGAAATAGAGATATTCATAGATGTCCTCTTTGCTCACACTGCCCCAGAAGGCTGTATCCAGACCCTTGGGGTCAATATCCTTGATCTCCGTATCTGCCGGAACCAGCCCGCGGCGGCGTTTCATAAAACGGGAAAAACCGCGCAGATCGCAGTAATAACTGAAGGCCGTGTTGGCGCTTTTGCCCGCGATCACCTCCAGGCACCGCACATATTCCACAATATCCGGCGAAGCATCATCAAACGGCGGATGCTTGCCCGGATTTTTTTCATCAAGATAGATTGACATAGTTTCTCCGTAAATTCGTTACAACCGGTCTGATTTCAATGCATGGATCGCATCCGAGATATAAGCCGCACCTATCAGCTTCATGCCCGGATAATCTGCCGGATTCAGATGGGCAAGGCTGTGTTTTGGCACCACAGCCCGCTCAAAGCCGATGCGCTCGGCTTCCCGCAGGCGTTGTTCAAGGTTGGGCACACTGCGCACCTCACCGCCCAGACCCACTTCTCCAATGGCAATGAGCTTATCGCTCACGGGGCAGTCCAGCAGAGACGACACCATACACAGGCAGACCGCCAGATCGCAGGCAGTATCCCGCAGGGCAATGCCGCCCACTATGTTGATATAGACATCCAGATTGCCAAAGAAATACCCTGCTCGCTTTTCCAGAACGGCAATGAGCAGATTCATGCGGTTATAATCATAGCCGCTGCAGGCACGGCGCGGTGCCGGGAAATTTGTTTTGGTGGCAAGGGCCTGGATCTCGCTTAGAATGGGGCGGCTGCCCTCCATCGTACAGGCGACGCAGTTACCGGAAACCCCCAGCGGACGGCCTTCCAAAAGCATCTGGGAAGGGTTTTCGATCTCCTCCAGCCCCTGCCCTGTCATATCAAACATGCCCAGTTCATTGGTGGAGCCATAGCGGTTCTTGGCAGCCCGCAGAATGCGATAAGGCAGCATTTTGTCGCCCTCAAAGTAGAGCACAGTATCCACGATGTGCTCCATGACCTTGGGGCCTGCAATGGCTCCGTCTTTGTTGACATGGCCCACAATGAACATGGGGATCTCCTGCTTTTTGGCTACCGCCAGCAGACGGGCGGCGCTCTCCTTGACCTGACTGACCGTACCGGCCGAGGAAGAAAGATCCATACAGCGCATCGTCTGGATAGAGTCGATGACTACAAGCTCCGGCTTTTCCTTTTCGATCAGGCCGCAGATCTCGTCCACATCGTTCTCTGCAGCAAGATAGATGTTCTCCTGCGGCACTTTCAACCGTGCAGCACGCAGTTTGACCTGACGGACAGATTCCTCACCCGTGATATATAGAACAGAATGCTGGTTGGAGATGGCACCGCAGAGCTGCAAAAGCATCGTAGATTTGCCAACACCCGGTTCTCCGCTGAGCAGAACCACGCCGCCCAGCACAATGCCGCCGCCCAGCACCCGGTCAAGTTCCGATATGCCGGTCAGGATGCGGCTTTTCTCTTCCGTAGTGCTGATATCGGCCAACCGCCGGGCTGTCAGCGAAGTAACACCCTCCTGCCGGGCAGGTACTGCCGCTTTGCTGCTGGAAAGCCCCGCCTTGGGAGCTTCCGCAACGACATCCTCATTCATGGTATTCCAGCTTCCGCAGCTGGGGCAGCGGCCCATCCAGCGCGGGCTGGTTTCGCCGCAGTTGGAGCAGACGTAAACAGTTTTGAGCTTTGGTTCCTTCATGGTGCACTCCCTGCAAAAACGCCGCTGGAAAAGCGGCGCTCAATTTCATTGTTCTGTTTTAGTTTACCACATTCTGTTGTCTGCCGCAACTGCTCCCTTACTTTACCTCAACAACGGTGATATTTTGGGCTGTCACACTGCTCTTGCTCAACACAATGTCACGGATCTGCGCTACCTGTGCGGCCGTTAAGGCATCGCCCGAGGTCATAACAGTCAGATCGGCCCGACCTGACTGCAGAAAACAGAGACAATCCGCAAACCCCTTGGCCTTGACCAGTGTCTCGATCTCGTTTTCCGCATTGAGATCCGCAAGGTTTCCGGTCAGCTGGCTGGTGTACTCCTTCTTTTCTTCCGTGGAGAGAGAAGCGGATTTCAGCGCTTTCTGAATGCTGTCCATGGCTTCATCGTGGGCCTTGGTCCGCTTGAGCCGCGCTTCCTCAAAGAACTTGGAGCTGCTGTTGTTTGCAACGCTCACAAGCTGAGCTTCGCCATAATTCTTGTTGGCACTGGAAACCGCTTCGGCTTCAGTCATCAGTTCATCCGTAACGGGAACGGTCTCCTGACTGACGGCAGAAACGTTGACCGCATCCTCTTCCAGCGTCACACCGGTGCGGGCATACTGCCAGTTCAGGTAAACGGCAATGACCAGTGCTGCTGCCAGAGTAATGGCTGTTGCTTTGCGGGTATTCTTCGAGATGGCTCTCATAGCTGTTTCCTCCTTATATTACATGGTGCGTTATCCTTTGCGCTGTTCTACACAAATTCGATTGGCCGAAAGATCCAGCAGTGCCCGGACAAGCTCTGTGATGCGGGCGGCGACCCGGACATCTCCCCCACCATCACAGACAACAGCCACACCGCAGACGGCAGGCAGATAGGTCGTCTCTTCCAGGGCGGAGCCATCCTCCAGCAGAACATGGGTCTCCTGGTTCTGCATCTGGCCGGACTGCGTATCCACAGCATAGATCGTTTCTTCCCCACTTTCCAGTGTCACCATCACAACGGCCTTTCCTGCCCCATCGAGCTGTTCGATCAGCTCTGTCAGCTGTGTTTCCAATTGCTCCCGGTAGGCAGTTTCTGAAACAGCAGCAGAACTGCCTGCATTTGCTGCGGTTTTTGCGGGGGTCGAGAATAATTCTGAGAATAAGATCAGCAGCATTGCCACCACACCCAGAATGATTGCGAGCTGGGTGCGGCTTTGCTTCTGGAGCAAACCGGCAAAGAGGCTCTGTTCCCTGCTCTTCATCCGGAAAGGTCCCCCTCCTTTGCTTCCTGTCCGCTGCTGCGGGCATCCAGTTCAGCCTGAATGGCATCTTCCAGCGTGCCCATGGATGCGGGCGAAAGATCCGGCACAGAAACGGACTGAACTTCTGTCCGGAGCTGAGGGATGACCTGTAAAAGCACCACTAAAATATATAGTCCAGCCACGGCTTTTATGCACCGCCGGGCCCAGCTGTTTCCTGTGAGCCGGGCCAGCAGCTCTGCGCAGATACAGGCAGTGCAAAAGACCACAGCTGCGCTTTTCAATGTCTGCATCAAACGCCTCCCAGCATAAAAAGAAGTGCGGTTCCTGTTACGGCCAGCCCGAAAAAGAGTGCGATACAGGCCATCATACACCGGACAGCGGAAGCAAAACAGGTAAGCAGTGCCTGTCCACGGTTGTTTCCGGTCAGGCTGCACAGCGTCCCACAGAGAACGATACATCCCAGATGTGCAAGCATCCCGAGATACAGTGGCAGAAACTCAGCCAATAGAATCAGGATAGCGGCCATTCCAAGGCCGCTTTTGAGCAATTGGATGCCTGCCAGAACAGCCTCGGAAGCATCACTCAAACTCTGCCCCACAATGGGAATGGTGCCAGTGAGAAACTGTCCTGTGCGCAGCGCCGTTCGGTCGAGCTGTGCGGCAGAGATGCGCTGGAATCCCAACAGTGCAGCCAGCAGCTTTCCAGTAAGGGAAAGTCCCTTTTGCAGCAGTGTCCCTGACGCTTTGCACAGGTTCCCCAGGCAGCTCTGTTCCGTGATACAGCAAGCCATGCTCATTGCAAGGAAACACTCCAGAATGGGCGGTACAAAGGCCGTCAGGGCCTGTGCCAGCAGACAAAGCAATGTCAGAAAAAAGCCGCTTGCGGCGGCCCCGGCACTTGTCTCACCGCCCATGATCAGAACACCGGCATAGACCGGAAGAAAACCGGAGAGAAAGCGGTTCCAGCTTTCGATCTGCGCGCACAGCTGCCGGGCAATTTCAAGCAATGGTTCCCACAGAAGGATCCCGCACCCACCGGCGCAGACAAGATCACACCAGCTGTGATCACCTTCCTCCCCCAGAAACAGACTGACTATGGCAGACAGGAGCAGAAACAACAGCAGTGCGGCATAACCGCGGATGCTTTCCCGCAGTGTCTGGAGCAGTGACGAAGTGCAAAAACTTTGCAGAACGCTCCACGGGTCTTCTGCTACCTGCAAAGCATCCACAGGGCTTTGGTCAAGATAAGGCCGCCAGAGCTCTGCTCCCGGCAGCTGTGTGTGCAAACCGGCACTCTCTGCCGCAAAAACTGTCGGGGCGCACAGGCAGAAGCTCGTCCCCACCAGCAGAAAAGCCCACCACTTCCAGTTCTTCATCTTGCAATGCTCCCAATCGTCTGCAGGATCTCTTCCAGCAAGGGCCACGCCGCTGCCAGTACAAGACACCGACCTGCCAGCCCAACACACCACCCTAAAGATTCTGCCCCGGCTTCCTCACACAGGGTGCGGGTATAATCTGTCAGCAGAACGATAGCCGCACTCCGTACAAGGCAGGAAAAAGCCCCGCTGTCAGCTTGTCCAGCCAGGCGTGCTATGCCGGAAAGTACTGTCCGGATGCTTGTCCCTGCCCGCACCAGCAGCACCAGCGCTGCCCCAAGGGAGAGCAGGAGTGCATAGGCGGGGGCCTGCTTTTCTAGAACTGCATAGAGCAGTGCCGCGAGCAGCGCAATGCCGAACACAGCCACGGCTGCACTCATAGTGCAAACAGCGACTTGATGGTAACGAACAGCATACTGATCTGTTTGACCAGGATGGACAGCACGACCACCAGACCTGCCAATGTCGTCATCATGGCCTGATCCTCCCGCCCGGAGCGGATCAGCAGTTGGTTCAGCACGGCAACAATGATGCCAATGGCCGCAATTTTGAAGATAAGGTCAATCTCCATCCGCGTCCTCTCCTTTTGAGCTGATTCATCCCAGCAGAATGGCAGCTGCAAGCCCGGCGGCCAGGCCCAGCTTGTGCGAAAGCATCGACTGCGTCCGGGCTGCAGCTTCATCTTCCTGCAAGGCTGCCTGAAACTGTGCCTGATACAATTCCAGCCGTCTGCACTCCTGCTCCGCTTCCAACCGTCCCAGGCCTGAAAAACATTCTGAGAAGCGGGTGCGTTCTTCTAAGGTCAGGGAGGGAAAGGGCTCCAGCGTTTGTAACGAAACCGTTTCTGGTGGAAGCTGCCCATCCTGTATCAACTTCCGGCAGAGAAGATTCAGGTCACTGCGGCGGAAGCTGATTTCCTGATGCAGCGTTTCCAGCAGATCCAACGTTTTGCGCAGGGCTTCCAGATGCGCCTGCGCCTGCTGATGAAAGCTGTCGCCTGCGCACCAGCCGCAGACGACAAAACAGCAGACACTCAACCAGCGCAGAGGGCTCATAGAAACCGCACCTCCCCGATGCAGCCGGGTGCTTGTCTGCCGGTCAGCCAGACGAGCACCCGAACCGCGCCGCGCTCCATCAGATATTTTACCTGTGGACGCATGGTCGCCTCTTCGGGTGTGGCAGCATGAAGGGTGGCAACAAAATCCACCCCGCTGAACAGGCCCTGTTCCAGCGCTGTGACCTCATCCAGACCTCCCAGCTCATCCAGCAGGATCACCTGTGGCGAAAGGGTGCGCAATGCCATCTGCACTGCTTGTCCCTTGGGGAGCCCGGCAAGAACATCCAGCGCCTCGCCGGGTGCATTCCCGGCAAAGAGCTCCCGCCGTTCATCGATGACCGAAAGGATCTTCTGCTGCCGGACGAGCTCCCGGGCAATACTGCGCAGCAATGTGGTCTTGCCGCTGCCCGGCTCTCCAACAAGAAGCATCCCGATGAAACGCCCCCGCAATGCTGCGATCAGTTCCTGTGGAAGCGGAACGGTCTTTTCCCGGGCAATGCGCAGGTTGACAGAGGTAAGCTCCTGCAGAACCGTGCCCTGTTCCGGGTTTTGCAAAAAACGCCCGCCAAGCCCTGCCCGACAGCCATTTTCCAGTGTAACATAACCCTGTGCGATCTCTGTCTGATGGGTATGGACTGAACCGCCGCAGAGGGTGAACAGGATCTCTTCCATCTGCAACGGGGTCAGCTGCATCGTTTGCAGTGCGCTCAGTTCAGGTGCCAGCTGTGTCGGTGTGCAGCTGCACCCCTGCACCGTAAACTGTGGAGCACAGCCCAGCCGGAGCCGCAGCTCATGTACAGTCTCTGCGTCTTCTGATGGGAGCTGCCCCAGCGGCCTTGCCAGCCATTGGGGCAGTGTCTGCACCACCTGATAATACTCGTCCATCTTCTGTTCTCCTTCCGTGTCCTTTGCCATCAATGTATGCACCGGCTCGGGGGTTAGAACCCACAAGACACAGAAAAGCCCGCACAGCATCCAAACTGTACGGGCTTTTTAGAACAGGTTTTCTGATTATTGCTGGGACTTATCCTCTGCGATCATAGCAAGGAACTCTGCTTCGGTCAGCACAGGCACACCCAGTGCCTGTGCTTTGGTCAGCTTGGAACCTGCAGCGGCACCAGCCACCACATACGCTGTTTTTTTGGAAACAGAACCGCTTGCTTTTCCGCCATTCTTTACGATAAGTGCCTCGGCTTCGCTGCGGGAGAGTGTTTCCAGCGTTCCGGTCACAACCAGCGTTTTCCCAGCGAGCTTATCGCCCTTGGGCTCCCCCTTCCACTGCATGTTCACACCGGCATCGGCCAGACGGTGCACCAGATCGGTAGTGCCATCCTTGGCAAAGAATTCAGTCACGCTCTGGGCCATCACGCCGCCAAAACCATCGATCTCGCCGATTTGCTCCTCGGTTGCTTCCCGGATGGCCTGCAGAGAGCCAAAATGCTCTGCCAGCAATGCGGCGGCTTTATCGCCGATGTTGCGGATTCCAAACGCAAACATCAGCTTATCCAGATTGTTCTGCTTGGAAGCTTCGATCGCCTGCAGAAGATTGTTTGCACTCTTTTCCTTGAACTTTTCCAGTGTGAGCAGCTGCTCTATTGTCAAGTCATAGAGATCTGCCGCAGAGTGTACCAGCCCTTTATCCACCAGCTGCGTGGCGACCATGGTGCCCAGACCGTCGATGTCCATGGCATCCCGGGATGCAAAGTGGATGATATTGCGGAGTGCCTGCGCAGGGCATTCCGGGTTGACACAACGCAAAGCAGCTTCATCTTCCAGGTGCACTGCCGGGGCACCGCAGGAGGGGCAGAATTCCGGCATCTGGTAAGGCTGAGCATCCGGTTCGTGGCGGGTCACACCGATGACCTCCGGGATGATATCACCCGCTTTGCGCACCTGAATGGTATCTCCGATACACAGACCCAGTTGACGGATAAAATCTTCATTGTGAAGGGTGGCACGGGAAACCGTGGTACCTGCCAGAAACACCGGGTCAAAGCAGGCGGTGGGAGTCAGAACGCCGGTGCGCCCCACGCCGACTTCAATACTGCGCAATGTGGTCTCCTTGACCTCGGGCGGATACTTGAACGCAATGGCCCAGCGCGGGAATTTGTTGGTGGAGCCCAGCAGTTCCCGCTGTGCAAAGTTGTTCACCTTGATCACGGCACCGTCCATATCAAAATCCAGTGCTGCACGGTTCTGGCCGATCTGCTCGATCTCTGCAATGGCATCCTCGATATCATGCACGATATGATAACGCGGGGAGACCGGCAGGCCCAGACTCTTGAGGTAGTCGAGACTTTCGGCATGGCTGGTCAGTTCCTTGCCCCGCACCTGCTGGACGTTGAATACGAAGATGGACAACCCCCGGCTGCCGGTGATCTTGGAATCCTTCTGGCGCAAAGAGCCTGCGGCAGCATTGCGCGGATTTTTGAATGGTGCCGCACCCTGTAATTCCTGTTCCGCACAAAGGTGCTGGAAGGCATCGTGCGGCATGTAGACCTCGCCGCGAACTTCCAGATATTCCGGGGCATTTTTCAAAGTCTTTGGAATGCGCTTGATGGCCTTGACATTGGCTGTCACATCTTCACCCACCACGCCGTCGCCGCGGGTGGAAGCACGCACAAGTACGCCGTTCTCATATTCCAGGCTGCAGGAAAGGCCGTCGATCTTGATCTCGATGACATATTCCGGCTCGATCCCGGCTTCCCGTACCCGGCGGTCAAAATCGCGCAGTTCATCGAAGGAAAATGCATCCAGCAGGCTCTCCATCTTCACAGCATGTGTCACCTTGGCAAAGCGTCCGCTGGGGGTGCCGCCCACTTTCTGGGTCGGGGAATTCGCAGTGACCAGCTGCGGGAATTCTGCTTCCAATGCTTTCAGCTCCCGGGTCAAAGCGTCATATTCAAAATCCTCCAGCTCCGGGGCATCCTGATCATAGTATAAACGGTTGTTCCTTTCAATGACCACGCGCAGCTCTTCCGCGCGTTTGCGTGCCTGTTCCAGTTCCACGTTCGTTTACTCTCCTTTTCCCAATACCAATACGGTAATTATACCATATTTCAAAAGCAAAATACAGCCAAAAGTGCTTCCGGTGACCTGGGAGTGGACGCGCCGAAATCTGACAAGACAGTCGCTTTATTTTGCCCAGGTGGGTTCCTCCGTGCCATCATAATCGAACAGGCCGTCATTTTTCTCTTCCATGGCTTTGATGATATGGTAAGCAAATTCATTATAAGGTGTAGGGATACCAAGCTCCTTACCCATACGCATCAGTGCGCCTGAGAACATATCAATCTCTGTGTGACGGCCTGCATCCAGATCCTGTAAAGTAGAGTATCTGGCTGTTGGTGGAACTGCGCTGCCATGTCCAGAAGAAGCATCTGCCTTACTGATGTCGATTCCTTTCGCCGCTGCGACAGCTTCCAGCTCTCTTCTGAGTCCGTTGCTGATCTCTTTCATATGAACGCTGTCCTGATAACATCCAACACCCGCTCCGAGGATTGCCTGGGGAAGATTGTTACATACATTCAGGCGGAACTTGCTCCACATCTCTTCTCTGATATGTTCTGTTGCACGATAATGTAAGCCAGTACCTTCAAAAAGGGCTTCAATTGCCTGCACACGCTCACTCTGATATGGTACGGTAAGTTCTCCGAAAATAATACCTATCGTAGTATCCGGGTTAAAGCAGAAACCATCGCCTTCCTTATGAGAAGCTACTTTTATCAGGGAATAAATGATATGAGAACTGTCTATTACAGTAGAAATGATCTCTTCACTGTCTACACCATTCATAAGGCTCATTACAACTGTATTCTCTCCGGTAATCGTGCGGATACTGTCTAATGCACCCGGCAATGCACCATATTTCAAAGCTATAATCAGCAGATCTGCTCCCTGTGCTTCCTGTGGTGTCCACACTTCCGGGTGATATGTCACACCATTGATGATACATCCGTTCTTTAATCGGTTGGCTCTTTCACCCTCTGCCACAACACCCAGACTGATATCATCACGTTTAGAAAGCCCCCAAATGACATAGGAACCAACTGCTCCTGCCCCTAGTACTGCAATCTTCTTCATCTTCATAACATTTCTCCTCTCGTACTTTTATTTATATGATACCTAACTGTTTCCAAAACATCAATGCTTTATTATGCAAATATTCTTTGCTATATGAAGCACAATATAACACAAAACAGCGATACCGTATAGCTTCTCTGCTATACAATATCGCCGTTTTCTTCCAAATAGTACTATTCTTCTTTACGTTTCTTCAAGGTCAAAAATCCTGTCGCTGTCAATGCTGCTACACCCAGAATCAGTCAAGATGTTCGCTGTTAAAATCTGAAAACAGGTAGAGATACATCGCCATCTTATCCATGAAATCCATCTGCATAGTACTGCCCTCTTCCGCAGTGATCTCTACATAGCAATGCTGGCTTTCAAAGAAGCCGTTAAAATCAACAGTACCTGTAGCAATAAGGTTCCCTTCGCTGTCATAAGTCTGGGTTGCTTTTTCATTGGAATAATAATCTTTGGGATTACCATCTGCATCCATATAGCAGATGTAATAACCACCACTTCCGCCTTTCACTGCCTGCTCCTGCGCATAGCCGATACAGGTGTCATCTGCATCATAGAAACCATAGGTCGTTGCTGAAACAAGCGTATCCGTATTTTCATTGATTGGCTCATCTGTTACAAATTTCGCATAGAACCAGGTATTTCCATCAATGGAGACTGTCCATTTCGTATCAAAAAAACCTGTCTCTTCCATATACCCGGCTACCTGTCCATCAGCCAGAATATCCGTCCCCTGGTTGACTGCCTTTACATCACCATCAAAATGCACAGTCCCGGCTGTATTCAGTGCGTCCTTGGCTGCCTCTTCGCTTACAAAGGCTATCGCGGAAGCACCTCCACAGCCACACAGGACTGTTGTCGCAAGCGTTCCAAGTATCATTGCTATTCTTTTCTCTCTCTTCATATGTCTCTTCTCTCTCTTCTCTCTCTTCTCTTTTTATCGGTTGGTCAGTCCGCCGTCCTCATCACGGGCAAGCTCTCTCGTTACCATGACTGCCATTGCGGTGATAAGCGGCAGATACTCCCTGTCATGAACGATCAGGAAAGCATTGTCCCATACGATATTTTCAATGGTGATGTCCATATCATCCATGATCGCACCGATCAGCGTACCATTCAGTGTTACCTTGAAGTTATGTCCAATCGTTCCTGCGTATTCGGTCAGTTCCAGCCTGCCTTCATTAATATCCATTGTGAAAGTATCACGTACGAAGGTGAACTGCTTCTCCAATACGCCGTAAGGCTCTCCCCGATAGAAAAAGCGGTAAGTAGCCAGCGCGTGTCCGATTTCCTTCGTCATTTTAAATATCTCATTGCCCTCCGTATCATGGATATACAGGTTAATGAGAGGCATCGTGCCATCTACTATGTAGACTGTATTCTGATCCTTATCCTGTACCTCAAAGTGCTCTCCGGTAAGCTTGAAATCCTCGGTAAAGGTATAGACCTCTGAGGGAGAAGCATCCATAAAAGGAATTACCTGCCCTGTCTTCACGTAATTCTCGATGCTTGCCTTCAACCAGTCCTGGAAGAAAAAGACATCCGTATGGTAGCAGAGATGTCCTGCTGTATCGGCTCCCAGATCTTTCACAGGCGGATAGACCGGTTCAG
>ENA-ORSB01001618-ORSB01001618.1-human-gut-metagenome-genome-assembly--contig:-NODE-1618-length-20314-cov-3.505059_pt1 | contig 20314 bp, 14 predicted proteins | sample MGYA00242180_ERZ509144 | MGnify/ENA primary metagenome ERZ509144 (study PRJEB26280, sample SAMEA2338661) | human gut metagenome | biome: human gut; feature: human-associated habitat; material: faeces...
GCACGCCGCCAGCGTTCATCCTGAGCCAGGATCAAACTCTCTGATAAAATGTTTGTTCCAAGTTCAAAATCAACATACTAGCTAATTTATCCCTTTTACTGTTTTAAAGGATCTTTCGATCGTTTTGAATTACTTATTCAGAACTTTCGAGGATGTGTTTCACTGTTTAATTATCAAGGATCTCTGCTGTTCCGACTCGGATCAGCTCATTTATTTTATCACAGAACTTTTCGTTTGTCAAGAACTTTTTTAATTTATTTTTTGAAGCTCTTTCGAACTTCTTTGCTGTTCTCTCGATCAGCAACTCGTTTATTTTATCAAACTCATTTGCTTTTGTCAAGAACTTTTTTCAAGTTTTTTTGAAGCAGTTTTTGCAACCCGCGGCAGCCACCCGGCTCCGAACTAGGTTTTTCTGTTTCAAAAGAACTCATTCACTGTAGCTCTCGCTGACAGCTTAGTTATAATAACACCGCCCAAAGCAAAAGTCAACACCTTTTTTCGAATTTTCTTATTTTTAGAAAAATATAGTTAATTCTGCATATTTCGTATTTTATCTGACTATTTACAATCTATCCGAAACCGTCCAAAAGAAAAGGCGCCTTCCGGCGCCCTTTCCCTTTCAACTCTTATTTCTCACGTTTACGATAAACAACTGCTCCGACCACTGCTGCTGCAGAAACGCCGAGCAGGATCACCCACATCATCACCTGTGTGCGGTCTCCCGTGTCCGGACTCTTTGTTGCTTTCTTCAGATAGAATACGGTATCCGCCTGGCCCTTGCTTGAAACGATCGAAATCGTATGCTTGCCTTCTGCCAGACTCTTTGTATACTCTGCCTTCAGCGTAACCTGCGTATTCTCTTTTCCAGCCGTCACATAATTCTTCGCATCAATCTCTTTCTGGTCGATGAGAACCTTTTTGAGATCCTTTGCTTCAAAATCTGCGGTGAAGGAAAGCTCCTTGCCCTGCATACCTGACTGATTGACTCCTTTGGTAATCTTCGGAAGATTCTGCGCAGTCATCGGTTTCTGTTTCAGGCCGGCAATCGCTTTTTCCAGCGCTGCCGCATAACCATCCACCGTCTTCTGCTCCGTGATATTCTTTCCGCGTACAATCGCTGCTTTTGCATCATTGACTGCTTTTACGCTCTCGTCCGTGTATTTCTTCAGATCGTTTGGAATCTTCTTCACTGCGGCATCTACTTTGCTGTAGTCCGCATCTTTATACGTAAGGCCGGCAATCGCTGCCTCGATCTTTTTTGCGTAACCGTCTACGCTCTCCTGCTCTGTGACCGGCCGCTCGGTTACGACGCTGTTCTTTGCATCTTCCAGTGCTTTTACAGACGTATCGGTATACAGACTGAGGTCCGCCGGAATCTTTTTGATGGCTTCCTCTACTTTGGAATAATCTGCTTTCCGAACCTGCAGTCCTGCCAGTGCATTTTCAATTGCTGCTGCCCAGCCGTCTACTTCTGCCTGATCCAGAATGGTTTTTCCGCTTTCTACGCTGTTGATCGCTGTCTGAAGCGGCTGAATGCTTTCTTCCGTATAAATACTCAGATCATTCGAAACTTTGGCAAGAGCCGCGTCTACGGTGCTGTAGTCCGCCGGTTTCAGGGTCAGTCCGTCAAGAGCTGCTTTCAGGTTTTCTGCAAACTGATCGACTTCCTCCTGTCTGCTGTCATCCAGATCCCATACAATGGCTTCTTTTGCCGCATTCAGTGCTTTTACACTCTTTTCGGTATAAATGGATAAGTCTTTCGGAATCTTTCCCAGGAGTTCTTCCACTCCCTGATAATCTGCCGGAACCGGTTTGCGTACCAGTGCTGCAATTGCATTCTCCAGTGCTTCCGCATAAGCAGCAACTGCCTGCTGCTCTTCTATCGTTTTGGTGCGGTCGATGGATGCGATGACTGCATTCAGTGCTTCCACGCTCTCTTCCGTATAGATAGAAAGATCTCCCGGAACTTTGGCAAGTACTGCATCAACTTCTGTGTAATCTGCGCCAAGAAGCGTCAGTGCGTTTACTGCTGTCTGAATGGCTGCCGCATAACCATTTACGGTTTCCTGTTCAGCTGATGGCAGGTTCTCTTTTACCGCATCTTTTGCTTTCTGAACAGCTGCCGCGCTTTCTTCTGTATACCGGCCCATGTCCTCCGGGATCAGCGCCAGCGCTTCTGTTACTCTGGTGTAATCTGCGGCTTTTACAATCACAGTGAATTCCTGTGTGAAGTCAACGCCGGTTTTCTTTCCGTCTTTGATTGTCGCCAGAAGTTTTACAGTTCCGGCATTCGTTACTTTCAGGTTTGTGCCGTCTAAAACAGCACCTGTCATTCCGGCATCCGTGATTTCCCATGTGATCTGTTTCTGATCTGCATTTTCTGGAACTGCTTTGCCCGTCAGTGCGGTGGTTCCCGGGATTTCTTTCGGTATGCCCTGGATTTCTGTTACAGCTGCGTACTCATAGGTTCTTATCTGGATTTCAATGGCATCTTTTGTTTCCGTTTCTGCGATCTTTGTTACAATCCAGCTTCCGTTCCAGCTGTCTGCCTTTTTAAGCAGATAATCTGCCGGAGCCTTTTTGGCCTTTTCCGTAAGATCCTTCAGATTCCAGGAAGCCGCCGCTGCGATCACAGCCTCTTTTTCTGTTTTTATTCTTTCTTTGTCATCTTTCTGATCTTTCTTTTCATCCGGATTTGTTTTTTCTGAAAGTATTCGGATTTCTCTGTTCTCTGCATCATTTTTAATCTCCGTATCTTTGCCGAGAACGTCGCCTGCTTTCAGCGAAAGCTCTCCGAACTTCCACGTTTTGGCTTCCTCTTTTGCGAATGCCATGGTTGGGAACATCGTCACGATCAGAAGCATGGACAGTACAAACGAAAGCATTTTTTTCGTTTTCTTCATAACACAAATCCTCCTTTCCTTTTGATTGTTTTGCAGCCGCCAGGGGCCGCAGTTTCTCTTGTTACTTTCATTATACGTGTGTCAGAAAAAGAGTCAACGGGCCGTAAAAATTCGTAAGAATTCTTGTGCATTTCCGCTAAAATACTTTCAACGTTTTTTCACAATACTTCCATGAATTTTTACGGCCCGTCAGATTTTCTTAAGATATTCCTTTATTTGTGATGAAGCACATATTTCACATACGCAATTCTGCGGCTGTCCGGTGCCCAGGAGTTGACGTTGATACTGCCCTGGCCGCCGAAAAGATCCAGCAGTTTTTTCTTATTCTGTCCGTCATAATCCATCATTCCAAGCGATACATACATGTTCGGCAGATGCTCATTCGGTTCCAGCTCACCTTTAGCGAAGGTCAGGTAAATGACGTGTTTTCCATCCGGCGAAACGTGGCCGAACCAGTTGTTGGCATCGGAATCGGTCATCTGGGTGAGACCGCTGCCGTCACGGTTCATCCGCCATACCTGCATCAGACCGCTTCTGGTGCTGTTGAACCAGATGTGCTTTCCGTCCGGTGAATACTCCGGACCGTCGTTGTAGCCTTTGCCGTCCGTCAGGCAGGTTTCCTCGCCGCCGTCTGATGGAATCGTACAGATCTCAATGCGCATGGTCTCCTCCTCCGGCTTTTTGCGGAAGGCACAGTACGCAAGCTCTTTTCCGTCCGGCGACCAGCCGTGCAGATAGCTGAGACCCGGTCCGGTGAGGTCTTTTGGTTCACCGCCTGTCATCGGGAGCACGTAGATGTGGGATTCATACGTTCCATCTGTGAGTTCCGGCGGCATGCAGCTTACCGCCAGCAGCTGGTTGTCCGGTGACGGAACGTGATCATTGTTGCACTGCACGCAGAAACCGGTATCAACCTGCTCCACATGGTCTTTGTCGATCTCATAGCGGTAGATTTTTCCATCCGCATTATAAAGCAGGGTGTTTCCATCGTTCAGCCAGTTCGGTGCCTCGATGATTCCCGGAAACTCATGCAGCACGGTTTCTTCTCCGGTCTCCACATCCATCGTGCAGAGAATGCTGTCGGTGTTGTCTCTGTCCCCTGTCCATCCGGAGAGCATTTTTCCGGCGCGGCAGGTATCCTCCAGTGTTGCCGCATCCATATCCACAATCTGCAGTGCACCGTTTGCGCGGGCGAACTGGAAGCAGGCTTTCAGATCAACCATGCCTTTTCCAAGCGGCGCTTCCTGGCCGGTGATTTTCATATCTTTATAATGAACGGCTTTGACTCGGTCCGCATGCGCCCAGAGGAACTCTTCCGGGTCGACGCCGCCGCAGTACATCCAGCCGGCATCTACTTCTGCTCCGACTTTTTCACCGCAGGCTTCCAGTAGATATTCGTACGCTGTTTTTCCATTCACGCGGATACAGATATCTTCTTTTTCGTTGTGGATCAGAAGACCTGCTCCGGCTTTTTCCAGTTCTTCTGCCAGTTCGCGGTATCTTGCAGCGGTTTCGTCCAGAACATCTTTTGTCAGGCGTGCCGGGCTCTTTACGACAAACCAGGAAATGTGGTATTTCTGCGCCAGTTCTGTAAGAATGGCAAGTTCTCTTTCATAGTGGTATTTATCCAGGAAAATGTGGACCGCATGAACCTCAATGTGGTATTTTGCAAGCAGCGGCATTGCCTGCTCCAGATCCTCCGGGATCCAGAAACCGTAGTCCCTGGCATCAACACGGAATCCGAGACACGGCTCGATCTGGCGGTAGCCTGCCTCATAGATTTTCTTTAAAAATCCTTCGGGATCCTGTTTCCATTCTTTGGATACCCCATACGTCTGTACACCAAAATACATATTTGTTTCCTCCTTCTCCAGATCCGCTGTTTCCCCATTTTCAGCGGATTTTCTTTTCCTCCATTTTACCACATTTCTTCTATTATAGATATGATTTTTCCTGTCAGTTATAAGAAACACGCTTTGCGTAAAAAAGGCGCCCCGTATGTGTTTTTCCACATACGGAACGCCTTTTTCCGCCATTTTTTTCAGGGCCTGGTTATTCTTATACAAACTGGTTCGTTTTCTCATCGTACTCATAGTCAATGAGCGCCAGTTTTTCCCGCAGATCGGATTCCTCTGTCTGCATGGCCGCGCAGAATTCTGCGAGCGACGGGTAAAAATCTCTTAACTGCGTATTGACATAGCTCAGCAGCATTACGGGATCTTTCGGCATCATTCGTCTACTACCTCCACACCTGGTTTGATCATTGCCTTCAGGCCGCCGTTTTCCACATCCAGAAGGATCGTATCGCCCTCGCTGACCTGACCGCCAAGGATCAGTTTTGCGGTGCTGGTTTCTACCTCTTTCTGTACGAAACGTTTCAATGGACGGGCGCCGTAAACAGGGTCGTAGCCGCCCTCGATGACAAACTGTTTTGCAGCCGGGCTCAGTTCGACGGTAAGCTCCTGGTCTGCCAGACGTTTGTTCAGTCCTTTCAGCAACAGATCTACGATATGACCAATGTTGTCTTTTGTCAATGGTTTGAACATAATTGTTTCATCCAGACGGTTCAGGAACTCCGGACGGAAGTGTGCACGCAGATCCTGCATGACCAGGTTTCTCGCCTCTTCGGAGATGCTGCCATCGTCCTGAATGCCGTCCAGCAGATACTGGGATCCGATATTGGAGGTCATGATCAGGATCGTATTTTTAAAGTCTACGGTACGGCCCTGGGAGTCGGTGATACGGCCGTCATCGAGTACCTGCAGCAGAACGTTGAAGACGTCCGGATGCGCTTTCTCGATCTCATCGAACAGAACAACAGAATATGGTTTTCTGCGCACTGCCTCGGTCAGCTGGCCGCCCTCCTCGTAGCCTACATATCCCGGAGGCGCTCCGATCAGACGGGAGACGGAGTATTTCTCCATGTATTCACTCATATCGATTCGAACCATGTTGTTCTCATCATCAAACAGCTTTTCTGCCAACGTTTTCGCAAGCTCTGTTTTACCGACACCGGTAGGTCCAAGGAACAGGAACGAACCGATCGGTTTTGTCGGATCCTTGATTCCGGCTTTGGAACGGATGATCGCATCCGAAACCTTGGTGACTGCCTCATTCTGGCCGATAACTCTCGTGTGAAGTTCATCTTCCAGACCGAGGATCTTAGTTCTCTCGCCTTCGGTCAGTTTTGCAACCGGGATTCCAGTCCAGCGGGAGACAATTCTGGCAATCTCTTCATCCGTTACACTCTCGTGTACCAGGGAGAGATCTTCATTTTTAACTTTTTTCTCTTCTGCTTCCAGCATCTGCTGTAATTTCGGGAGTTCACCGTACTGCAGTTCAGCGGCGCGGTTCAGATCGTAATCATTCTTTGCTTTCTGGATCTGGCGGTTCATGTCCTCGATCTGCTCACGCAGTTTGGACAGTTTCTCAACGGAACTCTTTTCATTTTCCCACTGTGCCTTTGCAGAATTGAAGGTATCCTTTAACTCAGCAAGCTCTTTCTGCAGTGTTTCCAGACGCTCGCGGCTCAGATTGTCGGTCTCTTTTTTCAGTGCGGCTTCCTCGATCTGCATCTGCAGAATCTTACGGCGCTGCTCATCCAGCTCGGCCGGCATGGAATCCAGTTCTGTCTTGATCAGAGCGCATGCCTCGTCGACCAGGTCGATTGCTTTATCCGGCAGGAAACGATCGCTGATGTAACGGTTCGAAAGGGTCGCGGCTGCAACGAGGGCACCGTCGGTGATTTTTACGCCGTGGTAAACTTCGTAGCGCTCTTTTAAGCCACGCAGGATGGAAATCGTATCCTCTACGGTCGGCTCATCAACCTGAACCGGCTGGAAACGGCGCTCCAGGGCGGCATCTTTTTCGATGTACTGGCGGTACTCATCCAGCGTTGTGGCACCGATGCAGTGCAGTTCGCCTCGTGCCAGCATAGGTTTCAGCATGTTTCCGGCATCCATCGCGCCGTCGGTCTTTCCGGCGCCGACGATCAGGTGCAGCTCATCGATGAACAGAATGATTTTTCCGTCGCTCTTTCTGACTTCCTCCAGAACGGCTTTCAGACGCTCCTCGAATTCGCCGCGGTATTTTGCTCCGGCTACCAGGGCTCCCATATCGAGGGAGAAAATGGTTTTATCTTTCAGGCTCTCCGGTACATCGCCGTTGGCGATTCGCTGGGCCAGGCCTTCTACGACTGCGGTTTTACCAACACCAGGCTCACCGATCAGAACCGGATTGTTTTTTGTCTTACGGGACAGGATACGGACAACGTTCCGAATTTCGGTATCACGGCCGATAACCGGGTCCATTTTCTGGTTTCTGGCTTTTTCTACGATATCCTGGCCATATTTTTCCAGGGTGTCGTATGTTGCCTCCGGGTTGTCGGTGGTAACTCTCTGGTTTCCGCGCACGGTGCTTAATGCCTGCAGGAAACGTTCTCTTGTGATGCCGTACTCCTGAAACAGTTTTTTCATGGACGGGCTTGGGTTTTTCAGCATTGCCAGGAAGAGGTGTTCTACGGAAACATACTCGTCTCCCATGGCTTTCGCCTCATCCTCAGCATTTACCAGTGCTTTATTCAGATACTGACCGATATACGGCTGACCGCCGGATACTTTGACGCGGTCGTTCAGCGCCGTCTCGACACGGTTCAGAAAATGATCTTTGTTGATTTCCATCTTTTCGATCATTTTCAGAATCAGGCTGTCGTCCTGATGCAGGAGGTTATACAACAGATGCTCCTGCTCTATTTCCTGGTTGCCGAAATCGTATGCGGTCTTTTCCAGGTCCTGTACAGCCTGCAGCGATTTTTGTGTGAATTTACTAATATTCATAATCGGCTTCCTCCTTATCTATCAAATGCTAACATTCGCTCCGAACAAAAAGAGCGTGGATGTAAAATTTCTTTTCTTTTCTTTGTTCTATCCGTACTATAACACTAGTTATTAGCACTGTCAAGAGGTGAGTGCTAATTTTTTTATTTTTTTCCCGACGCTCCTTTTCTCCCTCCCCCCCTAAAAGATTTTTATTCATCGCCGTACACAGCAATAAAATGAATCAGTGCCTCTGTTTCGGAACTGGCATACTTTTTGGCAGATGCTTCCAGCGGCTGTGATTGATATGCTTCAAACGAATCGCCCTCGTCGCGTCCAGATATGTAGCGATTATCATTTAGTTTCCACTTCCTCATTTCTTCAAAATAAGCAGTATTCGCCATTTCCGAATTCCAGTCCATTCGCTCCAGCAGATAATACTCCATTCCATGATAACATTCTTCGCAAATTCCCGTAAAAAATTCTTCTGCTGTCTGAGATGTTAAATGCTCTGGAGCATACCATATTTCGTTCTCTTCGTTATTATATAATGCAACGCAATTCGATGATCCTGTCTCTTTCACATACAGCGGAATTTCGGGAATTCCAAGTCGTTCTGTTTCAAGCCGTACCATCTTCTGCGCTGCAATTGTTCTTTCTTCCAGTGTTTTTTGCCTCCATTCGCTCTCCTTTAAGCTCAGCAGAAATTCTTTATTTTCCTGAAAAATGTTCTCCTGATTCTGGACGAGATTATAGTCCTTTTTTCGTTCGTAAAGTTCTGCCGCTCCGGACGGAGACTCAAGCTTCCAATATATCATCATACAAGTCGGTACCATACTCACGCATACTGAAACAAACAGAAATGCGTTTAAGTCACTTCTTTTTAATCTCCAGAATTTTTTCGGAGAATATTTTCGTTTTTTTCTATGTAAATCTCTTAAAACCGTAACAAGAAATATCCCATCCAGCACTGCAAGAAACAACACAATTTTCAGTGAATATTGGGCAAATAAAAACAGCATCAGTATGCTCGGCGGAAATGCATAGAATAAAACTTCATTTGCAGTTCCATCTGCGCAGTAGCTTCGAATGGGTGAGGCCAGCCACAAAATCAGGCACAGCGCATAGGCAAAAAGCATTGTCCCCGACGAAATATGGACGGAACATTCTGTAATATATACCTCAACCTGTTTCACATACATCACATACAAGATACAGATCGGATATAAAATCGAGCTTTTGCTCAACCAGTATGCCGCTGATTTTCTTTCCCGTCTTCTTTTCTGTTCCTCCATATCAGATCCCCCCTGATTTTTCTTTTGTTTTATTTGGAATACTTGTATGTTTATTTTAGCGTAATTTTTCGTTTTTGCCTATCCTTCGTTTTTCAGTTGAATCTTTCTGTAAAAACCAAAATTGCGAAACCCTGTTTTGGCAGGACTCCGCAATCTCTTTTTCCTATTTACTTTATGATACATGACGGGCAGCATATTTCATTTTCTGGTTTCCGGCGCATTTCTTAAAATACTGCCGGATCGCATCTTCGTTCATATCGTTTCCGATAAACACAGCCTGGCCGGCGTTTTTCTGTTCTGTGCCGGTGATGCTGTAGCGGTGATCGGCGACATCAAATTGGAGAAACTGGTCTCCGGCTGCGAACTGTCCTTTTGCACGGATGATATTTCCAAACGCTCCGCGAATGATCTGTTCCAGAAAACACCACAGGGTTTCCGGTGCCTCCATTCGGATATTTTCGAAGGAGAAGGTCTCCGGCATCTTTTCGCCGCTCTGCGTATCCTGTACTTCTTTCTCATATCGGCCGCCAAGCAGCAGGCTCTGGTAATCTTCCCGTGTCATCGTGGATGCATAATCCGTGATGATTTTTGCCTGCGAGTTAATTTCCTGCAGAAATTTCTGGATGCGCTGTTTTTCTTCCGCCTGGCATGCTTCTGTTTTGGAAACAATGATCGTATCCGCGCTTCGGATCTGATCCTGATACAGCTCGGGATATTCCGCCATATAGCGGCGGTAACTGTAAACATCCACAATAGTGACCGGCGAGAGAAGCTGAATTCTCTCGTACTCGATCTGACGCAGATTTTCTATAATCCGGGCGAGACTTCCGACGCCTGTCGGTTCTACGATCAGGTATTCCGGGTCTACCACATTGGCAATGGTCAGCACGGATGCTGCAAAATCCTTTTTCCCGATGCAGCAGATGCACTGCTCTGTCATTTCCCATACATTTTTCTGCGTTCCCTGCCGGTTCTGGCCAAGACGTACGCCGTCGATTCCTGCGGCTCCATATTCATTTTCCAGTATGGCAAACCGCTGATCGACGTTCCTGGCCAGCCGTTTGATAAATGTTGTTTTTCCCGCGCCCAAAAAGCCGGATACGATCAATATTTTCATACGTTTCCTTTTTCAGTCAAATTTTCAAATCATCAGTCAGCCAATTTAACGACTGGTTTGATTAAATCCTTCGGTTTATCTCTCATGAGGAACAGTGCTCCTTCCAGATGATCCCATCCATCAAACACATGTGTGGACAGCGGGCTGACATCCAGCTTGCCTGCCGAAACAAGAGCTCCCAGTTTTTCCATGCGGAGTCTTCCGCCAGGCATCAGGCCTCCGTTAATCTGTTTGTGACCCATTCCAACGCCCCACTCTACACGCGGAATATCAATGTTGTCACCGGATCCAAGATAGTTTACATTTCCGATCTTTCCGCCCGGTTTCAGGCATTTTACTGCTTCTGCAAAGGTTTCTACACCACCGCCGGCGATGACTACTTTATCAACACCTTTTCCATCTGTCATATCAAGTACCTGCTGGAAAATCGGTCCGTTCTTGTAGCTGACAAAATCCGTTGCGCCGTATTTTTTTGCTGCTTCTACGCAGACCGGTCTCGTTCCGACAGCAATGATTCTCGATGCGCCGCGCATATTCGTTCCGGCTACCGACATCAGACCAACTGGTCCGATTCCGATGACAAGAACTGTATCACCAAACTGTACATCGGCAAGCTCTACGCCGTGGAATCCGGTCGGCACCATATCGGAAAGCATGCACGCGTCGACAACATTGATGTTTTTCGGAAGCAGCGCAAGGTTTCCATCGGCATCATTTACATGAAAGAATTCAGAAAAGACACCATCTTTGAAGTTGGAGAATTTCCAGCCTGCCAGCATTCCGCCGGAGTGCATGGAATAACCAGCCTGTGCTTCCAGAGAATTCCAGTCCGGAGTGATGGCCGGCACAAGAACCCGGTCTCCCGGTTTGAAATCTTTTACGAGCTCTCCGACTTCCACAACCTCTGCACAGCACTCATGGCCCAGAATCATGTTATGACGGTCACCGATGGCCCCTTCCCATAAAGTGTGGACATCTGATGTGCAGATGGCAACTGCCAGTGGACGGCAAATGGCATCCATCGGCCCGCATTTCGGGCGTTCTTTCTCGATCCATCCGGATTCACCGATTTTCAGCATTGCATAACCTTTCATATCTTTTGCTCTCCTTTCAGATTGTTAATGATTTATCGATTCCTATGATTCGAATATATCACTAATAGGTTACTAATTCAACAGAAAAGTCACGGAATGCCGTAGAATATTCCGTGACTTTTTTATAGCTTTTGCACAATAGATTACTTATAGATACTTTTTATCAAATTCTGTACCGACCGCATTCCCATACCGAAACGGCTACAGCCGGCTTTCTGCATTTCCTGTATAGTTTCCAGACTGCGGATTCCACCGGCGGCCTTGGTCTGAATGCGACCGGCGGCTTCACGGCTCATGATTCGAACCTGCTCCACGGTGGAAGGACAGCCGGGATACCATCCGGTGCTCGTCTTTACATAATCCGCACGGCCTTCCACACACAGATCCACTGCCTGGCAGATTTCCTGCTCCGTCAGCTGCGGCGCCTCGATGATCACCTTAAAAATCGCCGAAGGCACCTGCTCCCGGATGGCCAGAAGTTCTTCTTTTACATAAGAAAATTCGTGGCTTCTGAATGCCGTAAGATTCATCACCATGTCGATTTCCCGGCAGCCAGCCTCCCACAGTTCTTTTGCCTGCCGCTTCTTCTGTCCGGTCGTATCTCCGCCGCCCGGAAAGCTTACCACGCCTCCCGCATGGATTTCTCTGGTGTCCTGCAGCCGTTCTGCCACATGGGCGCTGAACGCCGGCAAGGTAAACACAGCAGCCAGACGATATTTCTTTGCCAGCTCCACCATCGCATCAATTTCATCCATTGTATGAAATGCCTGTACACAGCTGATATCAATCTGCCGCATCAGTTTCTTCTGTTCTTCTGTCTCATCGCTCATTTACTCCGTCCTTTTCCCGAAATCTCCACCTCGTACTTGCTTCCGATGATCCGCACGTGGTCAATGCTCACCGGCCGGTTCTGCCAGTAGGTGACTCTGTGCACCACAAGAAGCGCATCCTTCGGCTCCGTTTTCAGAACCTGGGCTTCCATAAAGGTCGCGGATTTCGCTGAAATTCTGTCTCGTGTCTCATCAATCTGCAAGCCGAATTTCTCCTCCAGAAACTGATACAGCGCTACAAACTGATTCTCATACGCCTCGATGCCAGGGACTTTCGCATATTCGATATAATTTTCCATCAGCGTAACAGGCTCTTCATCCGCAAGCTGCAGCCGCTGAATCCTCGCCACGCTGGTTCCCTCCGGAATTTCCAGTTCATCGGCGAGCTGTTTGTCCGCCGAAATGATGTCGATCATCATATCTGACGTCGTTACCCGATATCCTTTTTTCATCAGGGATTCCGTGACCGATGTGACCTTGTTATAATTCTGAATTGCCTTATGATTCAGCACCCTCGTTCCAGAACCCTGGCGAACCTCAACCAGTCCCTCCTGCACCAGCATCTTTACTGCATTCCGTACCGTAGTACGGCTGACCTGATAGATTTTCTCCAGTTCACACTCCTTCGGCAGAAATCCCCCGACAGGATATGTTCCCTTATTGATCTCGTTTTTCAGTCTGCTGTAAACCTTCACATAAGCCGGTGCATTTTTCATCTTCTTCCCCTCCCGTGAAATATCAATATCCGCTTTTTGATCCTTTTTGCAGTATACCATATTTTGACGGCACAATCGAGTCCCAAAGAAGAGTTCCTGTTTTCTGCTTTGTCACCGACACATACTCTGCCAGACGCACAGAAAAAAGGCAGACGCATGTCATTTCTTTATGACTCACGTCTGCTCTGCATGAATCTTCTTTTTTCTGCTGTCTGCGAAATACTTCCATTCTCCAGAAGCAAATCTCTCTTTCTGCGGTGTAAATTTTTGTTACAAATTTTTTATTGTTCTTTTCTATTTTTTCGTATCAAACCGCGTCACCGCCATGTGCACCACGTACGGCACCAAGATGACCGGGATTGCCAGGTATGCCAGGATGCTGTACGCCTTCTGGATCAGCGTCAGCAGACCAAACTGTGCGATGAGGAAGTCTGCGATGCAGCAAGCGAGGGCGGCGAGGATCTGGGTGCGGCTGATTTTGCCTGCGGTTTCTGTTCTGCTGCTTCGTTCAGCGAGACCAGCGTGGATTCGTTTGACCATGGCGGCAACCATGTTGACGGCTGTGGATACGGCACCGAGGATGATCAGTACGGAAATCAGCGGTGTCATGAATTTACTGCCGACGCCCTGCTGAACCATAAATAATGTCGGGACGCTCTGCTGGCTCATTTCCGGGTTCTGGTATACGGTCATGATTCCGAGGACGACCATGATCATCAGAAGGGCATTTAATACGGCACCGACTGCCATGCTCTTTCCGGCATCCTGCGGTTTTTCGAAGGATTTGGCATGCTGGACGAAGACTGCGACATTGGCAAGCTGGAAGGTTCCGTAGAGGAATGCGGCGTACAGGGCTTTGCCGAATGGGAGGTCTGCGGTTTTCATGGCATTTACAGTATCGCCGATCTTTCCGGCTCCGGCGATGATGTTCGGGACGTAGACGATCAGCAGACCGGCAATAATGCAGATGGACAGCACTGACGCTACTTTCCGCACCAGATCCGTTCCGAATACCGAAACGACGAAAATAATTTTCCAGTTTCATAACGATTCTCCCTTCTTCCTAACAAGCAAAAGGGCATACTGACCTTCTGTTGGTCAATACGCCCTTGTATCTCCGATGTGCTTTAGTATATCACAGTTTTAACGCGAATGCACTCAATTTTAAGCAAAACGCAAAAAATCCCGGGATTTTTCTCTCCCGGGATCTGAAAATTCTTACTATGTAATTCTTTTTTAAACCACACGTCTTACCGCAAGAATCGTGGTATACGCTGCGTTGCTGCTGATCTTGATACCGTCGCGCTCATTGCTTGCGTGTACGATTGCACCGCCGCCGATGTAGATGGCTACGTGGCCGCTGTAGCAGATAATATCGCCCGGCTGAGCCTCTGCATAAGATACACCGCGTCCTACACCACGCAGTGCACTGGAGGAATGCGGAAGGTCGTATCCGAAGTGTGCGTAAACGCTCATGATAAAACCAGAGCAGTCAGCTCCGTTGGTAAGGCTTGTGCCGCCCCATACGTATGGATTTCCAATAAACTGTGTTGCATAGGATACGATGGCACTTCCGGTTGCGCTTCCGGTGCTGCTGGAGCTGCTGGAATCATCCGAGCTGCTGGTATCGCTGGACGAAGAATCATCGTAAGAGCTTCCTCCGTTAGACGGTGTTGTTGTCGTGGTGGAGCTTCCTGTGCTGGACGGTGTGTTGTCTGCCGTTGTTGTATTATTTGCAGCACTGCTTGCGGCTGCTTCTGCCTGTCTTGCAGCTTCTGCCTGGCGCGCTGCCTCGGCTGCTTCTGCTGCCTGACGGGCCTCTTCGGCTTTTCTTGCTGCCTCTTCGGCTGCAATCTCCTCCTGGATCTGCTGGATCTTTGCGTTCTGTTCTGCCAGGACTGCGTTGTACTGTGCAGCCATGTCGTTCAGGTCTGCGATCTGGTTTTCGTAGTCATCGGAAACGGCTTTTTTCTGCTCAAGCATTGCCTCGAGGGACTGCTGCTGTGCTTCCTGCTCTGCCTCGCTGGCTTCCAGGTCTGCTTTCTCGTCTGCGAGCTGATTGCTGTAATCCGTTACCTGCTGTACCAGATCCATGTACTCCTGCAGGCACTCTCTGTCGTATTTGTATAATTTCTGGGTGTACTCAGCCTGGTTCAGGATGCTGCTTAAATCTTTTCCTTCCAGAATCAGTGCTGCCCAGCCGTTGTCTCCGCCGCTTTCATAGAGGAATTTGATACGTTTTTTCATCTGCTCGTACTGCTCGTCCTCTTCTGCCTGTGCGTCACTTAATTTTTTCTGAGTATCTTCAATCTCAGTCTGTTTCTCTGCAATTTCATTTTTCAGATTTTCAACGGATGCCATGGTTACGACAAGCTGTGCGTCCAGGTCATCAATCTCGCCGGTAATCTGATTCTTTTTGGTTTCCAGATCGTCGATTTCTGCTTTTGCGTTGTCAAGCTGTGCGCTGGTCTCTGCCTGTGCTGCCTGCTGCTGCTGTAACTGCTCCTGTTTCGAGGCGCTTACTGTCATTACCTGAGCTGCACTTACGATCACTGCTAAACTTAAGGCAAGAAATTTTTTTCTCATTCTTTCACTCCCAAATTGATTCGTTGTATGTAGGTTTCTTTGTTTCAGGTTTCCCTGTTTCTTAGAAATTCAATTATTCTGTAACAATTTTGAAATATTTTTCCCAATTCTTTTACATAATATCACAATTCACAAATGGATGCAAGGAAAAATATCCCGACTTTTTGTAAACAATTCGTGAACAGTAACGATACATGTTATTTTACCTTCTGTACACTCACACAACTCAATTTGTATTGATCCGGCGAGGAAAGCGCATCGCCGTCAGGGATTGAAAAGTCCTCTGCGGAGAATTTCGCACAGAGTGCCCGGTACTGATCCTCTGTAAAGTACGGCACCGCATCCTGATTCCATTCCAGACTGATTTCCTGATCGGTCACGCCGCGCGTTACAATTTTCCCGCCTTCAAAATCCTTTTGTTTCATTTCTTTTAACGCATTGTAAACTGCAGTTCCATAATCCAGACGTACTTTCAACACGGCATTGGCGTACTCCTCCACGCCGCCGTTTGCGATCAGTGCTCCGCCTGCCGCAGATGCTGCTGCGCCAAGTACATTCTGATACGATGCACCGTCCGAGAAGAGAATCTGTCCGCTCTCACCGTACCAGCTTTTGATTTTTTCCAAATACGACGGTGATACGCTGCTGCTTTTCCGATACGTATAATCCAGCGTGATGCTGTTTTCTCCAAGTCCCAGATCCGCAGCGGCCGCCTCTGCACCGAGTGCATAACCTGTCCCGTACTTTGTTCCGTTCTCTTCGTTTTTCTGTCCGATATAGCCCAGGTGCGTGTAGCCGGCCTGTACTGCCGCATAGCCTGCCAGGTAGCCGGCCTCTGATGCATCAATTTCCAGGCTTTCTGTATTTCCGCGGAGACGGCTGCGGCCGCTCTCACTGACCGGTTCTGCCTCCAGCAGCAGAAAACGGACATCCTTCCAGTCGCGCTGTGCATCGTAAACGGCGCGGCTCATGCTCGTTCCGGCACAGACGATAACGGATGCTCCCTTCTGCGCCGCCTCTTTGATGGTGTTTTCATAGTCCTCTGTTGTCCGTCCTGCCGGAACACTTGCTTCATATTTCAGACCGCGCTCGTCTCCATACTGCGCAAGACCGTTCCATGCTGACTGATACACGGCATCGGAAGCTACCTCACTGCCGTCGGTTACCAGCACCAGATCCACTGGTTCCGCCTTTTCTTTTCCGCAGCCGCCCAGCAGCAGCAACGACACTACGCCAAGACAGAGCGCCCATTTCCAGCTCTTTCGCATGTTTACTCCCCTTGTATTTTTATTTTCCAGATTTTTTCTTTTGTATTTCTGATCTGCGTCTTTCACGCACCTTCTAGTATAGACAATTCCAGCGCAAAAAGAAAGAGAGAATACACGAACTACAAAGTTTTTTTGTATTCTCTCTTATTTTTTATAGAAGATATTTTACTGGAACAGATCGTTCAGGATTTCTGCCGGTTTCTTCCTGCGGTAGCCTTCACTGTCACTTAAGATACTGCTGCTCCAGGTGAAATGATTCACACCGGTCAGATAGGACCGGTCAAGAACTTTTACACCATACCGCTCATACGCAACCGGATAATACATTTTCATGTATTCATTTGCCAGCTCAATAGCTTCACTGTTAATGCTTCCTGTTGAAGAAACGGTTCCGCCAAGCTGAATATACGGCGGTGTCGCATGAATGACAACCACGCTGCCGTCCGAGCACTGGCCAATGACAATCCAGACATGACCGCTCTTGCTGACCACATCACCCGGCGTAAATTTCTGGGACGTATCGCCTGTCACGCAGGTTCCCCAGCCTTTTCTTGCAAAGTAGGCCGGCATTCCAGTGGAGGTTGTCGTTGCATACTCTTTCGTCACCTGATGTGCGGTCCATCCGACATAGCCGGAACAGTCAAGACCTTTTCCGTACTCATACAGATGATCGGAATAGTTGTAGGTGGAATTCTGTGTATTGAAGAATTGTTTCCACTGCGCATTGACGCCGTAACTCTCTGCCTCTGCGTCTGTGTGGCCGCCTCCCCAGATATACAGGGTGTTTCCAAGTGGAAGCAGTGCATTTTTCAGAAAGTTCCGTACGGTGCGGACACCGATCTGCGCGGACGGTTCAAATCCGTCCGGACTCTGTACCAGCTTGCCGTCCTCATCGAACACATACGTTTTTCCGTCGATCACCTGTTTTCCGGTTATCATGCCGCCCCAGTTTCGGAAATAGTATGTATTTCCGCCAATCGACTGCCAGCCGATTGCCATTTTCGAGTCAGATCCAAGGTAATAGAGGTTATTATCATAGGTAATAAACGCATTCTTGTACATGCCGCCCCAGCTTCTCGGATAATAATAGTTATAATCCCAGTATACCCAGCCGCTTGTCGCCATAACGCCGTTTTTGTCTACATAATAATAGTTTCCGTCGTACTGAAACAGCTCGTCATCTCTTCTGGTTCCATTGGCGTTGATCCAGTAATGCGTTCCGTCCAGAAGCAGCCAGCCCGTATGGCTTGTGCCGTCCTCATCGAAATAATATGTTTTTCCGCCGTTCTGCACCCAGCCGGTGGCAAATGTTCCATCTGAATTGGCATAGTATGTTTTACCGCCGATGGTAAATGTCTGATCATGGTACAGACCGCCCCAGCTCTGGAATGCGTATTTTGTTCCGCCGATGGTATGAATTCCGGTGTACATGCCGCCCCAGCTTCGGAAATAGTAGCGGTTTTTGTCGTAGGTGATCCATTCAGACGATGCCATCGTACCGTCTTCTTTCATCCAGTACCAGTTGTTGTCATATTTCACCCAGCCGTTCTGAAGCGACGTATCCTTGTTGATCCAGTAATACGTTCCGTTGGTCAGATACCAGCCCTCTTTTGTAATCTGCTCGCCGTCTTCCAGAAAATAGTATTTCTTTCCATTGATATCGCAGACACCTGTATAGAAGGTTCCGTCATCCTTTGCCCAGTATTTCTTTCCCTGCCAGGTAAAAGATTCGTTACGGTAAACGCCGCCCCAGCTGTGGAAATAATATCTTGTTCCGTCAACCTCTTTCATTCCGGTGTACATCACACCGTCACCGTCAAAATAGTATCGGTTGTTGTCATACGTGATCCATTCAGATGCAGCACGTGTGCCGTCCGCTTTCAGCCAGTACCATTTGCCTTCCAGCTTCAGCCAGCCGGTCTGAACAGAACCATCCTGATTGATCCAGTAAGTCTGATCTCCCAGCTGAACCCAGCCGGTCTGGCTGGCATGATAGATCGATCCGTCATTCTGCGCTATGTAGGTTTTCCCTTTTACGGTAAAGAAGGTGTTTCGATATACACCACCCCAGCTCCGGAAATAATACTCGTTTCCTCCGATGCTCTGGAAACCGTTTTTATAAATGCCGCCCCAGCTCTGGAAGTAATACAGATTGTTGTTGATTTCTTTCCAGCCGGATGCCATCATGACACCATTATCATCAAACCAGTACCAGTTATCATCGTACAGCAGCCAGCCGGTCTGCAGGACGCCGTCTTCTCTTACCCAATAATATGATGTGCCTTTTTTCAGCCAGCCTTTTTGTGTGATCTGCGCTCCCGTAGTATCATCAAATGCGCAGAGATCACCATGTCCATTCATTGTTCTGACTATTCCACGGGCAACGATACCATTTTCCTGTACATAGTACATTTTTCCACTGATGCTGAGATACACATTTCTCTGAATGCCGCCCCAGCTCTGGAAATAATAAAGGTTTCCATCTACTTCCTGAAAACCATTTTTATAGATTGCTCCGTCTCCCTTGGCATAATAAAAATTATTATCGTATGTGAACCAGCTGTTTTCTGCCATGCGGCCGTTCCGGTCCGGATCCAGCCAGTACCAGTTTCCATTCCGGTAAAGCCATCCTGTTTTCAGCTGTCCGTTCTCATAAAAATACCAGCCGCCGTCGCCTGCCTTAACCCAGCCATTCTGACTGGCCCGCACAGCAGCACCGCTGTCCTGTGAAGCCTGTGTCTGCGTTTCACTCTGTATCCCGCTCTGCTGATCCTCTGTCTCCACAGACTGGTCCATCACCGTGCTGCTCCCCACAGCACTCGCGGAAACAGTCGTCGGATGTACGCTGAGCATCAGCACCATAAAAAGTGTACCGCCCAGAAGACTTCTCAATTTTTTCTTCGATGTCATTGGCAAGTAACTCCCTTACTATATTATATCTGCTTTTCTCTCCATGTTATCATTAGAAATTATATTATCTTTTGTAATATTTTGCAATAAAAACGTAAAAAAAGAGACATTCACGAAGGAATGTCTCTTTTTTTCTGTGTTTTATTTCACGCTTTATTCTGTCTTTTCAAGACAATATCCTGTGTTATTAGAACAATCCTGTAATCTTTCCAGTAGCGTCTACATCGATACGCTCTGCTGCCGGAACTTTCGGCAGACCTGGCATGGTCATGATGTCACCGGTCAGGGCTACGATGAAGCCTGCACCAGCGGAGATTTTCAGGTTACGTACGGTAACTTCGAATCCGGTCGGTGCGCCGAGTTTGGTCTGATCATCGGTCAGGCTGTACTGGGTTTTTGCCATACAGATCGGGCAGTTGCCAAATCCGAGAGCCTCTAACTGTTTTGCCTGTTTCTGTGCATTTGCGGTCAGGACAACTCTGCTTCCGCCGTAGATCTTCTGAACGATGGCGTTCAGTTTCTCTTCGATGGAGCCTTCCAGATCGTATGCATAGGTGAAATCGTTCGGCTGCTCGCAAAGACGGACAACTTCTTCTGCCAGGGCTACGCCGCCCTCGCCGCCTTTTGCCCATACCTCGGACAGAACAACGTTGACACCGAGCTCTTTGCATTTCTCCTCAACCAGCTTCAGCTCTGCTTCGGTATCGGTCGGGAATGCGTTGATGGCAACGACACATGGCAGTTTGTATACGTTTGTGATGTTGCTTACGTGTTTCAGAAG
>ENA-ORSB01001624-ORSB01001624.1-human-gut-metagenome-genome-assembly--contig:-NODE-1624-length-20240-cov-3.146495_pt1 | contig 20240 bp, 17 predicted proteins | sample MGYA00242180_ERZ509144 | MGnify/ENA primary metagenome ERZ509144 (study PRJEB26280, sample SAMEA2338661) | human gut metagenome | biome: human gut; feature: human-associated habitat; material: faeces...
TCGCAATCCGCTTCGCTACTTGCTCATAACCGAATAGCTGCTTATTGCTTCACGCAATAGAAGCAGTGGGTTGGGACTTGCTTGATTCGGTTAAAATACATCCAGGTCTTTTCCGTTCACGACATATCCGTCATACCCTGCATCCCGGATTTCATCCAGAATCGCGGCATCGCGCCATGCCATCTCGGCGGCAAGGTTTTTGTGGTTATCCTGTACATTCATATGGTAAATCCGGTGATACGTAACGAGCAGTTTCGGATTTGCCTTTTTTGCAACACCGGCAAGATCCGTGCTTAACGTATGCACTTCCCGGTGGTATTTCTGCCATTTTGGTTCGCGGCAGGAGATTCCGGCGGCGTATTCCACTTCGTGCAGCAGGATATCACAGCCTTTCGATTTTTCTGCCACGAGATCCAGCGGAGCGGTATCGCCGGTGATGACGATTGTGCGGTCCGGTGTGGTGAATTTATAGCCGTAGCATTCCAGTGTTCCGTGGCTGACCGGAAAAGCCTCCACCGTAACCAGGTCATCCCGGTAGACAATGCCGGATTCAATTTCTGTTACCTCAACGCGGTAGCCGGATTCGTTTGCTTTTTCGAAACCGTGAATTCGGAAATCAATGTCGGTTTCATAGGCCTGTAAGATATGATCGGTCATGTGCTGTAAGCCCTTTGGCCCGAAAACTTTCAATGGAACCGGGCGCTCCAGCACCCACGGAGTAAAAATCAGATCCGGGTATCCTGCGGTATGGTCTGTGTGAAGGTGCGTACAGAAGGCAACGGTCAGAAGATCCGGACGCAGGGCATCCACGCCGTTAAAATAGGCGGCTGAGGCCTGGCGGACAACGCCAGGGCCAAAATCTACCAGATAAGCACGGTCACCGACCACGACAGCGGAGGAAGGTCCGTTGGCATTCGGACACGCATTTGGTGTGCCGGTTCCGAGAAGAACAAGTTTTGTCTGCATTCTTTCTCTTTTCCTTTTCTTTTTTTGTTTCTGTTTCTGTTTATGATTTTCTGTTACGATTTCTGCTTTTGCCTTATTTCTCTTCTTTTGATTCATTGTTTTTGGTTTCCGGAAGATGCTTAATGGAAATTCCGGTAAATCCATAGAAAATACTGAAAACCGGGGTCAGGTAAAGCAGGAATAAGTACGGGAAAAATGCCGACCATGCAACACCAAGTGTGCCGGCCATGTATACGCCGTAGCCATGCCATGGAATCATAGGACCAGCCATAGTTCCGGAGTCTTCGAGGCAGCGGGAAAGAATTTCCGGTGCAACCTTGCGCTCTTGAAAGACAGGTGCCATCAGACGGCCGGTCAGAACGTGTGCCATCGGCTGGGAGCAGCTGATGAGGCTGGTCACGTAACCGACAATCATCGTTGCCAGGATCATACTTCCATCGCTGTTGATTCTCTTTACAATCGCTTGAAGAATGTGATCCAGTACACCGAGTTTTTCCAGCATGCCGCCCATGCCGACAGCAAAGCAGATAATGGCTACGTACTGGAGCATGCTTCCCATGCCGCCGCGGTTTAAGATGGATTGTAATACCGGTTCTTCGATTGCGGTTGTGTAACCGTTGTAAGCTGTGCGGATGATGCCCTGCAGAGTATCGTGCTGCACAAAATAGGAAACAAATCCGGCAGCGAAGCTGGAAAGACCAAGTGCAGAGATCGCATTTACTTTGCAGAGGAGCAATACAATAATCAGGATGGCAGGGATCATGGTAATCCATCCGAGCTGGAATTCACCGTTTAAAGCATCGATGTAAACGGTAATGCTTCCCTCGGTATAGCTTCCGCTGGTCTGCTGGAAACCGAGAATAGTAAAAAGAATTAAGGTTATCACATATGTTGGAAGGGTGGTCCAGAGCATCGAGCGGATATGATCGCCAAGTTTGGCATCTGCAACGGCCGGAGCAAGGTTTGTGGTATCGGAAAGAGGACTTAATTTGTCACCGAACATGGCACCGCAGATGACAGCACCGGCTACCATGCCAGGATGGATACCCATGGCGTTTCCGATCGCCATCATGGCAACACCTGCGCTTCCGACGGAACCATAGGAAGTACCGGTTACAATACTCAAAATGGAGCAGAACAGCAGCGTCAGAGGCAGCAGCCAGGACGGGTTAATCATTTTTAAGCCCCAGGAAATGATGGTGGCAATGGTGCCACTCTGCAGCCAGGTGCCGATCATGACACCGATGGCCATCAGAAGGCAGAGCGTCGGGACGACCATACGGATGGCATCGTATGCGCCGGCAACAATGTTGGCGTAAGAAATACCGAAAATCTTACAAAACAGATAGATAAAAATCCAGCTTGCAAACAGGCCGATCATAGGACCGCCGGTTTTCAGGCGGATACAGACTGCGACGGATACGATGATCAGCAGCAGCAAAAGCAGTGACTGTGGCAGATTGAGTTTTTTTTCTTTCGTTCCGCTCATAAAAAAATCCCCCATTCATAGGTAAAATGATTTGCCCATTCAACGCGTTAAAGTAGAAAAGACATGTAATATATTATAATGGTGAAATGCAGAAAAAGCAAGGGAAATTCTCTTGATTTTTTGTTCTATGGTTGCTATAATAAGCGTGAGTGTGGGGCGGAGGATAAACTTCGGCCCTTTTGCAGCTAACTATAAACGGAATCAACAAGATAAAGAGGTTAAATCAATGACAAGAATAGACATTATTTCAGGTTTCCTGGGCGCAGGAAAAACAACCCTGATCAAAAAACTCCTCGGAGACGCACTGAAAGGCCAGCAGGTTGTCCTGATCGAGAACGAATTCGGTGAAATCGGAATCGACGGAGGCTTCTTAAAAGATGCCGGTATCGAAATCCGTGAAATGAACTCCGGCTGCATCTGCTGCTCTCTTGTGGGAGACTTCGGCGCAGCATTAAAAGACGTTATCACCAAATATCACCCGGACCGCATCATCATCGAGCCGTCCGGCGTAGGTAAACTCTCCGACGTCATCAAGGCTGTAGACGGTGTAGAAAAAGAAGCAGGCGTAGCCCTGAATTCCGCAACAACCGTAGTCGACGTTATGAAATGCAAAATGCATCTCAGAAACTTCGGCGAATTCTTCGAGAATCAGGTAAAGAGCGCAGGAACCATCATCCTGAGCCGTACCGATAAAGCCGATACGGAAAAAGTAGAGGCAGCTGTAAAAATGCTCCGCGAACTGAATCCGGAAGCACACATTATTACCACACCGGTTGAAGTACTGGGTGGTAAGAAAGTACTCGATACGATGGAAGGTGCCATCATCAACCTTGCGCAGGTAGAAGAGGAAGAGCATCATCACCATCATCATGACCACGACGAGTGCTGCTGCGGCCATGACCACGATGAGGAGCATGAGCACCATCATCACGATCATGATGAGGACGAACATGAACATCATCACCACGACCATGACGGCGAGTGCTGCTGCGGCCACGATCACGACGAGGAGCATGAGCATCATCACCACGACCATGATGACGAGTGCTGCTGCGGCCATGATCACGACCATGAGCATCATCATCACCACGATGACGAGTGCGGCTGTGGTCATGAGCATCATCACCATCATCACGCAGACGAAGTTTTCACAAGCTGGGGTCAGGAGACTGTGAAGACCTTCACCAAAGAGCAGATCGAAGGCATCTTAAAGAAACTTTCCGAGGATACCGCTTATGGTATGGTTCTTCGTGCCAAAGGTATGGTAGCAGGCGCCGATGGACAGTGGATCTATTTCGATATGGTTCCGGAAGAGTACGAAGTACGTGACGGAGCACCGGAATTCACCGGAAGAATCTGTGTCATCGGTTCCAAATTAGCAGAAGATAAGCTGGCAGAGCTGTTCGGACTGTAAAAATACAAAGTAGCTGCGAAAATTACGGTCCGCAGGGTACCTGTGAACTGTAGTGAAGCTGCCGCATCAGAAACAAAATCCGATGTGGCAGCTTTTTTCTTGATTTAGAGACAAAGCAAAAGGCACGCCCGGAATCTCAGCCGCAAAAGCAAGTGCAGAAAGATTCCGGGAGTACGTCAAAGACAACGGAGGTACAAAATGTACGAAGAAGACGAAGTAGAAATTCCGATTTATCTCATAACAGGATTTCTGGAGAGTGGAAAAACCTCTTTTATCAATTTTACCGTAGCACAGGACTATTTCCAGATCGACGGACCGACCCTTCTGATCACAACCGAAGAAGGTGAAGTAGAGTACGACGAAAAAGAACTGCTCAAACACAACACCGTCCTGGAAATCGTAGAAGGACCAGAGCAGTTTACCCTGGATTACCTGAAAAAACTGAACCGCAAATACCGCCCGGAGCGAATCATTCTCGAATACAACCCGCTCTGGAGCGTAAAAAAACTCGAAGAAATGGAACTGCCGCGCGGTTGGGGCATCGTACAGGAGATCGTGACCGTCGACGCAAGCTGCTTCCAGATCTATATGCAGAACATGAAATCCGTCTTCATGGAGATGGCAAAAAATGCCGATATGGTCATGTTCAACCGCTGCCGTCCGGAAGATCCGCTTCCATCCTTCCGCCGCAGCATCAAAGTAGTCAACCAGGCGTGCGACGTTCTGTTTGAGAATGAAGAAGGCGAAATTGACAACATTTTTGAGGATCAGATGCCGTTTGATACCGATGCCGATGTGATCGAGATTGATGACGCTGATTACGGAATCTGGTATGTCGATATGGGCGACAACCCGGAGCGTTACGAGGGCAAGACTGTTCATTTCCGCGGTATGGTATTAAAGAGCAAGGATGTCGGAGCCGATTTCTTTGTTCCGGGTCGTATGGCAATGACCTGCTGTGCAGATGATACTTCTTTTATCGGCTATGTCTGCAAATGCGCAAGCGCCAAATCTCTCGTAATGGGTTCCTGGGTTGACGTGACTGCAACGGTAAAATGGGGCTATATGAAGGTTTACGACGGCGAAGGCCCGGTTCTGTATGCAAAAGAAATCAAACCGGCCAAGAAACCGGAGAGCGAACTGGTATACTTTAACTAAACATTGCCGAAGCATTTCAGCGAATAAAAGAGCAGGAAAAAGGCTGCTCTTTTGTTCGTGTTCTTTCTTTATGACAGATGGAAAAACAATATATCATTTTTCGGTGCGGCGAAGCAGCTATTCGGTTATGCGCAAGTAGCGAAGTGGATGGAGAATATCCGTTTTGACCGTGACGTGAACAAAAACTGCGCCGGAAAATGGTCTGATGACAGGAGAATTTATGTATATTATAGTAGGTCTGGGAAATCCAACGCGCCAGTACGAAGGGACGAAGCACAATGTCGGATTTGATACCATCGATTATCTGATCGATGAATATCAGATCCCTTCCTCCGGTACAGGCCACAAGGCTCTGTTCGGAAAAGGCATGATCGCAGGTCAGAAGGTTATCGTTGCAAAGCCGATGACATATATGAATCTGAGCGGTGAGTCTGTGCGGGAGCTGGTGAACTATTACAAAGTGGATCCGGAGAGCGAGCTGATCGTGGTTTACGATGATATCAGCCTGGCGCCGGGACAGATCCGTATCCGCAAAAAAGGAAGCGCGGGCGGCCACAATGGCATCAAAAACATCATCGCCAATCTTGGCACCGACCATTTTATGCGTGTGAAGGTCGGCGTCGGTGAGAAACCGAAAAACTGGGATCTGGCGGACTACGTGTTAAGTCCGTTTACGAAAGACGAACGTCCCCTTGTAAATCTGGCGATCGAGCATGCGGCAAAAGCAATCGAGCAGATGCTGAACGGGGATGTGGACGCAGCTATGAATGAGTATAACCGCAAATCTGCAAACCCGGCAGAGTAAGGAAAATGAAAGCGTTATTAGAACCGATCAAAGAAATTGCCCGTTTTGACGAGCTGTTCCGTGATCTGAAAAAAGGAACCGCAGGTGTGACGGTGATCTCGGGCTGTCTGGAAAGCCAGAAAGCCCACATGATTGCAGGTCTCTCCGAGGATGCCCCGGTGCGGCTTCTGATCGCGGAAAATGAATTAAAAGCAAAAGAATTATATGAGGATTACCGGCTGTACGATGCGGAGACGCTGTATTATCCGGCGAAGGACCTGATTTTCTATCAGGCAGACATTCACGGAAATCTGCTGATCCGGCAGCGGCTTCAGGTGATCCAGGCACTTCTTGAGCGGAAGGAAGTTACCATCATCACCAGTGTAGGGGGATGTATGGACTTTCTTCTGCCTCTTGGCGTGTTCGAAAAACATTGCATCCATCTGCGCAATGACAGCGAACTCGATCTGGATAAAATAAGAAAAGAGCTGGTGCGGCTCGGCTATGAGAGTACCTTTCAGGTGGAGTCGACCGGCCAGTTTTCCGTCCGCGGCGGCATTCTCGATATTTATCCGCTGACGGAACAGAACCCGATCCGGATTGAGCTCTGGGGCGATGAGATAGATTCCATCCGAAGCTTCGATGCGGAGAGCCAGCGGTCGATTGAAAACCTCGAGGAAATCACAATCTATCCGGCATCGGAGCTGATCTTAACTGAGGACACGATTGCGCGCGGTGTGAAAGCGATTAAAAAAGAGGCAAAAGCGCAGAGCACAAAGTTCCGCGACAAGATGATGACGGAGGAAGCGGCGCGTATCCGCCATGCGGCAGAGGAAATCTGCGATCAGATCGGCGAGGGCGAAATTCTGCAGGGAGCGGAGCAGTATCTTCATTATTTTTATCCGGAGACCGTCTCGTTTCTTGAGTATCTGCCGGAGAACAGCCGCATTTTCCTCGATGAGCCGAACCGCATCATCGAGTGTGCCGATGCGTTGGAAGCAGAGTTTCAGGAGAGCGTGAGCCACCGTCTCGAAAAGGGATACCTCTTGCCGGGACAGGCGAAGCTGATGTGCAGTACGGCGGAGCTTGTGGCAAAACTGAACCGCCGCGGCTGTGTTGCCGTATCGCTGATGGAGCCGCAGAAGGGCGAGTGGAATATCCGTGACGAATTCAGTGTGACGGTGAAATCGGTCAATTCGTATAACAATCAGTTCCCGCTTCTGGTAAAAGATCTGAAATCCTGGAAAAAAGCGGGTTACCGTATTGTACTGGCGAGTCCGTCGCGGACGAGGGCGCAGCATCTGGCGGAGGACCTGCAGAATGAGGAGATTCCGGCCTTCTACAGCGAGAATGGGGAGCGTGTTCTGAAACCGGGCGAGGTCATGCTGATCCACGGCGCGGCCCGCAGAGGCTTTGAATATCCGATGCAGAAATTTGTGCTGATCACAGAGACGGATATTTTTGGAAAAGAGAAGAAGAAAAACCGGAAGAAATCGGAGTATTCCGGTCAGAAAATCCAGAATTTTGCGGATCTTTCGATCGGTGACTATGTCGTGCACGAGAGCCACGGTCTTGGTATTTACCGCGGTATCGAAAAAATTGAGATGGACCGCGTAACGCGTGATTACATGAAAATCGAGTATGCGGGCGGATCGAACCTCTATGTGCTGGCCACCCAGCTCGATACGCTGCAGAAGTATGCGTCCGGCGAAGCTGCAAAGGTGCCGAAGCTGAATAAAATCGGCGGTCAGGAATGGAATAAGACGAAAACACGGGTTCGCCATGCGGTAAAAAATATTGCACAGGATCTCGTGAAGCTGTATGCCGAGCGGCAGGCGTCATCCGGCTATCAGTTCGGAAAGGATACGATCTGGCAGAAGGAATTTGAGGAACTGTTTCCGTTTGAGGAGACGGACGATCAGCTTGCGGCGATCGAGGCGACAAAGGCGGACATGGAGAGCAAAAAGATCATGGACCGCCTGATCTGCGGCGATGTCGGATACGGCAAAACCGAGGTTGCAATCCGTGCAGCGTTCAAGGCAGTACAGGAGAGCAAACAGGTCGTCTACCTCGTTCCGACCACCATTCTGGCACAGCAGCATTACAATACGTTCGTTGAGCGCATGAAGGACTTTCCGGTGCGCGTTGATCTTCTGTGCCGGTTCCGCACGCCGGCAGAGCAGAAAAAAACGCTGGAGGATCTGAAAAAAGGACTCGTGGATATTGTCATCGGAACACACCGCGTTCTGTCGAAGGACGTAAAGTTCAAAGATCTTGGCCTTCTGATTGTCGATGAGGAGCAGCGGTTCGGCGTGACGCATAAAGAAAAAATCAAACAGCTGCAAAAAAATGTGGATGTTCTGACACTGACGGCGACGCCGATTCCACGTACCATGCACATGAGCCTGATCGGCATCCGGGATATGAGTGTGCTCGAGGAAGCACCGCAGGATCGCCAGCCGATCCAGACCTTTGTCTGTGAATACAATGAAGAAATGGTCCGCGAGGCGATTAACCGTGAACTTGCGCGGGGCGGGCAGGTTTACTATGTCTATAACCGTGTCCAGTCGATTGCGGATATGGCGAACACGATCCAGAAGCTCGTGCCGGATGCAAATGTAGGCTTTGCGCACGGACAGATGAAAGAGCGTGAGCTGGAAAAGATCATGTACGGCTTTATCAACGGAGAGATCGATGTGCTCGTGTCAACAACGATCATTGAGACAGGACTCGATATTTCGAATGTCAATACCATGATTATCCATGATTCCGACCAGATGGGACTGTCACAGCTCTATCAGCTCCGCGGCCGCGTCGGACGGTCGAACCGGACTTCCTACGCATTTCTGATGTACCGCAGAAACAAGATGTTGAAGGAAGTGGCGGAGAAGCGTCTCCATGCGATCCGTGAATTTACGGAGATGGGAAGCGGCTTTAAAATTGCAATGCGTGATCTTGAGATCCGAGGCGCCGGAAATCTGCTGGGCGCAGAGCAGTCGGGCCATATGGAATCGGTTGGATACGATCTCTATTGTAAAATGCTCGCAGAGGCGGTTAAAGAGGCGAAGGGCATCGCACCGGCAGAAGCGTTCGAGACAACGATTGATCTGAATGTCAGTGCCTATATTCCGGACAGCTACATCAGCAACGAGTCTCTGAAGCTTGACACCTATAAGCGAATTGCGGCGATTGAAAATAAGGAAGAGTATGAGGACATGACGGAGGAGCTGACCGACCGCTTCGGGGAACCGCCGAAAAATGTACAGAATCTTCTGGCTGTCGCAGAACTGAAAGCGCTGGCGCACTGTGCGTATGTGACGGAGCTGAAACAGATGGGCGATTCGGTACGAGTCACCTTACAGCAGCATGCAAAAATCGATGTAGCGCGGATTCCGGAGCTGCTGCAGAAATACCGCGACGAACTGAAATTCCAGATGGAGTCGCTGGCGTTTGTCTACACGCCGCGGCGGAGAAATTCAAAGGAAAAGATCGATCTGCTGGAGAAGAGCCATGCACTGGTGGAAGATCTGCTGCAGATCACACAGGAGTGAAATACTCGCATAACCACAAGATCGTGTGAAAAAGGCGTGAACAGGGAAGAAAAAAGTTGCCCTGTATCAACAAAAAGGGTATAATAGGAAAAGCGTTTATAAAAATCGATGCAGGACCGGAAATTCGAACGTGTAAAAAGAAAAACTCTTTTTGAGCATACATTTCGCCCTGCATGAGGAGGAAGTAATGAAAAATTTAAAAGCAAAAGCAGTCTGCGTTATGCTGAGTGCTTCGATGGCAGCGATGGGACTGACTGGCTGCGGTTCCGACAATGTGGACGGAACAAAAACGGCAATTACTGTAAATGACGAGTCGATTACACTCGGACAGGCAAATTTCATGCTGAGATATCAGCAGGCAACCATGTACAATTATTATTCCAAGATGTACTCGATGTACGGAATGCAGATGCCGTCTGAGATGTACGACAAGGAAGGCGACGATGGAAAGACTACCGGGGAAACGTTCAAGGAGCAGTCTCTTGATACGATCGAAAAAGAGCTTCTGATGCGGCAGCACGCAGAGGAATACGGAATTTCCCTGACAGACGAGGAAAAACAGCAGGCGAAAGAGGCTGCACAGGCATTCGCAGATAAGAACGGTGACGATGTGATGAAAAAGCTGCACGCAACCGTTGAGGACATCCAGGATGCACTGGAGCTGTATGTTATTCAAACCAAAATTTATGATCCGATCATCGCAGATGTAGATACCGAGGTATCCGATGAAGAGGCAAAGCAGACCTCCATCAGCTACATCACGGTATCCACAGCAGGAACCGAGAAGGATGACGATGGAAAAACGATTGATTTGACGGACGAGGAAAAAGCGGCAAAGAAAGAAATCGCACAGAGATTCCTGGATCTCTTAAAAGAGTCTGAGGATCCTGCAGCCGCATCGTTTACCGATCTGCGCAAGGAGCTGAACGATCAGTTAAATGCGGAGAATACCGCAGATTCCACCGATTCTGCAGATGGCTCCGATGAGAGCAGTTCTTCTTCCGATGCTTCCGACACAAGCGCATCCGACGCTTCAAGCGCGAGCACATCGAGCAGTTCCGCCAGCGATTCCTCCTCTGAGGTTTCTTATCTGACCTCTTCCGAGACATCCTTTGGAACCGGATCGGAGAAAGACGATGACGATACCTGTTCTCTTGGAGATAAAGTAGCGGAAGAAGCAGCAAAGCTGAAGGATGGCGAGTATTATGACGGTGTCATCGAAGGCGACGATGCATATTATGTGATCCGTGTAGATAAAGCATTCGACGAGGATAAAACCGAGTCCAGAAGACAGACTATCATTTCCAACCGCAAATCGGATAAGTACAACGATACACTGGACGGATGGGTGAAGGAGAGCGATATCAAGGTCGCATCCAACTGGAAAAAACTTGAAGTAACGGACGCAGATCTGTATACGATGACAGTTGACAGCGCTTCTACAGATTCCACAGATGGAACCACAACCGACAGCACAACAACGGACAGTACAACGTCTGACAGCACGACATCAGGCAGTACCGAAACGACATCGACAAGCAGCACAGGCACTGCTTCGACGTCTTCAAGCACTGCAGAATAAAAGCATACGATACAGGACAAACGGCAGCCGGATCCGGGAAAGGGGTCCGGCTGCTGTTTGTGTCTGAAAATATTTTGGAACAAAAAAAAGAAAATAATAGGGAATTTGTAGAATAAATTGACAATAGTAAGAAGCTTATTTAAAATGAAATTACAACCAGAGTGTATCTCGCAAATTGCGGAAATAATTTTTCGGACACGCTCTAATGTTCAGGCGAAAACGATGTACCAGGAAAGAAGGTGGAGAAATGAAGAAGGCAGTAATTTCCGTACTTGTCGGTACAGCAGTATTGGCTTTCGTTGCGTGTGGAAAAAATGCTGCAACGGAAAACAGTTCCGATTCGGGTGTTTCAACGGTATCGGCATCCTCGCAGGTGGAAAATGGACAGAAAGCAACCCGTGTGAACCAGGGAACAAATTTGTCTCCGGGGTCACCGAAGAATATCCCGTCTGGTGGGGGGAACAGCTCGGGCAGGACACATCATTCGGAGACGCATCATTCGGAGACACATCATTCAGACGCGCATCATGATTGAGAATGTCGGGGTTTGCTGAACATTCATGAACAGAAACAGACGAAGGGGTATCCAAAACGGATACCTCTTTTTTTACTTGTCGGGAAAACAATACAATGCTATACTGAACATGAATTTGACGCGAAAAGCGCGGCAGGTTCAGAAAAAACAGCCGGGATTTGTCAGTATACGCGGACATGTGCTGCAGGTAACTCGGGCAGAATGGAGAAAAGAAAATGACAAGAGAAGAATTTGAACAGCTTGCCGGAGCAGGTGTCATTTTATTGGATGGCGCAACCGGATCAAATCTGACAAAAGCGGGAATGCCAAAAGGAGTCAGTACAGAGCTTTGGGTTCTGGAGCACCCTGATATTCTGGCAAATTTACAGAAGGCTTACGTGGAGGCGGGAAGCCAGATTGTCTATGCGCCGACCTTTGGTGCAAACAGATTGAAATTAGCGGATTATGGAAGAGAAAACGAGGTGGAGGAGCTGAATGCACGCCTGGTGGACATCTCGAAAAAAGCGCTTGCCGGAACAGGTGCGCTGATCGCGGGAGATTTTTCCACACCAGGAAAAATGCTGCAGCCAAAAGGCGATCTCTCTTATGAAGAGCTGCTGGAATCCTACACAGAGCAGGTAACAGCGGTAGCAAATGCAGGCGTTGATCTTCTGGTAGCGGAGACGATGCTGAGCGTAGACGAAACGTGTGTCTTTATGGATGCTGCACTTTCTGTCTGCGATCTGCCGATTATGTGTTCTCTGACGCTGGAAGCAGACGGTTCTGCCCTGTTCGGCGGAAACGCTGTGGAAGCAGTTGAGACACTGCAGGAAATGGGAGCATCCGCCGTAGGACTGAACTGCTCGGTCGGACCGGATCAGCTTGAGGCAGTCGTAAATTCCATGAAAAAAGTGGCAAGAGTACCGGTTATTGTAAAACCGAATGCCGGCCTGCCGAAAATCACGCCGACCGGTGAGGCAATCTACAGCATGGATGCGCCGACGTTTGCAAGATATATGAACATTCTGGTAGACGCGGGTGCAGGCATTGTCGGCGGCTGCTGCGGAACGACACCGGAGTATATTCGTCTGGTGAAAGAAATGCTGGATGCGAGAAAGTAAATCAAAGATTACAATTCGCAGGAAACTGTGAGATGTAATGAATTCCCCTGTTGCGGACAAAATCTGTACGGGGGAATTTTTTTACGTTACCGGAAACTTCGTTGAATTTTCCGATAAAGTAAAAAGCCCTCCGGGCAGGATTCTTTCTTACAGAGAGCAAGACAAAACAGGTTTCAACGATCTGGTTTGGTGGACAGTCTGGGTGGAGAAAAAAAGATAGGAAGTCTGGAAAAAAGACATGGAATTGTGGAGAAAAGTCTGGTAGAATACGTGTCGTGTGGAAAACTTTCCGTAAGAAAGGATGATGAAGGATGTATCAGAATTATATTTTTGATTTATATGGAACTCTGGTAGATATACATACGAATGAAAAGAAAGCGTATCTCTGGAAAAAAATGAGCCTGTTCTTCGGCATGAAAGGGGCCGCCTATGAGCCGAAAGAACTCCGGATGGCGTATGAGACAAAAATCAAAGAGCAGGAAGCTGCGCTTAAAATGGAATGCCGCGGCAGCCATGTACCGGAAATCGACATTGCGGATGTGTTCCGGCAGCTGTTTGAGGATCAAGCTGTTTCGGTAACGGAAAAAGAAATTGCAGATCTGGCGAAAATGTTCCGTGCGATTTCGATAGAAGAACTGAAACTGTTCCCCGGCGTGCCGGAAATGCTGCAGCGTTTAAAAGACGCAGGAAAGAAGGTTTTTCTGCTGTCCAACGCACAGGCGCTTTTCACCGCGCCGGAAATTTCCCTGCTCGGCCTTACGAAATACTTTGATGGAATCCTGCTCTCATCGGATGCCGGTGTGAAAAAACCGGATCCGGCGTTTTATGAGATGCTGCTGAAGCAGTATCACCTCGATCCGGCAGAATGCCTGATGACAGGAAATGACGATATCGCTGACTGCCACGGTGCAGCCTCTGCCGGAATTGCAAGCCGTTACGTGGCAACGCGCCAGTCACCGAAAATAAACGACCCGCTGCCGGAAAACTGTGAGAAGATCGCGGCGATTGCGGAGTTATTTTAACTGAAGAGCATTCAGCAGCACTCCTGAAAAAATAATGCGAAAAAAGGGGCTGTCGCACTACGTTCATTTTCTTAGTGCAACAGCCCCTTTTGCTTATGTCAGGAAAGGAATCCTTCAGCTTTTCCGCATTCCTTTATCCCACCGGAATTTTCGATAGCAGGCATAGATCAGAACACTGCATACCAGCCATCCCGCCGGATAACCAAGTGCAATCGGAATGATGGAATCAAATATATGAGACATCACAAACAGATAAATCTGGCGGAACACGACGAAGCTTCCGAGCATCACGATCATCGGTGTTCTGGTGTCTCCTGCGCCGCGCAGGACGTTGGAGTAAACCTGGTTGACGCAGCAGAGAATGTAGAACGGGGAGAGCAGATACAGGAACAGAGTTCCATAACGAATCACAGCTGTCTCCTGGTTAAACAGATAGACCATTTGCGGGGCGAAAATCAGCAGAGGAATCATCATCACAATGGTTACAAGCTCAGCAAGCAGGAATGCGGTTGTAGCACCCTTCTTTGCACGGTCAATGTAGCTGGCACCGACGTTCTGTCCGGTGAAGGTGGTCGAAGCAAGACCAACACTCATCATCGGCAGCATCATAAACTGGTCGATTTTCATGCAGGCACTCCAGCCTGCCATAACATCCGAGCCGAATACATTGATATAGGACTGCACGAAAACGTTGGAAACGGAAGTCACCATCTGCTGGATCGCTGCCGGCAGTCCGACGCAGACGATGCGGTACAGCAAAGACCAGTCCATGCAGAGCTTTTTCCAACAGATGCGGTATGGGCCGTCTGTTGTGGTCAGCACATACAGCGTCAGAACCGCCGAAAGGCACTGTGCAATAACGGTTGCAAGCGCCACACCCTCGATTCCCATGCCGAAGGAAACGACAAACAAAAGATCGAGCACGGTATTGACAACAGCGGAAAAAATCAGGAAATACAGCGGATGGCGGGAATCGCCGACAGCGCGGAGAACGCCGGAGCCCATGTTGTAGAACATCAGACCGGCAACACCGCCAAAGTAAATTTTAAGATACGTTGCCGACTCACGGATGACATCGTCCGGTGTGCTCATCATGCGGAGCATGTACGGCGTGATGAGAATGCCGAGAATGGTAAAGACAATGGAGAGAATAAACGTCATCACCAGTGTCGTGCTGACGGTGCGGCTGACCTTTTCATCCGCCTTTGCGCCATAATACTGAGAGATAATGACACCGGCACCGGTGGAAAGTCCCATGAAAAAGCCGATCAGAGAATTGATGATCGGACCGACGGAGCCGACGGCGGCGAGTGCTTCCTTGCCGACAAAGTTGCCGACAACGATGCTGTCAACGGTGTTGTAAAGCTGCTGGAAGAGATTTCCGGCCATCAGCGGAAGCGAGAAGAGAAGAAGCTGTTTCCAGATAGAGCCCTGGGTCATATCGCGGGCTTTGCTCTTTTGTACTGTTTTCGTCATAGTAGTCCCCTTTTTTACGTTGATTTTACCTTCTTTTTTATTGTAGCACTTTGAAGTTGTGATGGAAATATCCATTTTTGACGTGATTTTCGGACTTTGTTGATATAAACAGCCGAAAATAAAAGTGAAAAGAATTGTTTCTGAAAAAATTGTCTGGTATAATAAGGAGCAGATGCGTAAATGCAAAAACAACAGATGCTTCAAAGACCGGTGCAAAAACGGAAAGATCAGGGGGATTTTGCGGTGGTTTTTTGGAAACTGCGCGTCACAGAACAGGATAGAAAGAAGGTAACTGAAATATGGGAGATTATTTTGTATGCAGTAAAACAGATCCGGTAGTAGAGACAAAAGCAGGAAAGGTACGCGGTTTCCGACTGAACACGACGTATGCCTTTCATGGAATCCATTACGCCGAGGCGGATCGTTTCCAGATGCCGCAGCCGGTGAAACCGTGGAAAGGAATCAAAAATGCACTGGCATACGGCTATGTATGCCCGCTTTTAAAGCAGGATGAGCCGAACATGGAGGTGCTGGTACCGCATCGCTACTGGCCGCAGGACGAGCATTGCCAGAACCTGAATGTCTGGACACAGAGTCTTGATCCGGGTGCGAAAAAGCCGGTCATGGTATGGCTCCACGGCGGCGGCTTCAGCGCCGGCTCTGCGATTGAGCATGTGGCATATGAGGGGGATCACTTAAGCGAGTTCGGTGATGTCGTTGTTGTTTCCGTGAACCATCGGCTGAATATCCTCGGTTATCTCGATCTCTCGCCGTTTGGCGAAAAATACAAAAATTCTGCGAATGCAGGAAACGCAGATATGGTAGCTGCATTGCAGTGGGTACATGACAATATCGCGGCATTCGGCGGAGACCCGGAGAATGTTACGATTTTCGGTCAGTCCGGCGGCGGTATGAAGGTGGCAACGCTGATGAATACGCCGGCAGCAGACGGCCTGTTCCAGAAGGGTATCATCGAGAGCGGTGTTTATGAGGCAAAGGTTTATCAGAAAGAGGACGGAGACGGCACCGCGATTGTGAAGGCTCTGTTAAAAGAACTGAATCTGGACGAATCCGAGGTGGAGAAGCTTGAGACGATCCCGTATTATGAGCTGTCAAATGCGTACAATAAAGTTGAGGCAGAGGTTGCTGCGAAAGGCTGCTATATCGGACAGGGACCGATGGAGAACGGCTGGTTCCGCGGAAATCCGATCAAGTGCGGATTTACGGATCACGCCAAAACGATTCCTGTGCTGGCAGGAACCAACATCGGTGAGTTTGATTTTGGACCGGTTGTGCCGGGAAAACATGAGATGAACCGTGAGGAACAGATTGCGTTCCTGACGAGAAAATATGGCGATGCAACGCCGGAGCTGATTTCTCTTTTTGAAAAAGCATATCCGGACAAAACAATTGCCGACCTGTGGTCTGTGGATACGTTCTTCCGTCCGGCAACGATCGAATTCATTCGTCAGAAATCGGAGTTTACAGAAGCGCCGACTTATTCCTATCAGTTTACCTATGAATTCCCGATCGATGGCGGAAAAGCCGCATGGCATTGTGCCGAGATTCCGTTCGTATTCCATAACATCGACCGCATCGCCGTATGCAATGTCCCGGGCGAAACAGACCGTCTGCAGGAGCGTATGGCCACCGCCTGGATCAACTTTGCCCGCTACGGAAGCCCGGAAACCCCATCCCTCCCGAACTGGCCGGCATGCACCCCAGGGGATGAAGCAACCATGATTTTCGACAGAACCTGTGAAATTCGCCGCAACTTCGATCACGAGCTGGTGAAAAAATTGGTGGAAACCGAGTATAACCCGATGACACCGGTTGTGGAAGACGAGGAAGAGGACGCGTTCTTTATTCATTAATTAATTGACTCATAGCAATCCCAGAAAAAACAGCCAGAATGTTTTGCCTCAGTTAAAAACATTCTGGCATTTTTCAACTTATGCTAAATTGAACTTAAGGCAAGAATATCGTATGATAGAGGTAGAAAGAGAAAGGCGCAGGTGGAATATGGGAGTTTATCTGAATCCGGGAAATGAAGCATTTGCGGTTGCATTAAATTCTGAGATTTATGTTGATAAAACAGGACTGCTGACTTATACGAATAAAGTCATGAACACTCTGCAGGGATATATCTGCAACAGCCGCCCGCGGCGGTTTGGAAAATCAATTACGGCAAACATGCTCACCGCGTATTACAGCAAGGGCTGCAGTTCGAAAGAAATGTTTTCCGGGCTGGAAATCAGCAGGGCAAAGGATTTTGAAAAACATCTGAATCAGTATGATGTGCTCCACTGGGATATCCAATGGTGTATGGAACCGGCAGGCGGACCGGAGCGGATTGTTTCTTATATCTCAGAAAAAACGATTTCGGAGTTAAAAGAATATTATCCCCATATACTTCCAGAAGAAATCCGGTCACTGCCGGAGGCGCTGTCGCGGATCAACGCGGCATCCGGGACAAAATTTATTGTGATTATAGACGAATGGGATGTTCTGATTCGTGACGAGGCGGCGGATCTCAAAACACAGGAAGAATATATCAATTTTCTGCGGGCGATGTTCAAAGGGACGGAGCCGACAAAATATATTCAACTGGCATATCTGACAGGTATTTTGCCTGTAAAAAAAGAAAAGACACAGTCGGCGTTGAACAATTTCAAAGATTATTCGATGCTGCATGCCGGGCCGATTGCACCATATGTAGGTTTTACAGAAACAGAAGTTCAAAAACTATGTGAAGTATATGGTCAGAAGTTTGAAGAAGTCAAACGATGGTACGACGGTTATCAGATTGGGAAATATCATGTATACAATCCAAATGCCGTTGTGAACCTGATGCTCGAAGGCGAATTCCAGAGCTACTGGTCCGGAACCGCATCCTATGAGGCGATTGTTCCGCTGATCAATATGGATTTTGATGGCCTGAAAAGTGCCGTAATCGAAATGCTTTCAGGAGATCATGTTCCGGTTGATGTTACCTCTTTTCAGAACGATACCGTTAGCTTCGCCAATAAAGACGATGTGCTGACGTATCTGATTCACCTTGGATATCTGGCCTATGACCGGACATTTAGAACTGCTTTTATTCCGAATGAGGAAATCCGTCAGGAATTGATTCTGGCAACGAAAAGGAAAAAATGGAATGAGTTGATTGTATTTCAAAAAGAATCAGAGCAGCTTCTGAAAGATACAATTCAGATGAATGGAAACGCAGTAGCAAAAGAAATTGAAAAAATTCACAGGGAATATACTTCTGTGATTCAGTATAACAATGAAAACTCACTCAGCAGTGTTCTGTCCATTGCCTATTTGAGTTCCATGCAATACTATTTCAAACCAATCCGCGAATTTCCCGCGGGTCGTGGATTTGCAGACTTTGTGTTTATTCCAAAGCCGGAGTTTCAGAATTATTACCCGGCGCTTGTTGTGGAACTGAAATGGGACAAAAGCGTCAGAGCAGCATTAGATCAGATCAGAGACAGAAAATATCCGGAGTCTGTTGCATGCTATGCAGGGGAGCTTTTGCTGGTGGGAATTAACTACAATGAAAAAACAAAAGAACATGAATGCCGGATTGAAAAGTATGAAAAATAAGGGCATATTTCAATTTCAGTTTACAGAGATAAAAGAGTATGGATAAGATAGAGATATATCATTATTTAAAAAGGCAAAATATAGCGTATGAAATTACGGAACATAAGGCAGTTTTCAATATGGAAGAAGCAGATGCTGTTGATTTGCCGTATCCAGAGTGGGGCGCTAAAAATTTATTTGTTCGCGACGATAAAAAACGTAATTATTATTTGATAACGATGAAAGGGAACAAGCGAGTAGATTTGAAAGCGTTTCGCAGGCAACGTGGTCTGCGTGCACTTTCTTTTGCAGCTGCGGAGGAATTATTTGATATTATGAAACTGATACCCGGTGCCGTTACGCCGCTTGGTATTCTAAATGATGCCGAACACAGAGTTCAAGTCTTCATGGACGTGGAATTTGTCGGAAATAAAATTGGTGTTCATCCAAATGATAATACAGCAACCGTTTGGATGCAGGCTGATGATTTAATGAAAATAATTCAGAAGCATGGAAATACTGTGGAATACGCATGTATATAATCGAAAGGTATTGCTAAAAAGTCTGAAAAAAGAAAAGTTCACAAACAAAAATGGTTCTCATTCTGCACTAAATATATTTACCGAGTATTCCATGACAGATCCCGGTGATCTGGCGGAATATTTTGGCTTCACAGAGCAGGAGATATCTGCCCTCTGTGAAAAATATGAGATGAGTTTTGAAGAAGCAAAAACGTAGTACGATGGTTATCAGTTGATTACGCATCGGCAGACTGGAGACGAAATTTATTCCATGTATAGCCCGAAATCTGTGGTAGAAGCCATGCTGCGCCACAAATTCGGAACCTATTGGAACCAGACGGAAACGTATGAGGCCTTAAAAATTTATATTCAAATGGATATGGATGGCCTGAAAGATTCTGTGGTTCGAATGCTTGCTGGTGAAGCAGTTCCGATTCATATCGGAACATTCAGCAACGATATGACCACGTTTGCGACGAAAGATGATGTGTTAACTCTGCTGGTGCACCTCGGTTATCTGACCTACAACAGCATAAATGAAACCGTGAGCATTCCCAATAAAGAAGTTTCCCGGGAATATGTCAATGCAATCAGCACAATGAATTGGCATGGTGTAGCAGATTCTGTGGAATCTTCCCGCAAATTACTGGAATCTTTATAGGCAATGGATGCAGATGCCGTCGCAGCCGGAGTGGAAAAAGCGCATGAGGAAATTTCAATTCTCCAATATAATGATGAAAATTCTCTTAGCTGTACCATTCATCTTGCATTCTATTTTGCACGGGAATACTACACTATGGTTCGGGAACTGCCGGCAGGAAAAGGATTTGCCGATGTATGCATGATCCCAAAACCGTGCCATTTGGATAAGCCGGCGATTGTGATTGAACTGAAATGGGACAAAAGTGCAGTTGGAGCAATCGAACAGATCAAGGAAAAACAGTATGGAAATGCATTGAAAGACTATCAGGGAAATTTGTTGCTTGCCGGTATTAATTATAATAAAAAAACGAAGAAACATGAATGTGTTATTGAGGCAATGCAAAAATAAAAA
>ENA-ORSB01001625-ORSB01001625.1-human-gut-metagenome-genome-assembly--contig:-NODE-1625-length-20233-cov-3.352711_pt1 | contig 20233 bp, 25 predicted proteins | sample MGYA00242180_ERZ509144 | MGnify/ENA primary metagenome ERZ509144 (study PRJEB26280, sample SAMEA2338661) | human gut metagenome | biome: human gut; feature: human-associated habitat; material: faeces...
TGCTCTTTCCCGTCACTGGCGAACGTCTTTTTCACGCGCACACCTGTAACTTCTACCGGCGTTTTCGCCACTTCTACCGGATTGATCCACTGCGTAAGCGTCACATCTGCCGCAGACGTGATTGGGCGCACAAACAGTGCGTTTCCAGACACCATGGCATTGCCACCGCATGCCAGCGCAATTGCTTCGATCACCTGCCGGATGGTGTGCTGTGTGTCCACGGTCGCCAGTGCGTTATATCCCAAGTCGCTATCAATCGCGCTGGGCGTCAGGCCGAGCCGAGTCGCTGCCAGCCTCCACAGCTCTATGTAATTGTGCTCCCCCTGCATCTCCGCAGGGCACAGCACATCCGCCGCCTTCATGGCGTCGTAGCAGGTAAGTGTGGCGATGCCGTGTACGGTTTCTACTTCATAGACCTTAAAGCTGCTCATATCCACCATGCGTTCAATGCCGTCAATGGTGATAGCCGCTTTCAGATGCGCTGTGGCCCCTTCGTACAGCGACCAGTAGTCTGGGGTCGACCACCCGATGTCGTACATTTCAATCGTTGCGCATTTGCACACAGATAGCCCGACGGGATAGCTGCCGGATGATGTCTGTGCCGAAATCTTCGTTCCGCCCGGGCGGAAAGACTGACGGCCCACCTGCAGATACTGCCCGGCCTTCAGCGTTATAGTTTCACCGTTCCTCTCGAACGTGACATCGTGATCCCACGTAAAAGACGCTTCGACCACAAAGTTCGTCTGCGATGGGTAGACGCTTGTGATTTGACTTTCGACTGTTCGCATATCATGTCACCACCAATCACGTCAGCGGATTGACGCTGACCATGTTAAAATCCAGGGACGTGAACAGCTCCTTGCCTTCGTTCAGGCGCCCGATATTCAGCTGCCCTTTGCCGACGTAAAACCACGCCTGACACCACGCGCCGTAGTAAGCGGAAAAGTAGTACAGCTGGAACTGCTGACCTTTTGCGATGATCTTCAGGATCTGCGACAGCATGGTTTTACTGACAGCCGCTCGGCTATATCCAAGTGCTTCGACCGTGAACAGCGGACTGACAACGGCCGCGCCGGTCTGGGTGCGGCCGCTGTCCTCCGTGTAAGTTGTTTCAAAGTCGTACGTCAGCGCACCGGAATCCGGCTGCGGAAGCACCAGCCATTCATCCGACGGACTTTTTCGAATTTTAATGTATTCCTGTGCCATGTGTTACACCGCTACAAGCGGGTTTTTGCCCGTTTGCCCTTTCCGCAATTTTGCTTCGGTGATTACTTCATCAAACAGTGTGCGGCGATCCAACCGGGCGATAAACTCGTATCGGCTGCCAGCGCCGCCGGCTTCTTCGCGCACAATCTGGCGCAGCAGGGATTCCGGCGCTTCCAGGTTGTTGCCGTTGCGCTGGTCGCCCAGCACGGCCAAGAACTGCCGGTTCGCCGGGATGACCGCTCCGCGCGCCAGCATCGGGATCTGCGGCACTGGCAGTGGATTCACTCCCCACATATTCTGGAACGGGGAAATGCCAAGGAAGTGCGCATTGCGGATCGTATTCAGCATGGAATTGATCTTGTTGAACGGCACGGCAATGATCGTGTTCATGCCGCGAATGATGGCGTTGACGACCGTGTGGAAAGTGCTTTCGATGCCTTCTTTGATGCCTGACCAGATACGGCCGCCGGTCGAAAACACGTCCTTGACCTTCTGCCATGCGTCTCGGAATTTGCTCTGAAACCACTCCGGCACAGACTTGAAGGCGCTTTTGATTCCATCCCACGCAGCCACAGCGCCGGATGAGACCTTTTCCCACAGCCCCCTGAACCAGTCCTTTACGGCCGTCCATTTTTCGATGACCCAGTCCACTACCGCCGCGGCACCTGCTTCCACATTGGCGAGGTGCTGCTCAAAAGCTGCATCGATACTGCTGATCGTTTTACTGATCCATTCCTTTATGGACGTCCATTTTGCGACGATCCACACGACCACTGCAGCTATAGCGGCAATCAGCAGCGGTATCCACGCCCCTGTAATGATAGCAATAGCACCGCCAATAGTTAGCAGCGCCACGGTAATAGCCGTAAGATTCTTATTGTTGAAGCCGTTTTTAATCACATCACGAATTGCCACGCCAAGAAGGACAAGCCCCGCGACGATTGCCGTGATTGCCCCGCCAAGCACACCAAATGCCAGCCCAAGCCCAGTGACAGCCGCAGCAGCGCCGATGATGTACCCTGTCAGATTATCGAAATTTATGCCGTTTTTAAGCATATCGGCAACGTTGATGGCCATTAGGACAGCCCCAGCGACAGCAAGCGCCAGCTGCTTTGCCTTCGACAAATTCCCCAGGAACTTCTTTCCGATTTTCCACGCAGCGAATCCAGCCGCCACCGCCGCCACATACGGCGATAGCTCGCGGACAACGGCTGCGATCTTGCCAATTTTTCCGGTGTCGACCTGATCGGACAAATCAAATTTCGGCGCTATGCCAGACGAACCGCCTCCACCGCCGCCGGAACTATCGTTCGATTCCCAGCGGTTCATTTCATCTAGCCCGGAAAGCTGTTTTTTTGCCTTCTCGGCCGCGTCCCCTGCGGCCTCGGTTGCGGAAGCCTGATTATACAGCGCCTTTGCAGTTGCATCCGCTTGTGAAGCCGTTTTGCCAAACAACGAGTTGATAAACACGGACACAACGGCAGTCAATTTGGCAAGCCACGCCAAAAGCGTTCGAATTGCCGGCAAAATATAGTTGTAGATTGGTGCAAAAGCGGAAATCAGATTACCCCTGATCTGCGCCAAAGATGTTGACATTTGTTTGTCTGCGCCGATTGTGCTAAGCAGCATTTTGCGCATCGTACGCAGCGCTTTGGTAATCATGGTGAAAATGAAGACGCGCTTTGCTAAACCAGCAATTCGTTTGGTGAATTTCTTAAATTGTTCTGATACATTCTGCGTCGTCAAAGCTGCAAGACGCTGCTTTCCCACATATTCGCTTACGGCAGCACTGGCTTTTTCCTGCGCGATCTGGCTGCTTTCCAGATTAATCTGCGCCATTTTCAGCTGCTGCGTCGTTTTCTGGATTGCTTCACCGGTTTCCTGCGATACCGTCCCGGTGCTTCTGGTTTTCTTTTCGTTTTCGGCAACAGCCTGCAGTTCTTCCAGCTGCTGCCGCAGCGTGGCCACCTTCTGCGCGGCCTTGTCCACATTATTCGCAGCCTTTTTCGCGTTGTTTTCCAGCTTCGCAAGGCCGGCGTCAAACTTGCCGCTATCAATCGCTGCTTCGTATACCAGATCGCCGACAACGTCAGCCATCGCGCGCACCCCCTGTCATCAGCTGCCGGATGAATTCATCTTCGTCGTCGGTCAGATGCGCCGACTTGAAATCGATCAATTCCCGGTTTTCGTCGTAGTATTCTCGCTCCCACTTTTCCAGCTTCTTGTGCTTGCGCAGCTTCCGCCGGATGTCCAGGATCGTGGAAAACGTGCAGTCACCGATCTCCATATAATATCCGATGAACGTCCACCAGTGCATATACGGCAGTACGCGCACGTCCTGCCCGGCTACGCGGTTGATCGGTGCAATGATCATCGGGAAATCCTGCTCCCAGTCCATCTGCTTCGGCTGCTGCCGCTGATCGCCGCGATCCACACCACCATCCAAAAACCACAGCATGAATTTCACCGCGGCGGCCATGTCCGTGATCTGATCCCAGTCTGGGTAAAAGATCTTGATCGCCACTTCGGCGCGATCCTGATCTGTCAGCTCTGGGTCATTCAACGCGGCGCAGATGTCCAGAATTTCGCGAAAGTCGCTTCGTATACGAAAACACCGGCCGCCGATACATGCTGCCTTCGGCAGGCCGGTATTCATGATCTGCGCTTCTTCCTTCGCTGACCGCCGCCGTTGTATTTATCCAGGTATTTCGCCTGACGCTTCTGCGCGGCAGCGGTCGCAACGTCCATCTCGCGCCGGATCTGGCGCGAAACCGCTTCCAGGAACGAAATGATTTGCAGGGAACCGGACGGCGTGAGCGAAACGCAGTAGGCTTTGCCGAACACTGTATCGCAGACGGGCGAAGGGAACGCCGCGTCCACCTGCTCGCGTGCGTATGCGTCCAGTTCGCGGATCGTCGTGCGGGCGTCCGTATCGCTTTCCTGCGTGCCCATTTCGTCGGCTTTGGCCTTGATCGCCATCGCTGCCGCTTCCAGCCGGTCGATGATACCGATGTCGTTCGGATCAAAATAGATCTTCCGGTTTGCGTCGCCGTTAATTGTGAACGCTTTCAGGCCGGTTTCAAATGAAATGTTATTGCTCACGCCGTCACCCCCTTATGCCGTCGCCTTCGTGAACGTGGCCACGCCGTCGGCAATGGCCGCCGTGCCGACCGTGCGCGTGCCGCCGTAGGTCACGTCAAACGGCATGTCCACCGTCTTGTCGCCGCCCAGCGACTTCACTTCAATCGCGCAGCCGCTATAGCGTTCGGCGAACATCGCCGTGTCCTTCGTGCCGGCATAGCAGTGCACGATCATCATATCCTGTTCGGCCAGCGCCGCAACGTCCTGATCCTTAATCGCCAGCTGCCACAGCTTCGTCAGCGCGGTCTCGCCGGCGTCCAGATTGCACGGGTCAAAGGTCTGCGTGATGGTCGGCGCGGACATGGTGGTAAACGTGTTGCCCAGGATGTCCTGCGTGGTCTCCTTGTTCCAGTCATATTCCTGGCTGCTGTCTTCCACGCGCTTGCCGACGATCGACCAAACCGGCGCGGAAGACGTTCCGGTATTCAGGAAGGCCATAAGCAGTTTGCGGGCAATCGTCTGGCCCGCGGCTGTGTTAAAAGTCGTACTTTCAGGCATAATGCATCACCTTTCAAAATTGTTGTCGTACCGCATCGACAGGGACACGGCCCAGTCTTCCACACCGTCGGCATAGCGCCCGGTCAGATAGGCCGCCGACACCTGTACAAATGCAGTGATCGTCCGGCCATCGCCGAGGTCTGGCCACGCGGCAAGCGTGTACTGCTGGCCGTCCGCCGTGATCGGCTGTTTTTCAAGCCAGCGCGCCAGCTTGTCCAGCCAGCCCTTGATGTGGATGCGGTCAGTTTCCGACTGCGGTACGGCGCGATATACCACCTGAAACGCATAGTTGCATTTCTGGTACACACCGCCCATGATGTCGGTCATTTCGCTGATCACCGTCGCCGCAGCGGACGGATAGATCCCGACGCCGGACTTGTCGCCCAGCTCGCCGAACCGGATTTCCCGCGCGCCGATGGCCGGGAAGCCATTCAGCAAGCCGCTCAGGATCGTTGAAAAATCTTTTGTGTCAACCATTTGATTCCCCCAGGATGATCCGTTTGCAGCCGTCCGCCCATTCTTTTCCGTGTTCGTTTTGCGCGACTTCCGCCCAGTGCGGCACGCCGGTCGCAAGCCGCAGGTCGCGGTCAGTCGCAACAAGTGTCGCGCCTTTTCTAAAACGCGGGCCGACATTCGGAATGTTCGCAGGGCCTTTCCCGGTTTTTGAATCCACCATGACCTTACCCATATACAGATACCGTGCATATGGGCCTGGGAACACAACCTGCCGGCCGCCTTCGGCGACATACGACCGCTGCTGCAAGTTCCCACTGCGATACGGCATATATAGCTTGCTGTCCGCAAGCGCCTGCTGCCCCAGCCATTCCTGCGCTTTGGCGAATCGCGGGCCGTATTTGGCGAACCGGAGATTTACCCGGACGTGCCCTTTGACATAGCTGACGTTCTTATAGTGCTTGATATCGCTCATGATGCCGTCACCTCGAAGTGTGCAATCAGCGGAAACCACGCGCAGGATGTGATGCGGTGGCACTCCGTGACTTTGCACAGCGCGTCATATTCCGCCCAGTCGTGATCGCCGCGGCAGAAATAATCGCCCGGCTGAAACGCAATCAGGCCGCTGCGGTCATCCGCCGCCTGGTACACTTCCGGCGTCGCATAGGTCAGCGCGCCGATGGACGCTTTCGGGACAAGCAGCAGCACATAGTGCCCCGGCACATCGCCGGTCGTACCTGGCGTCATAGCGGTTTTTGCTTCCACCTTGACGCCGGCCAGTACGTGCCGCACCCATGTATCGTCCTGACCGCGCGCGCCGCGCACGCGCGAAAAAAGCGTGATCGTATCGCTATGCAGCAGCAGCATCAGCACGTCACCCCCGCGTACAGCACAAGGACGCCATCCACGGCCACACCGGAAAGCCAGCGCCGAAGCAAGTCAAACACCAGCGCGTCACGCGCTGCTATGGTCTTCGCAGCGGTCGTGTAGCAGCTGTCGGCCGCCCTATATGTGATCGATTCGCTGCCGGACGACACCGACGCCACAGGGCCGGCGGTTTTTACGCCGCCGACGTCTGCGGTTTCAGCCGCGCTGTCACGCGCCTGGTCAATGCGGTAAAGGCATTCGGCCAGTTCGCACGCGCAGTCCTGCAGCTTTTCGGCGTCGATCGTGGATTCCGGCAGCGCGCCGCCGAAGCGGCCAAACGTAAAGCGGTCGATCTCCCGCGACGCCGCGCGTAGGTAGCGGGCAGCAGTCGCTTCGTCGCAGAACGGGGACAGATCGTCCCCGTACCGTTTTACGTATGTGTCAAAATCCGCGTACACCGTGATTCACCTGCCGATCACGCGCTTGCGTAGGACTTCACGTGCACCTGCGCAGCGTCCAGCACACGCAGGGCGGCGTTTTCCTCGACCTGCGCCTTCGTACCGGCAAACAGCTCAGAATCGACCATGCGGACAATGCTGAAGTTATCGCCGACGCCGAAAGCGTTCGGGTCGTACATGATGAATTCCACCTTCGCAAGGTTCGCCGCCGTAACGCTGGCCTTCGTACCGCCGTGCGGATAGTAGGCAAGATCAGCAGACGACGCGAAGCCGTTGACTTCGATCCAGGTGAAGCCCATGAAGCTGCCGACCTGCCCGCCGGCAGCGGCGGCAAGCAGCATTTCGTTGGACGTCGGGATGTACTTCTCACCGGCGAACTCCAGCATCGTGGCAAAGAAGTCCGGGCTGCAAAGCACGATGGTGGGGTTGGCTTTCGCTTTGACCATTGCTTTGCGTTCGGCCAGCACCTGCGCCTTGAAGTTGGCCGCAGTGGTCTTCGTGGTGTTGGTGGACGCCGTACCCTCAGAGATCAGGCAGGCAAGCGCGCACTGATTCTTCGCCTCCGCGACTTCGCGGGTGGCAAGGGCCAGATGCTCCTCGGCAATCGGGAACGCCACAGCGGCAGCCTGCACGCCGTAGATCTTCTTTGACGCATGGATGTTGTTGTTGAAAACGGCCTGAACCAGCGTGTCAGCGGCGGCGGTATCCGTGAAGTCACGGCCGGGCGTGCCGACAGATGCGGCGGTGGAGGTCAGCTTGTGCCAGTAGCAGCCGCCGGCACCGTCGACCATCACGTCCTGATAGGTCACACCGGGCACAAGCCAGGTCTTATAAAACAGGTTGGGAAGAACAGTTGCCTTGTACTGCTCATCCACGTAAAGGGAACCGTACTGGATAGACATAGATCATCATTTCCTTTCGTAGTCTTAGCCCCTGAAAAACGGATTGTTTTTGTATTTCTGGGCTACGTATTCTTTTGCGCCCCCCGCCGGCGGCACCATGCCGCTGTGATCGGAAGAAAAGCGCGCCTTGCTGGCGGGATCGGCCACAAGGATACCGGGGATCTCCTTGCCGTTCTGATCGGTGACAAGGCCGGTAAACAGGTCGCCGATCGACTTGCCGCGCGCATCGTCGGAACCCAGAGCCGTCACCAGCTTGTCCGTGATGCTCTCGCGCGTGATGTCGTTGACGAAATGCTTTCCCGACAGGAACGTGTCCACCGTACTGCGCAGCTTCACGGCGGCAGCGTCCTTCTTGCGGTTGTCCCGTTCTGTCTGCAGGTCATTGGTCAGGGTCGTGATCTGACCTTTCAGCGCTGCGACATCCACGCCGTCAAAGGCGGCAAGCTTGCCCTGCACGTCTTTCAGCGATGTGTCCAGCGCGTCGTGGCGTTCCTGCAGCTTGGTGAATTCCGCCACGGTCTTGTAGTTCTCGGCGACGGCTTTGCGCAGATCCGCCGCCTTTCCTTCCGGAATCGTGATACCGAAGTCGGAAAGAATGGTCTCGATGTTCTTCATGCGTAATCCTCCTGAACGTGATTTTTTAACAGCCCGTCAGCTGTGTGGATTGAGCCGGATTAACCACCGGCGGGGTCGTGATATAGCAAAGGGGCAGCCGGTTTCCCGTCCGCCCCTGCGTATCCTGATTCGATTTTGGGTATAAGAAAACCACCTTGCCGATTGGTAAGATGGTTTTCGTGATTGTTATATAAAACAGTTTTCAGTATCATGTATATTCCGCCGGAACATCAACGTCAATCGCGTTGTCAATGATTTCAAATATATTTTGAGGATATGACGGGATGCAATAGTGGGCAACGGAATAGTCTTTCTTGTAAACAAGAAGCCCTCCACCACCGCATTCAACTGAACCGTATGCTGGGTGAAAACTAATTATATACAAATCGTTGGTTTCGCCAATTTTGCTGATTTTTGTTGCCTTGGATTTCGCACCATATGCTTGCTTTTGTTTTGCAACAGCAATCTCGCAGGCTTTATTCAAGTCATTCATAAGGGTTTCTGATCACCTCATCCCGGTATTGCTCTACTAACGGCAAATTATCGATTCGCAGCCACGTTGTTTTCCCTGTTGCAGCCCTGTCAAAATATTCCTCAACCAGCTTGCCGCTCTTCCCGTTTTGCGGATCAATAAACAGAACATTGCCGTCAATATTTTTTGCTGCAAATGCGTGCGCTTTTTCTCTATCATAGTCCCAAACAACAACGATTTCGGCTCTTGCACCGTTCCCGCTCGCTTTTAGGAACTCAATAATCTTTTCTTTACCAGTGCCAACCTTATCAGCCTGAACTCGTTTAGACATATCCGCGTCAAATGCATTAAAATTCCACACTGAAAATGGCGACATTTGGAAAGCGTCGTGCTCCCCCAATGGCTTACACGGTTGCGCAATTACATCAAAGCCTCTTTGCCGCAGTTCCCATGCAGGAACACACCGCTGGCAGTTATTCGTATATTCGTATGTTTGCTTGTTGTAGTTCGGATTCGCCTTTTGGGCATCTCTAACGGCGTCAGAGCTGCTGATTATTCTGCTGTATTCCGGATATTGCGCCGAAACTATTATACCACCATTCGCAGGTTTTTCAACCGCTTTAGTAGCCGGAGCAGGCGAAACCTGCACATCAGCAATTCTCTGTTGTGCCCGTGCTGCCGCGGACGCGGTTGACGCCGCCGAGCGATCCCAACCCGCAACGGCAAGCCGCTCGTGGTATGGTTTCAGGTCGTTGTCGGCGCAGAACTTCGTGTAGGCCGCGTTCTGATCCTGCAGGCGCTTGGCGGACTGCGCATATTTCTCCTGCAATTTTGCCTTGCCTGCCGTATCTTCGCAGCTTTTCACGGCCGTATGCAGCGCCGCACACTTGCGCTTCTGTGCACGGATACGGCGTTCCATCGCGCGCTGCGTCTGCGACAGCTCATACGCGCGTCGGTTGGCTTCGGTATCGATCGGCTTGTTATTGTTCCGGCTAACGCCAGGCAGGAACGGTGTGAAGGAATGGCGGCAGTTATAGCCGCACAGGCCCAGCGGATTTTCCGGGTAGCCGGTCGCGTCCAGCAGGTTATCGAACTGCGCGTCCTTGCCATCGATACAGTACACCTTGCCCTGCCAGCCGGCATGATCGGCGACCGGGTCGGTATCTGACACGCGCGCGCCCAGATGCTGTGACACCAGCACATGATTCCAGCCCATGTCTTTGCACTGCTGGATCGTCATGTTACCGGATGACTGCGCAACGCCGGTGCGGATGCAGCGCAGCACCGCCACTTCCAACGTGTCCTTGTGACCGGAAGGATACCGCACGATCGGCTGCATCTGCCCCAATTCCTTTATGCCTTCCAGCATGGCGGCGGTGTAGGACTGCGCACCGGTACGTACCTTCCAATATGCAGCGTCACAGATGTCGATAAACGCCTGATTGGTCGCGCCGGCCGTTGTGCGCGTGATGTTTGAAATTTCGCCTACCGTGCGCTCATAGGCATCCGTGATGATCGCCATCATACCGGACGAGAGGCCGGAAAACGTCACGGCGGCGGCTTCTGCATCCGCTTTTGCTGCCTGAATGCCGCTGTCCTTGAAGATCTTCGCGATCTCCTGCTGCGATTTGCCGGTGCTTTTGGCCAGCGCCTTCTGGATTTCGTCCAGATTCCCGCCGGCCTGTTTCAGCACCCACGCCTGCCATTCATCCGTGCCGGTCAGCAGCTTTTCTTCGCCGCGGCCGAAGCGGATCATGAAGCGCTCGATCATGTCGCGGGCGATCCATTCTGTCAGGTCGTCCAGCAGCGGCAGCAGGGTTTCGCCGATCTCCTGGAACTGTTCCGGGGTGATCATTCGGTATCAGGGAACAGCCCCGGTTTCGCTGTGTTGGCTTCGGCGTAGGCCGCTTTTGCGTCGTCCTCGCTGAAACCTTCAAAGCGCACCAGATACATCCACCACGGCAAAACGCCGAGCTGGCAAAGGCTTTTCGTGTTCTGCCGGTCCTCTTCGTAGCTATACGTGATGTCCCCAAAATTGTACGCCACGGTATACGTGCCATAGGGCGCCAGATCGTAGATATCAGCATAGTCGTTCAATGCCTGAATCAGGTCATCCACAGCTGCCTGGATGCGGTCGCGGATGTCCTTGATGCGCTGGATGGTGCGGCGGTCATCGGCTTCCACCTGCGTTGCAGTAGCAAGGCCCTGTTTTTCGTTGTAGCTGAAATAGCCTTCGGAAAAGCCGCACTTGGTCGACAGGCTTTGCAGCAACATATTGATGCCGGTCTGGCGTTCGCCGGTTTTCAGCTTGCGATCGATTTCCTGATAGAAACTTTCCGCCGCTGAACCAGCAACGTTTTGCACATAGCGCGGTAGCCGCACGGAAACATTCTTCCGCCCTGGCTCACGCAGCAGACGGTCATCCACAAGGGCGATCGACCGGGAATCCTGAATTTCGTCCACCATGGCAGACCATGCAACATCCAGTCCACGCAGTTCCGGCAGGGCGTTGGCGTAGATAGACATACCGCATGCGCCGCCGTCAATATTGTTGGCGTCCGGCATGGTGCACACAGCAAACAGCGGCGCAGTATCATCCAGCACGGCGTCCGGCAGGATGCCCACCCAATCCGGCACTTCGTCCAGATTCACACGGGATGCCGATGCTTTGCCCTTCGCCAGCCGGAACGCGCGGTTGGAAACCACATAATGCATCCCGTCGTAGCGGTGATATTCGGCCTTGACATAGTAATAATCCGGCGTTGCCTTCGTGTCGTACAGCACCACGCCGGTCACGCGCTTGCGGTTATCCACAGCCGTGATCGTAAATTCCGGCGGCGTGTACAGACCGATGCTGTCCGGCGTCGGTTTCAGCAAGAACATGCCGGCAGCACAGCCCACGTCCACCATGTCACGCAGGAACGGAATCAGTTCTTCATTCAGATGTTCCTGCAGCCAATCCGCGCGGGCCGAGCCGGACAGTTCGACGCTGACGCCCATCGTCGCAAGGCGCGCGGCTTCGCCGGTCACGGCCTTTGCAAAATTGATGGTGCGATCCTGATCGTTTGCCCACGGCGGGGTGCCCATCCAGATCTGCATCCACAGGTCTTCCGCTTCGCGCATTTCCGGCGTTACCAGCGGCGCGATGCGGAATTCTTCGCGGATCTGCTTTTTCACGCTGTCCAGCGGGATATTGATTTTCACAGGCAGCCAGCCTCCTTGAATACTTCGCACATTTTCGGAAACTGCGAAGCAATCCAGTCCACGTATGTTTCGTCATGGCCGTATTCCGGATGCGTAAAGTTTTCGGACAGCCCGCTTTCAAACAGAAATGCATGAATGATCTCATGACGCATAACTTTTTTCTGATAGACGCTAAAGTCTTTCAGGTCGCAGTCTTTGGCCTTTTTTGAAATAACAATGGTCTTTACCGTTTTGTCGCAGTAACCATCGCATTTTTCAAGCATTGCATCTTCGGCTGCCGTGGCTTCAATGATTTCATATTCCGTCCCCAAAATATTTACAGTCATGCACTTGCCCCCCTGCGCATCGTCAGCGGTTCCAGTGCGTACCGCGTGGCGTCGATGCTGTGGTTATTCACGTCCGGGTATCCGGTGACGACGTTGCCGTCCCGGTCCCGCTCGTATTCATACTCCGAAAATTCCTTTGCCGCATTCGGGCAGCGCACCGGGTCGATGATGATGCGCCGGCGCTGCAGCCACTTCATGCCATGTTCGATTGACCCCGGACCTTTGACAGCGCCGGTGACGGGCAGGCCCATTTCGCGGTGATCGTTGACGCTTTTCGGTTCGGCCGAATCGGCCGTGATGGCGTAATCATCATAGCCGTGTTCGATGATCCAGCGCGCTGTCTGTTCGTTCGATTCCTTGTTTGCATAGTGTTCCGCGAAGATATACACCGCCTCGCGGTCGCTGTCGTAGTAGCAGCGAATGAAGCAGTACGGATCGGGATACCAGCCCCAGTCCTCGCCCTGGAAGATGCGGTCGAAATGCGACATTTCTTCGTCTGTGATCTCCCGCAGCTCCAGATAGTCAAATACACTGCCGCCGTCGCCATTGGCTACGCCCTCGTATTCATGTTCATATGCTGCCGGATTGACCTCTTTCAGGTGCTCCGCGTCGGCGATAAACTTTGCGCCCAGCCATTCCGGCGGCGCTTCCGTGTAACTGGAATGATGAAAAACGCGCCCCGGATCCGGGACAAGCCGCTCCTTGTTGACCCAGCTAGATTTGCTTTTTGGCGGGTTGTATGACGAAAAATCATAGGAATCCGCGCCGCCACGCAGCACGGATTGGTTAATAGAACGTTCTTCTTCCGGCCCGCAAAGCTGGTCTTTTTCTTCCTTCCACAGGATGCCGATATATCCAAACGGCGGCTTGATGGATTTCAGTTTCAGCGGGTCGTCACAGCCGCGAAAATAAATCGTCTGGCCGGTTTCTTTCAGCACGATTTCCAGCGGCGACAGCTTGCAGTTGAACTCATCGTATAGCCCCAGTTCGTTGATCGCCCATTTCATCTGGGCATACACGCTGTCTTTCAGGGTGTTGCCCATCTTGCGGATGATACAGGCATGCATCGTCGGGTTGTTTTTCAGCAGCTCGACGATTTTCAGGGATATATACGATGATTTCAGGCCGCCGCGGCCGCCTTCAAAGACATACGTCATGTTCGGCTGAATACGCCTGTTGATGTCGACAAACGCCCGGCCTAGTACGCGCGCCGGCAGCTCATAATGTGCGGATGCGCGTGCTGCTGCCTTTGTTTCCTGCTCTTCCTTGATACGCAGCGACTTCTCCAAATCGCCCGCCGCACGGAGGCGGTCAGCGATGGAGGTTTCAATGCCGAACTGGTCTTTTTCCTGCCCACGCATGATCGCCGTGCGCAGCTCCTGGATCTCTTTCAGGGATGCCGTGCGCTCGGATTCGATTTTTTCCTGCCGCCGCGCTATATAGATTTTTATGTCAGGTTTTGTCAGGTTTTCCGCTCCGATGGATTTGGCGGTTTTCGCCGAGTATCCCGCCCGGCGCGCCGCCTCGGTCGCATTGCCCAATTCGATGTAAAAATCCGCAAAAGCGCGCTGCTTTGGCGTGAGATTCATGGGATCACCCGCTATAGATTTTCGCCAGCGTTTTTACGACATCCGCCATGCTGTAAGTCTCCAGTACGCGCGTGCTGATATGCTTCCCAGTTTCATCGGTTTCTGCCTTTTCCAGCACGTATTTTGTTACCATCCGGCCAAGCCGCTCGGAGTAGTGCTGTAACTGATTGACTTTGTAATGCTCGCCGCGCTGGTTCAGCGCCGCCTGCAGTTTGTAGATAAGTTGTTTCAGATTCATAACCGCACCAGAATGCACAAAGCACCGAACCCGAAACCGGGCCGGTGCTTTGCTTTGTTGAGAGACATTAGAAAACCGGAGTTGACAGAGACAAGAGAAAAAGCCACGCGTACATTCTGCAAAAGGATCAAAGGAAGAGAGGTATATCACAAAGTGACTTGCGGGACCGGTCTCTCTCGCGATCCCTCGATATCACTTTAACACAGATTTTCGAAAAAATCGTCTCACTTTTTTCTCATCTTTTCGTCAGCTCTCCGTGAGGCCATACATGATAATCGTGAAATTCCGCAGTGCGCGGTCTTTCCAACGGTATGCTGTTGGCTTCTCGATGGCCAATTCCCGGCACAGCCGCTCGACGCCGCCGATACACGGCATGATGTAAAAGCGCTGCAGCACACAGCGGTCCCGCTCAGAGAGCTGATTCAAGGCACGATCCACGCGGCGCACACGGTTCTCTGTCAAGCGCTGCGCCTCTTCCAGCCGCTCACGCTTCAGAATGTTGTTGACGAGCGCATCGTCCCGGCCGTTCGAGCCGCCGGCGACCGGACTGCCGTCCGCCGAGGCACTGCGGATGCTCGTGATCTCCGTCGCCAGGTCTGCAATCTGGTCGCTGATGTTCGCAATCGCAAGCTTCCGGTTCTGGTAGTTGCGCAACTCATCGGCCGCCTCCCGCTTCCAGTCCAATCAAGTCACCTCGTTTCGTTCGCCGTAGCTGCAAAAGTCGTCCGGACCTTCGCGGTCGAGGTGGACCGAGCACCATCCCAGCTGCGGCTTATTGTAGGATCGGCAGTGGCGGCAGTGCACCACCGGCGCAACGTCGGCGGCGGGCGCACTATTCACCAGCAGTAGAAATTCGTTATATGCCTCTGCGCCAGACGCTTGCTTCATTTTCTGCTGCATTTCGGTTGATATGAGCTGCCCCATCATCAACGCACGTTTGATGTGTTCAGGCATCGTCCAGCCTCTCTTTCAGCCGCTCCACTTTGCGTCTGCGCCAGTCTCGCACATCGTCCGTGCAACCAAACAGCATCTTCATCTGCTCGAGCATGATCTCCACGTCGGCGATTTCCTCAGCAATATGCTCGAACGAACCCCTTCCGCGCAGATCTTTGCACAGTTCCTTTTGCAGTTCGCTCATTTCCTCCATCGTCACAACGATCTGCAGGACAGATCCGTAGGTGCCCAGTGCTCTACGCAGCACTTCCGATTCAGCGATATATTCACCCATTCCGCCCCTCACTTCCCGGGACGATGCGATCCCAACAGGCCGTGCACAGTACTTCTTTTGCCTCTCGCTGATGAACATGTTCATGCGGGCACGGTTTGTTCTCCGGCTCGTAACCGTAGGTATTCGGGCATCCAAAACACCCGCCAACACAGGTTTCGTCCACCGCGTCCGGATGCTCCAGCACCAACAGTTCTCGGAATGTGTAACCATGCGACTTCCTCAAAAGCATGTCCGCCCGAAAAGCGTCCCAATTCGCCGTCGGCACGCCGACATAGTCGCACCACGCGCGTTCCAGCTTCGCACCGGCAGATTCTACCCAATCCGGGAGGAACACGACGTAGTCCACCGCCTCCATCTCGGCGAAGCAGATGCGCATATAGTCCAGCTTGGCCAGCCCCTCCGGCGCCATGGCCGGATTGATGACCGTCGCGCCCAGCCGCTCAAGCTGTGCAGCCGCTCGGGCGAATTTCTCTTTATAACCCGGATCACCGGCGATTTTCCCTGATATGTAGATCTTCATGGTTGCCCTCCTTTCAGAGCACCGGGTGAGTTCCCCCGCCCAGTGTGCTATCGAATCACTGCATGATGACGACCTTGCCCTGTTCAACCAGGTCTTTCAGGCCGCGCTCGAAATACTCAGCGATGTTGCGTTTCGCTTCCAGACGCCAGATGCCGCCATCCGCCTCGAAAAAGGCGATGCCTTTCTCGCTGTCCACGCGCAGGAGGAATTCGCTTTCCGGCTGCGCGACCTCAAGGAACGTGCGGAACGGCTGCAGTTTGATCCGCGGGCGCACATTAACGACTGCGTTGAGCGCAACGCCCTGCCGCGCCGTCACGGCCTGCGTGACACCATTATCGTTGGTAGACACTGTGTTCTCATCGGACATACGGCTGAGCAGATCCAGCAGATACTCCGTGCCTTCGTTCGGGATGAACAGACTGCGCAGCTCGATCAGCGCAGTTTCTCGGTCACGCCAGCCAGTGCGCATGCCCGGCGCGTCCGCCTGCGCACGATACAGGACGTTGCGGGAGAAGTCCGGCAGATACGTTGTCATTACTTCGACCTTGTTGTAATCCCGGACATGTACCATGATGGTCGTCCCGACCTTTGCGATCTCGGTGCGCACCAGCTTGCAGACAGCATCCAGACCGCTGACGCTGACGGAATCGGGACGATCCACATGCGGCGGGATCCGCGTAAGATTGGCGTCGGAATAGGTCTGCCCATCAATTTCGAAGATTTTGGTTTCTTTCAGGCTCACGATTTTGTCGATCATTTCTGCGAGCATTGTCATATCCTCCTTCGTTATTCGGCTGCCTGCTTGCTGGCCTGCAGCAGATTCAGAATTTTCGGTGCTTCCTGTTCATGCCCGTCCATGCGCATCTGGCCGGGGAGCTGCGGCACCATTTCGGCAACGACCATTTCCCCGTTGCCATCAGTGGTAACGCAAAGCGACGTTGCGACCGGATTGGTCGCCGCGAGCGTGGCCTTGGCAACAACATTCACGCGGATCTGCCGGCGGTCATCGTCCGGTGTCAGCTCGATCGTCAGCGTGATCTTGCGCTTTGCGGTTGCTTTGGTGTTGACGTCAAGGATGTTGTCAACACAGCGCTGCATCTCATAGTCCACGCGCTCCTGGAATGCACCCTGCGCCATCTGCAGGATGCTCGCTCTTTGGGTTTCGTGATTCATGGTTGTCCTCCTTTGTTTTTTACATAGCCACCGCATCAGCGAGTGCGGCCATCGTCTCAATTTTCCCGGGCATGGCATACTCCGGTAGGTTCGCTGCCACAACGGCCGCAGCCATCGGCGGGCAGACGGCATTGCCGCATCTGGCTACTTGCTGCGTCTTCGGGTATGGCTTTCCGGCCGCATCATGGTCGATGATGTAATCCGGAGGAAAGCCCATGGCGTTGTACAGCTCCCGAGGCGACAGCATCCGCAGGCCAATGTCTGCGATATAGTACGGCGCCCCGCCGATTGACAGGAGCAGCAGATCGTCCTCGCCCAGCGCATAGCCGCAGTACAGGTTCAGCAAGTCGCGGATCTGCGGCCAATGGTGCAGCCGCTCGGATGTGCTGATTTTATAAAGCACTGCCTTGCAGCAGCCAAACACGCCGCCCGCTGTCTGTGTCGGCAGCGGCTCCGACGGCCGTGTGCCGACTTCGTCCCGCTTGTACTTGACCACGTGGGCAGCGCATACCGCATTGTGGTCGATGGCCGTCACTGTCGGCAGCGGCTCTCCCGCTTTCTCACCGTCCACCCCGCTGTAATACTTGACTACATGTGCAGCAACCACAGCTTCCCGGTCGTGGCTCGTGACCGTATGCATCGGGGTTTGCACATCCAACGGCCGGCCGCCGCCGTAATACTCCACCAGATTCGCGCAGGTAAGGCCGTAACGGTTCGCGGCGTCCACCGTGCAGATGGGCTTATCTAGGCCAGCCGCTCGGGCGCTTTCTGTTTTCTCCGTGTGATACTGGATCAGTGACGGCGATAGCAGCATCTGCCCGCCGCCTCCGCCTGTACGGACTGTGTTCATTGGTTCGGAGACCGGTGCCCCGACACTGTTGCTGGTATTTGTCATCGTCAGCGGAGCGAGAATCGGCCGGCAAATGCCTCCTGTGTGCTTTGCCGTAATCGTTTTACACGGCTCTTGGCTATCCGTGACGTGCCCACCTCCTGAATGGTTGCACTCAACGATGAACGGCGCCCCGGATTTGATCGTGAACTTGTCCACGCCGCGAATGATGCGGCGCATGGTGTTGTCCGCCAGCGGCCGGACGGCGGCAATGCCGTACCGCTCGTGGATTTCATCCTTCGTCGAAAAAATCGAAGGACACGGCAGCGACCAGTCGATAATCTCCGCAGCACTGCGCCATGGCAACAGCTTGCCGCTGCGCACTTCCGCGCTGTCTCGCGGGGCGTGTGTGCGCTCAGGCCAGACGATCGCACGCCCATCGCAGCGGGCGATCAGCACCAGCCGGCGTCTGGTCGTCGGCGCACCGTAGTCGGCTGCCATCAGCTCGCGCCATTCCACGCTATATCCCAGTGCCCGAAGCTGCCCGACAAACTTCTGGAACGTCGTACCGGCCAGTTTCTTTACCGGCTTCCCCTTACGCACCGGCCCCACGTCTGGAACTCTTCGACGTTTTCAAGGATGATGACGCGCGGGCGCACCTTCGCCGCCCAGCGCAGGACGATCCACGCGAGGCCCCGGATTTTGCGGTCAACAAGCGCCGCGCCCTTTGCCTTTGAAAAATGCTTGCAGTCCGGCGAGAACCATGCCAGCGCCACCGGCCGACCTCGGCAGACCGTCTCCGGATTCACATCCCGGACAGATGCCTGGTAATGCTCCGTGTACGGATGGTTCGCTTCGTGCATCCGGATCGCTGCCGGGTCGTGATTGATCGCCGCATTGACGATTCGCCCCAGCGCCAGCTCAATTCCCGTGGACGCGCCGCCGCCACCGGCAAAGCTGTCAACGATGATCTCGCCATCAAGTGTCTCCTGTGTGCGCAGCATCATGCATCCTCCCCTGCGCCGAGTGCGAGCTGCCCGGCGGCATACAGCTCGTACACCGTCCGGCCGCGATCATCTGCCATATACGGCAGAAAGATCTGCTGCATCGGCACATCACAGGATTCGATCAGCGCCATTTGTGCCAGCACCCAGTCGCGCACGTTCCGCCACGCGGTCATTTCTGCCTGCTCTCGGTCGGCCTTGATCTTCTGCGCCGCGAACACTCGCAGCGTTCCGTCTACGGCCGCCGGCAGGCAGAAGCCACGCGGCCCAACCGGCGTGTCGATCCCAAACGCGATCGCCTGCGGCTTGCCATTATCGTAGTCAATCATGATCTTGGTGGCGCCGTGGCGTGCAAGCGCGCCTTGGATTTCCCCGATGGACGTATATACGTCCACTTTCGTCGTATAGTTTTTGATTGCCATGTGCCCACCTCACTCCGGATCGCCGAGAAACCGGATCACGCCCTGACGCAGCTGCACCCAGTACGGCTCCAGCTCCACGGCCGTCATGTACTTATGGCCGAATAGTTCTTTCATGTTCTGCCAGTCCTCCCACATGACACGATACACTGCGCGCCCGCGCAGGCACACCAGCACAAACGCCAGTGCGCCCATATTGTCGTGCGATTCCAGTGCACGCGCCTGCTCTTCCGTGACCGCACTTTGCAGGATGCGGTCTTTGTCTGTTGCCTTGGCCTCGAACACTACGCTGCTTCCGCCGCATAGCGTGCCCTGAAAATCCGGCTGCGCCTGCTTGGTGAAAACCGCCTCGAACGACCAGCAGCCGCTCGGATTCTGATGCCGGCCGGAAATGACCTTGATTGGCTCCGGCGTCTTGTCGATCTCCGCGATGCCATGCGCCCGGTAATACGCGCAGGCCGTGAGGATCTGCGCCTCAAAGCCTTCCCCGGTCGCACGGCTGATACTCCCCTGTGCCTGACGCGCTGGGTTTTTCGCCGACTCCTCGGCGTGGAAAAACTGCAGCGCCTTTTCATACGCCACAGGATCCAGCTTGCGCGCCGCCTGTTTCTGATAGCGCGGCGGCAAGCTGTCCATACGGATTCCCATTGTGTGCGCTCCTTCCTATGCGGTGTCTTTGATCTCGTAATACTCCTGCCACGGCCAGCCGCTCAGTTCGTGCCAGCCGCTCTTATACTCCGACCCATCGTCAAAGCGATAGAGATGCATCCCCCGTCTGGCCTTCGGCTCTTTTCTCCACGTCTCAGCCTTGGTCACCTGATAGCGGATCTCCGGCTTGGTCATGCCGGCGCTGCAGGTATACCGCCGGCGGCGGATGCCCTGCTCGCGGCAGCGGCGCATGGTGGAGCGTGATTCCTTGATGAGGTAGGACGCGAGCTTTGCGTGGTTCTTCCGGTCATCGAGCATCTGGAAGCTGATAGACCCCGCGCCATTGGTCAGTTTATGGCTAATTAAAGGGAACAAAAAGAAAGGAAAAGCACAATCCAGACGGTATCAGCGGCAGGCTACAAGAATAAATTGTGATTTCACAA
>ENA-ORSB01001628-ORSB01001628.1-human-gut-metagenome-genome-assembly--contig:-NODE-1628-length-20188-cov-2.913823_pt1 | contig 20188 bp, 12 predicted proteins | sample MGYA00242180_ERZ509144 | MGnify/ENA primary metagenome ERZ509144 (study PRJEB26280, sample SAMEA2338661) | human gut metagenome | biome: human gut; feature: human-associated habitat; material: faeces...
ATTACTCAATGATTGTAGCAACACGTCCTGATCCTACTGTTCTACCACCTTCACGGACAGCGAACCAACGTCCATGTCCACGCGAACTTTTTCCGATTCCCGCCATTACTACCATCACCGCGAGAAATCCACAACGTATGTGTTTCATCACTTTCTTCCGCAAAACCTTCTACCACATCGGCTTCTGCAGGCAAAACGGCAGCTCCAGTCCGTTTGCCTCAAGAAGCTCTTTGTTTGTCAATATTTCTTTCGTATCCCCGTCGCAGACAATCCGTCCGCCGGCCATCAGAATCACGCGATTGCAGGTTTCCAGAATCATATCGAGATCATGCGATGCGATGATTTTCAGATGTTCAAAATCGTTCAGTATATGAATTAACGTTCTACGGTTTTTTGGATCGAGTGCAATCGATGGTTCATCCATCAGAATGATATCCGGTGTCATTGCGAGGATCGTGGCGATCGATGCCATCTTTTTCTCACCGCCCGACAGCTTATAAATCTGCTTGTCCCGTAAATGCCCGATATGAATCTGTTCCAGTGCATGGCTGACACGCTGTTCCACTTCTGTTTCCGGCAGTCCGTAATTGCGTGGTGCAAATGCCACTTCCTCGAATACCGTCGACATAAACAGCTGACTGTCCGAATCCTGAAAGACATATCCGATTTTCTCGCGCACTTTCGGAAGCATCTCCTTCACAACCGGCATCTCCTCCACACGAATGCTGCCCTCATAGTCCGGATTTAGCCCGACCAGCAATTTCAGCAGCGTGGATTTCCCGACACCGTTCGCTCCAATCAGCCCGATGCTGTCATTCTCGTGTGCAGTAAATGTGATATTCTGCAGAATCGGGACTGTTTTTTCGTAAGAATAATTAACATGTTCAAAATTGATGTGAATATGGCTCATTTTTGATATCTCCCGACAATTCTTTCCTCTTCCGCGTGCAGGCCACTGCACCGGGTTGCTTTTCTACATCTTCCGACTCGTTGCAAATAGATGTCTCCCCACGCAGCATTTCATCCCGTTACCTTCAGCACGGCAAAAAGTGCAAGCCACACGCCCAGATACAGCCAGTCCTTCGCTTTGCACGGCTCCTTCGCTGTATAGTAAAATTCTCCCCGATAGCCGCGCAAAGTCATGCTTTCATACACCTCATTTGCGCGGTCCATGCTGCGCAGAAGCAGCTGGCCGGCCAGTGTTCCCCATACCTTGAAATGAACACCCTTCTGATTCGGCGCGCGCAGACTGTACGCCTGGGTCATACGGTTTGCCTCTTCAAGAAGCACCGTGACATAGCGGTACGTCAGCAGCACCTGTGTCACCAGAATGGCAGGGATGTGAAGCAGACGCAGTGCATAACAGATTTTTTCGATGGATGTTGTCGCAATCAGAAGATATGCCGCCAGTACGCTGTAAATGCCTTTGATCATCAGCGTCACCATGGAAAGCATCCCTGCTGTCAGCGGAACGGTACCAATATACCCGATTACCTGACGGTCAAAAATCGGATTAAACAGCCCCACAAAGCAGACAAGTGGCAGGACAATCCGAAGCCGCCGGATACTGTCGCGGAATGAAATTTCGCCGACGATAAAGAGTACAATCGGATAAATTCCCATGCGCAGCAGGCCGGTCAGATCGTATTTTTGAAAGGACATGGTTACGGTCAGAAAAACAATCGTTAAAACAAGTTTAACCAGTGGATGAAGCCTGTTCACCCACTGGTCCTTCGCCGCAAGCATATCCATATGATGGATTTCATATAGCGCATTGCCAAGTTTATTCATTTCTTTCTCCTGTTCCGTGCAGCTTATGACTTTTTCTTTTTAAAGAAGCGGAATGCATAGCATGCACCGACACAGACAACAAGAACGACTGCGGATCCCGCAATTCCGGAAAAGCTGGTTCCAAATGTGGAATCGGAATTTTTAAACCCATAGTCCGGCAGAAGTGCCGTTTTTTCCTGAATTTCTTCCGCCGCTGCATGTGCGCCGGTTCCGTCATTTTCCAGTTCCGTCGAACCAGTCAGACGCTCCATAGACCACTCAAGTCCATCCGGATTGGAGGATGCCGCAAGAGAAACGGCTCCGCCGATCACCAGTGCTGCGATTCCTAAGATCGCAATTGTCTTCTTGAAAGAAAAGCGGCTCTTTGCCCTTTCTTCGCTGCACGAAAGCATCTCCGGACGCGCTTCATAAACGAACAGCAGAACGGCCGCTGTAATCAGGCCTTCTACAAGACCAATCACGAGATGAATCGGCTGCATTGTTGCCACAAATACAGAAAACGGCAGATCCGTTATGCCGGATGCAAGTGTTTCCAGCGCCACACTGAAAGCACCAAGCTGCAGCGTCACCACGCACCCAAGGATGGAAGCACCTACAATCTTTCCGCGCGACATTCCCTTTTTCATCATCGGACGCCAGAACAGGAAATAACCGAGAAAGCACCCATAAAACGCCATATTCCAGATGTTGCACCCGAGCGCCAGAAGACCGCCGTCCGCAAACAGCAGACACTGGATCAGCAGCACACCGATCATTGTTAAAAACGCGGCATACGGTCCGAGCAACGCGGTCAGCATCATACCGCCGCAGAGATGGCCGCTCGAACCCGTGCCTGGAATGGTAAAATTAATCATCTGCGCCGCAAAGACAAACGCACCCATCACTCCCATCACTGGGATCTTTTTCGGGTCGCTCTCCAGGCGTACTTTTTTTACAGAAAAGCCAGCTACTCCGCCGGAACAGACATACATTGTTGCAGCCACTGCAGGCGCAACCAGCGCATCAGCCATATGCATAATGTTCTCCTCCTTTTCGTTTTCTGTTTTTTTCTTTTTTTACTTTACTACGCTAAAATTCGTCCTGCAAGCCCCCGTGGGGGTTATTTTTTGGGATTTTTTTATGATCCTTTTTGTTCACTTTTACCGATTTTTTATGAACATTTTGTTTAAATTTAAAGGGTGACTTTTTAACATTTATATGGTATTCTATAGACAACACAGACGGATATCCCGGTGTCGGGAGTCCGTACACACACTATCTCGAGGACAGGATTCCTGTCCGATCCGCGGCCGCCTGCACGTCATCGGGTCGCCGCGGTTTTTTCTACAGAAAAAAGCCCTCCGGGCAGGATTCTTTCTTAATTGTAGTGCCAAAACCGGCCCTTTACGGGTTCTGGCTATATTCTGGCTGTATTTTCGAGTATTGGTGTGAATTTCATTTTGACGAGAAGGAGACTCTCTTATGAGCACAGAGAACTTAGAACAAGAAGATCAAAACAGAACAACGGAACCGATTATCGATATCCCAGGCAACGAAGCGCCTGCTGATCCAGAACAGGAAATTGTTTCCCAGGGTGTCCACAACTACAGCGCCGCTGAAACATATGTGTGCCCGACCGATCCGGCTGTTCTGCAGCAGCTCGAATGGTTCCGGGATCAGAAGCTTGCGCTGATGATGCATTTTGGATTGTACTGCCAGCCCGGCATGGTTGCTTCCTGGGCATTAAGCGACAAGGATTCCGACTGGTCCCGCCACCAGGTAAACTGGACGGACGGCGAAACCTTTAAAAAACAGTATTTCGGCCTGAATCGTTCGTTTAATCCGATCCGCTTTCAGCCGGAGGAATGGGCGCAGATGGCAGAGGACTGCGGATTCCGTTATCTTCTTCTGACCACAAAGCATCACGACGGATTCTGCCTCTGGGACACCAAATATACAGATTATAAAACAACTGCAGAGGACTGCCCGTTCCATGAACATAAAAATGCGGATATCGTAAAATCCATGTTTGATGCATTCCGTGCAAAAGGCATCGGCATCGGTGCTTATTTTTCCAAAGCCGACTGGCACTGCCCGCACTACTGGAATGAAGATCTGAGAAAAGATGGTCTGACATCCCGCGGACCTTCCTACGATCCGAAGGAATATCCCAACGTGTGGAACCGTTTTAAAGAATATACGAAAAATCAGGTTCTGGAGCTCTGCGAGAATTACGGTAAGCTGGATATTCTCTGGTTCGACGCGGGCTGGGTCTCTGAGAGCAACGGCCAGGATATTGAGCTTGGAAAGATCGTTGAGGAAGCACGTAAGATTCAGCCGTGGATTCTCTCCGTTGACCGTACAATCGGCGGTGCTTACGAAAACTACGTGACACCGGAGCTCTGCATTCCGGAAGAACCGCTGAACGTTCCGTGGGAAAGCTGCCTTACCCTCGGCGTTGACTTTACATACGAATACGGCGACCATTATAAATCTCCACGTGAGCTTGTCGGCATGCTTGTCAACATCGTTGCCAAAGGCGGCAACATGGCGCTGAACGTCAGCCCACAGCCGGACGGCCGCATCCCGGTCGATGCCTGGGACAGCCTGAACGGTTTTGGCCAGTGGATGAAAACCTTCGGCGATGCCATCTACGGAACCCGCGTCTGCGCGCCGTACCAGAGCGGAACCCTTTCGTTCACACAGAAAGGAGATTCCGTCTATGTGTTCCGACTGTATCCGACGGTACAGGAATCGGTAGAGGCGGAAATTTTCGTACCGTATACCGAGGCGAAAATTTCAGAGATCTGTATGGTGGAAAATGGAGAAACTGTTGCGTTTAAAGAAGTTGAAGGCGGCCTTTGCATAACTGTCCCGGCAGGATACAGACGGGGCTCCGCACCGATTGCGTTGGTGTTTGAGATGAAGAAAGAGCGGTAAATTTTTTACAATCGAAAAGGGCTGTACAGTATGACTGTTCAGCCCTTTTCATAATTATTAAGATACCTTGGAAAAACCTGTTACTTTTTACAATTTAAAATTTGCTTTTCATTAGAGCGTGTCTGAAAAGGCTTGATGTATCCCAAACAAAGGGGTTCTGATTTCAAATCAGCGACTTATATGTTCTGTTCTCACCCTACTGTTTATCAGATTTTCCTTAATGTTTATCTTATTTTTTTTGTATTTTTATCACAGATTCGGCAGATGGATTAATCTTCACCAAGATACCCTCTTCCAACTCCAGATAACCTTCCGTGAAATACAGACCTTCTCTCGCAGTCACTTTTGTTAATGTTCTTCCGTTTACGATAGCTTCTGTATTTTTCCAATGAATTCCCGCCAGCATTACATAAAGCTCTGCTGTTCTTCCTGAAATTTGGAGCTGTATAGTTTCGCCATTTTTTTCCATGCCACAACATGTTTTGGCACCGGATCTCTCATACAATGTTTCTTTTACGATACTGTCATTCTGCGGCACCACGGCCAAAATCATTTCGGTTTCCGATTCGCTCATACTTTCTCCAAGTTTCAGACTTTCATTCAGTCGAAGTGGAAGAAAACTTCCTTCTCGAATGTACACCGGTATTTTATCAATTGGCACCTCAACGCTCCTCTGCACCGGACCGGAAATTTCATCATTTAAATTCCACAGACTAATCCACCGTCCCTCAGGAAAATAGATTTCCCGCTCTTCTGTTTCATCAGAAACCGGCGCAACCAGAAGATCTTCTCCGAAAAGATATTCGTCCCACACCTTTGTTGCTTCCTGATCTTCTGGATACATCATCGCAAGCGGACGCATCATCGGTATTCCCAGTTTGTGAGCTTCTGCTGCTACACTTACAATATATGGACGAAGATTTTCCCGCAGCCACGTATAATAACGATAAACTTTCACTGTAAAAGCATCGTATTCCCACGGCTCTCTCGGCTCCGTTCCATGGAAACGCATCAATGGACAAAATGCAGCATACTCTGTCCACCGGAGATATGTTTCCTGATCTGGGAATCCATCATAACCTCCCGCATCAACACCCCAGAATGGAAGTCCAGAAGCAGCTGCAGAAAGGCCTCCTGCAATCGCATATTTCAGTCCCTGGAAACTGGTCAGCTGATCCCCGCCGAACTGACACGCAAAGTGTTGAGATCCGGGTGCAGCGCCTCTTGTATAAAGAACATGGTCATCTCCATATTTTTGTTCAAATAACTCTCTATAATTTTTCGCATACTGATAGGCATACGCGTTATGCATCTCATCGCCGCGTCTTCCATCATAAAAAACTGCCTCGTCCGGTACAACATCTCCAAAGTCAACCATACTTCCACGAATACCTGCATCCATACGATCCTTCCACTGTGCTGCCAGAAGCTCTTTCGCACGCGGATGGGAGAAATCGATATACACCGGAAGTTTTTCTTCCTCATCATTTTTATTTCTCGTAATCGGAAGCTCCTCCTTCGGGCATTCCGGCAACAATTCCTGCGCCAATTCCTGCGTCATATTAGGGAACTGCCAGGAAAACACCTTGAATCCATGACGTTCTCCAAACGATACAACTTTGTATAATTCCTCTTTTTTATATTCTCCAAAAAAGGTAGCTCCTGCTCCTTCTGCATAAAAGCCGGAATGCGGAATATCGAGTTCATGGAACTTTTTCATTGCCGCCATCTGCTCCAGCGCAATATCCTGTAACGGACCGTTTCTCCATCTTCCGCCGCCACCGCCAGCCCATGGTTCAAATACCCATTCCGGTGGGAAAATCGGAAGCCCTGTGAGCGTTCCGTAAGCAGTCAGCGCCTCACGCGGTGTTCCGCTCCAAATATAAAAATCAAAAACATCTCCAAGTGCTTCCACCGAAAGATAGTCTTGCACAGCATCTCCCACATCCATCCGCATCCGATATGAAGTATTTGCAAAAAAGCTGAAACCATCACTTGTGTGCACCAATGGAATGTTTTTATACGCCTGATTTCCAATAGATGCAAGACATCCCTCACAAGCATCTCTCTGCCACAGTGCAACGGTTTTTCCATACTGGTTCACGCTGTCAAAACGTTCTCCAAATCCATAAATAGCACTGTTTTCCCGAATTGAAAATCGAATTCGCGAAGCCGAAACACTTTCCTTTTCAAATATAAACGAAATATTTTTCAGATTTGTGATTGCTTTTCTATCAATAGAAATTTCCAGTGTTTCTTTCTGGAGTATCATCTCATGCTCTTTGCTTCTGATTATATATGCATGTTCTGATTCTTCCACAGAAAATGCTTCCGGCTGTCCATCAAAGAAGCCTTTCTTTCCAGAGACCATTCGGAAACCACCGACCACAGGATAAATCATGAGCTCCCATGTTCTCTCTTTTGATTCAACACAAATCGTTACATGATCTTTCGTTTCCAGAACATGTCTAATTTCACTACATGATGTCCATTTTTCCAGATCCTGGTTTCCAAAGCTGTGATCCGCATACCACCATGCACTGCAAGTTCTTAAAAACGTAAGATAACGATCCAGCTCAGCAGCCGCTTCCTCCCATCGGTTTTCTCTTAACCGCTCATTCACTAAACGCTTTTCTACCCATGGGTCCATAGGCTTCCATGGATTTGCAACTTCCTGGTTAAAGAAAAAGTCAAAACCCTCCAATGTCAGACTGTCCTGCCAGCGCTGTGCAATTCGGATTCTATCTATCAGATTTTCTCTCGTTGTTGGTTCCACACTCTTTTGTAGCTGATAAATTTCCCTCCGTTCTTCCGTACTAGTTTTTTCTAACACTCCTGGTCTCTGCCAGTGGCAAATTCCGGACGGCATGACAAATACAATGCCGTTCTCCGTTTTTGTTTCCCCCTTTTCTCCAAAAGATACCTCAAGAAAAGTCTCTGGATCATATTCAAATCGATCCGAATAATTCACATTCAGATCTAATGGTGTTGGGCAGAGAACTTCACTTGACTGATGTTTTTTTCGATAGACTTGAAGATCAAAAGCCTCCTCTTTCTCCGGCTTTCCACCAAAAAGCACCCACGGTATTGCAAATAAAGCGTACCATCTGTCCTGCAGAATATCTACTGTTACAGAATACTGCTCTTTCGAGATCGCCGTTTTTTCTCCCTGGTCTTTTCCCTCTCCCAGATATGCCTGATCTCCGCTAAGATATGTCATTCCTTTTTCTACAAAAGCACTGTTGCTGCCATCCCGTTTTGCTGTGAAAACCGCAAAATCTCTTCTTGAAAACTCTTTTCCTGAAAGTGCAATTTCTACTTGATCTTTTCGTTTTACTGTTAACTCTGTAACGGTATTTTCCTCTTTCAAGATATGATGAGCTTTTTCTTCCATGTTTTCAAACAAAACAAACAGTTTTTCTGCTGTATACAGAAATTTACATCTTGTTGGTGTAACTGGAGACGGATTTCCTCCCGCGCGGAAAAAATCCCGTATCGTAGTCGCTTCTCCCCACTCCACAGAATCATATCTCAGATTCTCTGTTTTCTGTTCTTTTCCCAGAACAATTGATGAAACCCCAAATTTCAGTTTCCCCATAAAGAACTCCTTTCCCGCAGTTTTTTCAACTGCAGATTTCTTCTATTATTTCTCCATTTTTTCTGCACACAATGTAAAAATTTCCCTTTGGAATCAAAATTGATCTAGCGTTTTCGACTGTAATCTCTACTGTGTCATCACTGTCATTTACAAAAATTTCTATTATCTCCGTTTCATTTTCACGCGCAAAACCATATACGCGTCCATCTGCCAAAACTGTTGTAAACGAACCGTTTCGTATGGCAGAATGTTTTTTTCGAAACTGAATCAGTCTCTGATAAAAACGGAAACTCTCTTTTTCTCCCGGATTTTCTTGCCACGTCATACACTTTCGACAGTCCGGATCATTTTCTCCGTCAATTCCTGCTTCGTCCCCATAATAAATGGACGGCGAACCCGGAAACATCATCTGCACAACAACACCAAGTTTAAAGGAATCTAACCGATGACTACAACTGTTGATAAAACGCTTGGTATCATGTGTGTCCAATGCATTAAACATAGCCATATTAGTTTCATCAGGATGTCGCGACAATGCAGTTTCCAACCGATGGCCAAATGTTTCGGCGTTAATACTCCGTTCTGCAAAAAAGTCCAGCATTGCCTGGCGGAAAGAATAATTCATAATACTGTCCATTTCACATCCGTTCAGCAGTCGTTTTCCCTCTGCCCATGTTTCACCAATCAGAACAAGTTCCGGGTTCAAGCGTTTGAGTCGGTCTCTGATTTTGAGAACAAAATTCTCATCAATTTCATCAATCACATCAAAGCGATATCCATCCACTTGTACTTCCCGTACCCAGTATTCCAGTACATTCAAAAGATACTCCTGTACCTTCTCGTTTCCTGTATTCAGTTTTGGCATGCCAGCAAATCCAAAAAAACATTCATAACAGTCTGCCTCTTCCCTTACCGGAAAACGAGTAATATGATACCAGCTCTGATACTCTGATTTTTCTTGCTTTTTTAAAAGATCAGCAAATGCAAAAAAATCTGTTCCAGTATGATTAAACACAGCATCTAAAATAACCCTTATGTTTTTTTCATGTGCTTCTTTGACCAAAATTCGCAAATCCTCATTGCTTCCAAAATGAGGATCTACTTTATAATAGTCCGTCGTGTCATATTTATGGTTTGAGGGAGACGCAAACACTGGGTTCAAATAAATGCATTCCACTCCAAGTTCTGCCAGATAGCCAAGCGATTTTCGGATTCCATTCAAATTTCCACCCATAAAGTTGGAAGCTGTCGGTTTACTTCCCCACGCCACACAGTTCTCCGGCGCATAAAACGGATTTTCTTTGCGGAAACGCTCTGGAAATATCTGATAGTAAATCGTTCCCTGACTCCATTTGGGTGGCATATACTCTACAGTACACTTATTGGCATATGCATATTCGAAAAAGCCGGAATCCGGACATTTTTCAACTGTTCCCCACGCATTATACCAACGCGTATCCCCGTTTTTTCCCGTCACTCGAAAATAATATTGAAGATATCTCGCCGGCTTTTGAAAAGAAACCACTGCCGTATATACAACCGATGTTCCTAAATGGTACTGCTCTGACATCCTTTCTTCTTTCGTTGTTTCTTCTCTGTGATTCTTATGAAAATAAACCAACGTACACGTTTCTATGTCCCCACTCGCTGCCCGGAAAGAAAATCTCAGATGAAACCGATCCGGTGCATAAATTTCCGGGTACATCCCGCTGTGATAAAAAGCAGCCAGATTCATACTAACTCCTTTCCGAAAGTTTCAGTACCCGGCATCCATGTGGCGGAAGCATGGTATGAAAGCTCTTCATTTCTCCGAGATCTTCATGCATCCAAAGATCCCTGACACTGGCAGCTCTGCACAACAACACTTGTTTAAAATCAATCTCTACTTCTTTTTCTTCTGCATCTCTATTAAATACGGAAAGAATGATCTCTCCTGTTGCTTCTTTTCCAATCCAGATGGTACTGTCCGGATTTTTGGTATCCGTTGACAATGGGAAGGATAAAATTTCTTTTTTATTCAACGCAAGAAGTTCCTCATTCTGATAAATCCATGCCCGATCTTTGATCGTATCATACTGATCTGCGATATCCAGCGGCGCTCCCGCAATCAGTTCCAGCGATACAGCCGATTTGCACTCCTCATCATTTGCAAAGGTATTCAGGCGAAGCATATCCGCATCCATGATCATGTTGTGGTCAGCAAAAATTTTTGACCAGTAAATCAGGCCTTCAAATGCTGTCGTGCACTGAGACCAATAATCAAAATGCAGTCCTCTGTTTCGATCACTAAAAGTATCCCAGCCTCCCGTACCGGAGTCTTCGTTAATACGCGCCATCTGTCCCATGCCAAACTCATTCTCACCATTGTTTTTCAAATGCGGCATAACAAGACTGATCATTATCTGATCCCCTGCTGCTTCCTTGATCCATTCGAGAACTTTTCGGTAATTTGCTGATCCATGATTTCTGCCAATCTGCTTTCCTTTATCCATTCCATCTTCGTACCAGGAAAGAAAATCAATTCGTAAAAAAGCTACATGGCAGTCAATAAAATACTTTACATATCCTTGCACATACTCTTTTGCTCCAGAACGATCTACATCCACCCAATACAATGCTCGATCTTCTCCATTTGGATAAGAAAAACGATCCCCCGTTATTTTTTTCTCATTTTCTCCATTATAAACATACGACAAATCTGTAATTTCCCGCACCGGAATATTTGTTCCTTTGACCAAAATTTCTTTGTTCTTTACCGCTGCCGGGCTGATCCAGGTCGGATTGTAGTAAACGCCGAGAGCCATTCCTCTCTCATTCAGATAGTCTGCCCAATATTTCCAATCATGTTTCCATGAATCATGATGACGAGTTAGATATCCATTTTCATTGATGCAGAAAGAATCCTCGATCCATCCATCTGTGCATACCATCTCGTATCCATATGGAACAAATTCCTTTGCTACCCAATCAATATTTTCTTTGAACCGTTCTTCTGGCATAAAAGTATTTTCAGTAAACTGTTTCTCATAGGTACACCAGTAAAGGGGTCCTGTTCTTTTATCTAATTTCAATCTCATGTAAAAACCCTCCTGTTTTTTTACCTACGCTCAGAATCCTATTCCAAACGCAGATATATAACAGAAAACACCAATAATTTGTCCAATTCAAATATAATTTCCTGTCTTTGATCATCCCCTAGTTTTACTTTATAATACACTTCTTCTGGCTCCTGAATTTCACCGTCCGGTGTCACAACGTATATTTGTTTCTTTTCTCCCGGAAGTTTTGCCTTCACTTTTATCTTTTCTACACGCTGTGGGAATTCCTCATGTGTTCTATTCCAGTTCATGTCCGAAATTCCCGTAAAATTCACACATCGTATTGAAAATTCTCGTCCTCTCTTATAAATTTGAATCCATACCTTTCCTGCTTCCGGATACGGTGACCAATCAACATTTTCGAATATAAATTCTGAGTTGATTCCTCCTGCATACTGCATCGTCAGATCCGTCCAACTTTCCGGAAATAAAAGTCCGCCGTACGCGGTAATAAAATCATAATATTTTTTCAATGTTTTTCGGAACGAATGTTCCCCAATTCTGCAGTTGTCCGGATAATATGCCTCTGTCAGAACACTTCCTTCCTCGCCCAATAGAAGATGGTATCCGCCAGAAGCGAAAATTGTTGCCATTGCAAGCTGCGCTGTAGATCCCTTCAGATTTCTTTCTGGTTCTGTTTTAAACGGATTCAAATACGCTGCCAGAATCACCCTCTTCTCATCTTTTGTTTCCCGAGCATGCGCAATCAAACGATATAGATCTCTATAAGTATCATTCGGCGACCAGACCTCTATATAAATACAATCTTCGCGACTCTTTTTTACCGAATCTACCGGCCAGTTATTTACTGCATTAAAAATGAGTTGTTTTTCCGGGTATTTTTCTTTTGTTTCATTGATTAAATCGCCAAAATCATCCGCCAGATCTCGAATGACATATTTTCCATTTTCCAGAATTAATGCCTCTTTCGGATCTCCGTATTGATCCATATGTACGCCATCAAAACCTTTTTCCAGCGCTTTTCCATATTCCTGTAAAATCCGTTTTCTCCACGCCGTTCCCCTGTGAATATCCATCAACCATATTTTGTCAATGAAAATCATTGGTTCTCCATTATCGTACCGATAGCTGCATTCCGGATGTTCTTCCTGAAATGATTCTGCACCGTAAACAGCGCCATATGCTATTGCCTTGGCACCGCAAGCGTGCACTCCTTCGATTTTTTTCGCAACAGCAGTCATCGAACCTTTTCTTCCCATGATATCTGTATAAATATCACTCTCCGGATAAAACTCATCATGGCGGTACATCCAGTCATAAAACTGAATCACATTCAAGTGCATTTCCCTGAAAAATTCCTGATACTCTTCTTTTTGTTTATCTTCCTCAGAAAAACTGCTAAGAAATCCATATCTTGGAGCTTCTGTCCAGCAATTCACAACATCAAATGCCGTGTAACAGCTCCCTAGTTTTTCAGTCTTTTGAAAGAATTCTATTTTTACCAGATATCCACCCGTTTTTTCTGAAATGCTTTCCGCAAGTGGAATATACACTCCTTGTTCCAGGGTACATTCCATTTTCAGATTTTCTCCCTGATACGTAAACAACGAAACTTTCACGTGATTTGCTTTCGTCGGCCCTGTTTTTTTTATTTCCAGCCAGACTCTTTCCCCAATTTCATACTGCGTTTTATTAGGTATTACATAAAACCCTGTATTTTCCATCTTCCACCCTCTCTTTCCATGAAATGTTTCGTTTGTTTTTGAAAAAGTCCCCTCTTCGAAATTAAACCGAAGACGGGACTTTCTCTCAAGAATCTTCGCAGGGATCACTTCGTCATTTTGATACTATTGTTCTTTGTAAACTACATGAATTTCTGTTTTTTCCAATTTCGGAACACTGACAATAACTGCTGTATCCTCTCTCCAATACCAACCGGAACCATAATTCAACGCATTCAAGGACGCACCTTCTGAAAGAGAAATTCCATTCAACTCCAGACTTTCTGGCTTTCTGTCAAAACCAAGAAGAACAATAAATTCTGTCTCGGATGCATGGCGAAGCATAAAGAAATCTTCACCCGTTTGGCCCAAAATATTGTATTCAATTTCTTTTCCATCCGCATACCGTTTGCCTGAGGTTTCATTTAAAGCTCGGCTCATAAGAACTGTATTCTTTTTTTCATATGTCATGCTTTGTCCAAGCTGCAATTCTCCATTCATAACAGACAGAATGCACGCTCCTTCCCGAATATAAACAGGAATTTTGTCAATTGGAACATCCACCTGAAGAATTCGGTTTCCACCAACCATCTTTCTGAAATCCAACAAATTGATCCATCTTCCTGCTGGGAAGTAAATTCTTCTCTGTTCCCCTTCTTGATGAACCGGAGCAGCTAACAGATCTGAACCATAAAAATATTCATCTTCCCAATAGACAGCCTCTTTATCCTCAGGAAATACCATTGGCAACGGTCTCATCATTGGTATGCCTGTTTTATGTGCCTCTTCCGCTGTATGAACCGAATATTTCAGAAGATTTTCTCTTAGCCATGCATAAAATTTATAAACAGATACTGCATATCGACTGTAAGCCCACGGCTCTCTTGGGGTCACTCCATGGAAACGCATAATCGGTGAGAAAGCTGCAAATTCCGTCCAACGGAGATACGTTTCTTCATCTGCAAATCCTGAATAACCTCCTGCATCAACACCCCAGAATGGAAAACCGGAAGCCGCCAGTGTCAGACCTCCATTCATTGCATAAGTCAGGCCTCTAAAACTTGAAAGCTGGTCTCCACCAAACTGGCAGGAATACTTTTGAACACCCGCTGCCGCAGATCTTGAAAACAGCACGTGATCCTCTCCTTTATATTTTTCAAAGAGTTTTCGATACGCTTTTGTATAATCCAGTGCGTAAGCGTTGTGCATTTCATCTCCCGTACGACCATCGTAAAACACTGCTTCATCTGGAATGATTTCTCCAAAATCCACCATAGTTCCATCAAAACCTGCATCCATTCGATCATGCCATTGGTTTTCCAGAAGTTCCTCTGCTCTTGGATGTGAAAAATCAATAGCACATGGAAGAACTTTTTCTCCATGATAACCCGGCGTTCTTGTAATTGGCAGATCTTCTTCCGCACAGTTCGGCAGAAGTTCCTTTGCCTGCTCCATATCCAGATGTGAAAACTGCCATGAAAAAACCCGCATCTTCTGTTGTTTTGTAAACGCAGCAATCTTATATATTTCTTCTTTGTTGTAATGGTCTTCCCATTTCCAACCAGCACCCTCTGCATACAGGCCAGAATGTGGGATATCAAGATTTTTAAACTTCCGTATAACACCTTCCATCTCCTGGATTACATCGTGCGTCGGTCCGTCCATCCATCTGCCTACCCCACCGCCGGCCCACGGTTCAAACACCCACGCAGGCGGAAGCAGCGGTTTTCCGGTTAAGGCTGTATATTCCTCCATGTTTTCTAAGACGCTTCCCGTAAAAACATAAATATCTGCTTTGGGTCCTGCTGTTGTGATTCGAAGCCCTTTACTGACTCTTCCAATATCTGCTCTAATTCTGTAAAAACTGTTAATAAACAAAGAGTAACCTTTTGTAGAGTGTAAAAATGATACATTTTTGTAGGACTGATTTCCAATAGAACAATTACAACCTTCAAATGCATCTCTGTGCCACAAAGAAAGTACCCGACCTCTCTGGTTTACAGCATCAAATCGTTCGCCGAATCCATACACCATTTCTCTTTCCTGAAGTGGTTGGCACACATCGAAACCTTTGCTTCCTGCATAATCATAGAGCTTGAAGTTATCTGCATCCAATACAAATTTTTCATCTGCACAGATTTTCCAATCATCTCCCACTGTAATCACAATCACAGAATGTGCTGTTTTGATCTGATATTCTCCCTCTATTTCTGAAAATGTATACGAAACTGCTTCGCTGTCAAAATCTCCTTTTTCTCTTGTATAAAAGCGAAAACCACGATTCTGTGGAATCAATACGGCATCGCAGGTGTTCAAACCATATTCGTACTTTAATACGATCTTATTCCCCTGATCTGAAACAGATTTCAGATGTGTGAATCCAATCCAGTTGTCTTCGTCTGCATCTCCAAGTGTGTGATCTGCATACCACCATGCCGTGAGCGTTCGGAAATAGCCAATCAAGACATCCAGTTCTCTGCAGGCTGTCGCAGTATCTCCTTTTCGAAGTGCTTCGTTGCAGAGACGTCTCTGTACCCAAGGATCCACTTTATCAAAAGAGTTTTCACATCTTGCATTTGGGAAGAAATCCATTCCTTCCAACATTAACACATCCTGCCATCTTTGTACGGTTATAATCCGATCTGGCAATTCATCCGGTGTTGTCGGTGTCAGCGATTTCTGCAAATGCATAATCTCAGCCCGCTCATTTATAGATGGCCATTCCAGTGTCGCCGGCCGCTGCCAATGCATCGTTCCATCCGGTAGGATCACGCAAGCACTGTTGGAATAGATAACCTGCGGTGTTCCTCCAGGTGTGCACTCAATAAAGCTTTCCGGATCAAAATCAAATCTGGACTCGTAATTTGCATTTAAATCCAACGGATTCAAAGCCAACACTTCACTGGTCTGATTCTTTTTCCGGTAAACCTGAAACTTAAAATATTTTTCCGGAAATCCACCGAACAGCTCCCATGGGATTCCAAACATGACACGCCAACAGTTTTTTTTTCTACAGCGATTTTGCATGTATATTTCCATGATGGGATTTCTGTTTTTACCGCATCATTTTTTTCGGTAAAGTAATCATTTAAAATTGCTTTATCGCCACCGAAATAGGTCATTCCCTTTTCCGTCCTGGCTCCCGCCTGTTTCTCTGTGTCTGCACAAAATACTGCGTAGTCTCGCTCTCCAAAATTTCCGCTGCTCAATGCAATTTCTATCTTATCTTTGCGAAGCATCCATTCTGTCTTCAGCACATTTTCATCGGACGGACGGGAAACCCTTGCCTCTTTTTCATAGCAAATCAGATACAGATACAGATTTTTCTGATCCCACATCATCCGTAGATTTGTACTTGAAACGGTCTCTCTTCCGCCTGCACTGTAAAATGTGTCCATTAACACCGCATGTTCCCATTCATTTAAATTCACCGGAATGGAAGGTACTGTCGAAACCGGTGCACCAAGTTCAACTGCTGCAATACCAAACGACTGTTTTTTTCTAGTTGTAATCATACTTCACCTCCCGGCTGAAATTTTGCAGAGAATCCGATATTATCCTTTTATGGAACCGTCCGTAATGCCCTGCTGCATAAACTGTTTCTGAAAAATAACAAACAATACAATAATCGGAATAATAACAATAACACTGGCAGCAAACATCAGGCCATAGTTCGTCGTATACTGTCCACGGAACAGTTGCAGTGCAACGGAAAGTGTTCTCTTGTTTGTCGATTTTGTAAAGGTAAGAATATCAAATAGGTTCGACCAGTATCCATTAAACGCCAATACTGCCTGTGTTGCAATTGCCGGTTTACTTAACGGAATAATGCAATGTAACAAGGTCTGAAACCTGGTTGCACCATCAAGGTACATGGACTCTTCCAGCTCTTTCGGCACTGCTTCAAAAAAACCTCTATAGAAGAAGGTGTTTCCTGCCACACAAGTGCCTCCCCACAGCAGCCAAATTCCTTTATAGGTATCAATCAGTTTCAATCCGTTTAAAATAGTGTACTGGGAGATCATAGCCAGCTGTGCCGGAATCATCATTGTGAGCAACAGCAAGTTAAAAATAGGCTCCTTTCCTGGAAATTGGAATCGTGAGAAAGAATATGCCATCGTGATCGAAATTAACAGATTTACGATAAGGCCCACTACAGACACGTATAGTGTGTTGAAAAAGTACGTCTGAAAATGGTTTGCAGTCCACGCTTTTACATAGTTTTCCAGATAAAGTGGAAAATTCGGAAATAAAATTGGCTCGTTCGGCAGAACACCCTTTACCTTCATAAATGAAGTCGAAATCATTGACAAAAAAGGAAGAAGGCATATTGCTGTCAACGCTACTAAAATCACATGAATACAGATCTGACTGATTATTTTCTTTTTCTTCATTACTGCTCTCCTCCTTAAAGATTTTCACCATAGCGAAGGAATCTCTTCAGTCCCATGGAAATAGCAAATACAACAATACCCATGACAATACCACAAGCGGCCGCATACCCAAAATCGAAATAATTGAACGCCCTCCGGTAAATATAATCCATAACAACATCTGTTGTTCCGAGCGGATCTCCTTTTGTCAACAGGAATACCTGAATAAAGATATTCATTGCACCGTTAATCAGATTAATCAGTAGATAAAGTGTAGTTCCTCTTAATCCCGGAAGTGTAACGTGGAAGAATTTCTGAACCGCATTGGCTCCATCCATCGTTGCAGCTTCATACTGATCTGATGGGATTCCAAGAAGACCGGCGGTGTAAATGATCATAACCCAGCCATAGCCCTTCCAGATTGAGCAGATCCAGATAACAAAGTTTCCTGTCCATGTATTCTTCAACCATGCTACCGGCTCTTTTAAGATTCCGATGGTAGTCAGACAGTAGTTTACAAGACTTCCTTCATCCGGTTGGAAAATATAATCAATGATATTACAGAAAACAACCCAGTCACAAATAACTGCAATATATAAGAGTACTTTATATACATTTTTTCCTGTTTTCAGGTTATGAATCAAAACGGCAACGATCAGGCCAAGAACCAACTGTCCTGGCACAGTAACCAGAACTGCTAAAATATTATTTCGAAATGCAATCCAGAAAAAATAGGCATCAGATCCTTTTGTTGAAATATCTTTGAACATTTTAGCAAAATTACTTATTCCAACAAATGTATTTTCCGAACCTGGCATAATGCTATAATTTGTTAGTGCAATATAAATATTCTTAATTTGTGGATATAATACAAAGACAATAAATAAGGTCATTCCCACTGCAAGGAAGGGCAAAACGGCCAACCATTGTTTCAGACCTTTGGAAAATCTTTCTGATAAAGGTTTTTTCATAACAGATACCTTTCCGGGCTGCTTTTTATCGCCCTATAAACAATTTCCACAGGCAAGAAAGCCTGTGGAAATTTGTTTCATCTTTCTTGAATTATGATGCCTCACCTGCAAGCAATGCATCCAGTTCCGGAGCAATCTTATCGAGTGCGGACTGTGCCGTATCCTCATGAAGAACTGCGCTCTGGAATGCTACAGAGAGTTTATCTGAAATTTTCTCCCATGCCGGAGATGGGGTACGGGATACAGCTCCCTCAAGCTGTTCAATATACGTACTCATATTCGGTACTGCTTGTACTTCTTCAGATTCGGCAATTGTTTTTACAGTCGGGATCAGATGTCCACCGCCTACAGCCTGTGCTGTCTGAGAGAATTCACTCATTAAGAACATTGCAAATACCCAGGATGCTTCTTTCTTATCGCTACTCTCAAACATAACCAGATCCTCGCCACCGTTAACGGTAAGAGATCCGGCTTTACCAGCCGGCAGAAGTCCTACTTCTACTTTTGCCAGATTTTCTTCATCATCATTTGTGAAGAACCATGGACCCTGATAACTAAACAGATAATTTCCATCGTAAAGACCATTTGCTGCATCCGGCTTTCCACCTGTGAAGCAAGGTCCAATAATTCCTTCATCATACCACTCAACGATAGTCTCCAGTGCCTTTACACTATCTTCACTGTTGACATAACCAGATGCTTTCGTATAGTCCTCATTGGTATAAACGCCGCCCAGAGAATGAAACAATGGAGCCATAGCCCAAGAGTTTGCCCCCTCGCATGCGATCAGATACTGATCTGAGCCAAGCTTGTCCTTCAATGCAACAACTTCATCGTAAGTTGTCGGAATACTGTCAATATTCAGTTCCTCCATCATGGTCTTACTGTAAACGCCTGACAGACAGTTTGTGTTCAATGGCAATCCATAATATTTTCCATTGTAATAATTAGTACTCAGCGGTCCTTCGTACAGATTATCTTTCAGATCTGCAAATCCTTCCAGATCATCAACTGCTGCAAGTGCTCCCATCTCAGCAAGTTCTGGAACCCAGATAATATCCATTCGCATCAGATCCGGGCCTGTTCCACTGGAAAGGCTGGTAATAATCTGTTGCATCAATCCATCGTATGGCATTCTTACAGCATCAACATGAATATTTGGATACTGTTTTTCAAACTCAGGAATAATGGTATCCACAAGAACCTCTTCCTCGGAATCACCATGTGTATGCCAATAGGTAATCGTTACATCGTCTCCATCGTACTGGATACCTGAACCAGAAGCATCTGAGCCTGCGTTGGATGCATCAGATGCGCTGGCGCTGGCACTACCATTGCCAGAAGAACTCTTTGTATCCCCACTTTTGGAATTGCTTCCGCATCCAAAAAGCATGGACGCTGCAAGGATTGCTGATAGTGAAACTGCTAATGTTTTTCTTTTCATCTCTTTTCCTCCTTTGGCTATTTCTTTAAGCCATTTAAAATAGTTTCTATATCGAAAGGCAAACTGGTCAATCTGCCTTCTGATACCTCATTAATTGACGCAGCGATCGCCGGAGCGATAGATACGGTGGATACCTCTGCAGCGCCCTTGACGCCCATCGGTCCCGACGGTTCATAACCATCCACATGCAGACTCTGAATCCGCGGCAAATCCATGGCCGTGGGCATCAGATACGTAGACATACTGTCATTGAGCAATCGTCCCTCTTTAAATTGACAATTCTCACCAAAGGCATAGCCCACAGACATAGCC
>ENA-ORSB01001634-ORSB01001634.1-human-gut-metagenome-genome-assembly--contig:-NODE-1634-length-20089-cov-14.051313_pt1 | contig 20089 bp, 10 predicted proteins | sample MGYA00242180_ERZ509144 | MGnify/ENA primary metagenome ERZ509144 (study PRJEB26280, sample SAMEA2338661) | human gut metagenome | biome: human gut; feature: human-associated habitat; material: faeces...
GTTGGCGCGGACGCGCCGCGGCGCGTCCCTACAAGAGGGGATATTGGATGAGGAATGGGAGTTTTGGGAGGGTTGGGAATTTTGGGAGGAATGGGAATCAGCGAGGGAATCGGCGGAATCGGCGGCGGAATCGGCGCGGTCAGAGGGTGACGCGCTTGGTCAGCGAGCCGGCCTTGAGGATGAAAATCCCTTTGGAATTGAGCTTCAGGCGGTGGATGCCGGCCGGGACAGTATCCTGGTGAATCTGCTGACCCAGGATCGAGAACAGCTTGACGGTCACCGGCCGCTGCGACCAGATGTAGATATACCCGTCCTTGACAACCACCTCAGTCTGGCTCTCCATGTCGAACGACTGCACGACAGCCGTCTGGGGGGAAGTAACCTCCTCCCATACCGGAGCAGCCGCCGCCAGCGGTGCGGCCGCGATCGCGAGGGCCATCAGCAGCCCTGTCAGCCGTTTCATCATTAGGTCAGTCAGGTAATGGATAATTTTGACAGGCAAAGTTACCAAAAGTTTAATATTCCGGCAAATATTGCATCCCCTTTCCTTGCGTTATTAAAATTTATTAAAAATGTTAATTCGTTGTGAATTAGTTAATTAACTTTTTTTAACGCCATTAAGGGTGAGTTAGGCCAAAAAAAACGATGATTTGTTAAAGCTTTTTAATAATTTTGCGAGTGATTCTATTAGTATGTGTAGAAGCATAGAGCCTTAACAGTGCCGGAAAAACGATGCCACTTACAAACTCTCTTTGCCTCCCGGTCAGTGACCAGCTCCCAGGGGACCGCCTCCAGGCCATCCCTGCCACGCAATGACGCGTCCTCGTGGAATCCTTAAGTATCGAAAGACCTGAAAATCATTAATTTCAAATTATCCTTAAATGAAACATTCACAAACAGGAATCGCCAAGAAATTCCTATTTCTTATGGTGGGACTGCTGATGGCCATTGGTGTCAACGCGCAGTCGATTACCGTAAGCGGTACGGTCACCGACCCTCAAGGTGAACCGCTTATCGGTGCCAGCGTGCTCGCTGAAGGGACAACTAACGGTGCGTCTACCGACATCGACGGTAACTACACCATCAAGGTTGCCTCCAACGCCATCCTCGTTGTGTCTTACGTCGGTTACGACACACAGCGTGTCCCCGTCGAAGGCCGCACCACCGTGAACGTTGAGATGAAGGAGAACTCCGTCATGCTCAACGAAGTCGTAGCCATCGGTTACGGTACCGTGAGAAAACAAGACGCCACCGGTTCTGTGGCAATCGTGAAGCCCGACGAAATCGAGGCCGGTCTCGCAACCTCCGTGCAGGACATGCTCGTTGGTCAGACTCCCGGTGTGGTTGTGACCACCTCCGGAGGCCCCTCAGGCGCCGCTGATATCCGTATCCGTGGTGGTGCCTCTCTGTCAGCTTCCAACGACCCTCTGATCGTGCTTGACGGTGTGCCCCTGTCTGCCGACACCCCCCTCGGTATGGGTTCACCCCTCGCCATGATCAACCCCGAGTCAATCGAATCAATGACCATCCTCAAGGACGCTTCCGCAACCGCCATCTACGGTTCGCGTGCATCCAACGGTGTGATCATCATCACCACCAAGAAGGGCCGCTCCGGCAAGCCCCAGGTGACCTTCACCGCAAACCTTTACATTGACTACGCCCGCCGCACCGCAGACGTGATGAACGCCGGTCAGTTCCGCGAACTCGTCTACAACAAGTTCGGTCAGAACTCCGCTGCCGCCGGTTACCTCGGCGACACCAACACCGACTGGCAGGACCAGATTTTCCGCACTGCAGTAAGCTCTGACTACTCTCTGGCTGTCGCCGGTACCGCAGGTGTGCTTCCCTACCGCGTCGATGTTTCCTACACCAACAACAACGGTATCCTCGAAGCCTCATCAATGGACCGCGTCACCGTAGGTCTCGCCCTGACCCCGAAGTTCTTCAACGACCATCTGTCGATCAACGCCAAGGTCAAAGGTTTCTATGTACGTAACAACTGGGGCCAGAGTGGCGCAATCGGCCAGGCTGTATCTTACAACCCGACCCTCCCCGTCCGTAACTACCAGCCCATCACCGGCGGCACCTCCGGCTTCGGCTACCTCTTTAACGGCTACACCGAGCCCTGGACCCTCTCCGGCGGCCTCGTGAACCTCGAGAACAACGCGACCTACAACCCCGTCGCCACCATCGACCAGACCAAGAACTACTCCAATGTTTACCGTTCAAACGGTAACATCCAGTTTGATTACTCTTTCCACTTCCTTCCCGAACTCCACGCCAACCTCAACCTCGGTTACGACGTGACCAAGTCCAACGACTACTATATCGTTGAGGCCAACTCTCACATGGCATGGAAAGATCTTCCCAACAACTACGGCGGCGGCTCTTCACGTCAGCAGTATGCTTTCCGTTCCAACACCCTTCTCGAGTTCTACCTCAACTACAAGAAGGAATTCGAGGCCATCAAGTCTATGCTCGACGCTACCGCCGGTTACACCTGGTCGCGTGACGCCGCCAACGGCTGGAACGACGGTTCGAACTCCATCCAGGGTAAAGCTACCACCCAGGGCCTCTCTTCCGCTATCGCCAACGCTGACGGAACCTACACCCTCAACTGGAACCCCGCTACCGCCGACCAGGTCGGCAAGCCTTTCCAGGCTGATGACATCGATGCCAACGGCAACTACCACTGGAAGAACCACCTCCAGCTCCTCTCGTTCTTCGGCCGTGTGAACTACACCTTCAAGGAACGCTACCTCCTGACCGCCACCGTCCGTGGCGATGCCACCTCCCGCTTCTCCAAAGACAACCGCTGGGGTGTCTTCCCCGCTGTCGCCCTCGGATGGCGTATCAACGACGAAGCTTTCATGGCTGACGCCGCAGGCTGGCTCTCCGACCTTAAGCTCCGCGCAGGCTGGGGTGAGACAGGTCAGCAGGCCGTAGGTAACTACTACAACTACATCCCCACCTACACCGTTTCCTCCCCCGGTTCTTACTACACCAACGGTATGGGCGGATGGCTTACCCCCTACTTCCCCGACGGATACAACCCCGACCTGAAGTGGGAGACCACCGAGACATGGAACGCCGGTATCGACTTCGGTTTCTTCAACAACCGCATCACCGGTGCCATCGAATACTACAAGCGTAACACCCGCGACCTCCTCTCTACCGTGCCCGTCGCTGCCGGTTCCTCTACTGTGGCTTACCTGCCCCAGAACATCGGTAAGATGGAGAACTACGGTATCGAGTTCGCTATCAACGCCAAGCCCATCGTTACAGATGACTTCACCTGGACCCTCTCCTACAACGTAGGCTGGAACCACAACGAAATCACCGACCTCAACGGCCTGACCTTCGAAGTCGGCGGTGGCGGTGGCGGTACCGGCGGTAACGTCCAGATTCAGAAGGAAGGCTATCCCGCATACTCCTTCAACCTCTTCCAGCAGGTTTACGGAGCTGACGGCAACCCCATCCCCGGCGCATACGTTGACCAGAACGGCGACGGTGTGATCGACCCCAAAGACAAGGTTGTACGCTACTCCAAGGATCCCAAGGTGACCATGACCTTCGGCTCAAACTTCCGCTACAAGCAGTGGGACTTCGGCTTCACTCTCCGCGCATCCATCGGCAACTACATGTATGCCGACGCTCTCCGCAGCGGTACAGACATGAGCGGTATGTTCCGTAACAACCAGCTCAGCAACCTCTGGGTGGCCGACTACTACTACGACACAACCGATACCAACTTCTCTTACTCCGACTACTGGCTGCGTAACGCTTCATTCCTGCGTTGCGACAACATCAACCTCGGTTACACATTCGAAAACCTCCTCAACGACAACCTGAAGCTCCGCATCTTCGCTGCCGTTCAGAATCCCTTCGTCATCACCAAGTACAAGGGGCTCGATCCTGAAGTGTTCTCCGGCGTGGACGGCAACATCTATCCCCGCGCCACCACTTGGTCGCTCGGCGTAGTCGCCAACTTCTAATCCGGTCAAGGTTGAACATCTAAAACTGAATCTAACAATGAATCTCAAAAAATATCTATTGTTTGGTGGCGTTGCCCTCGGCCTTGGCATGACCTCCTGCGTGGGAGACCTCGACCTGGAACCCAACGACCCCAACCTGGTCAACACCTCTGACCCCAACTTCAAGGCTAACGCCCTCGGCATCTGCTACTCCGGTATCGCTGTCAGCGGTATCGCCGGTTCCGGCTCATCATACGTAGGCGGTCTCGACCCCGGTACATCCGCTTACCTGCGTACAATCTTCACCCTCGGCGAGTTCCCCACCGACGAGCTGACCTGGATCTGGCCCAATGACGAAGGCGGTTCGATCGGTGACCTCATCGCCTGCACATGGTCTTCCAGCAACACCATCGTCTATGGTGCATACTACCGTCTGCTCGGCCACATCGCCATCTGTAACCAGTTCCTGGCCAACACCGCCGACGACACCGACGCCGAGACCCTCGAGATGCGTGCCCAGGCCCGCGTCCTCCGCGCCTACTCCTACTACAACATGATCGACCTCTTCGGTCAGTCCTCATTCATCACCGAGGAAGCCGAAGTCGGTGCGGAGCCTGTACAGGCCTCCCGTCTTGAGGTCTTCAACTTCATCGAGACCGAACTGAAGGAAATCGTGGACCAGAAGCTCATCAGCGAGAACCCCGTTTATGGCCGCGTAGGTCTCGACGGTGCTGAGGCTCTTCTTGCCCGTCTCTACCTCAACGCCGAGGTTTACTCCGGCACTCCCCGCTGGGCTGATTGCCAGGCTCGCTGCGAGAACATCATCCGTCGCCATCAGGGGGGTGGCTTCGTTGCCGCAGACGGTACCGCTACCGGTCTCGCCAAGGAATATCTCTATCTCTTCTGCGAGGACAACAAGCAGTACATGCCCGGCGGAAGCAACAAGGCCGAGAACGAAATCCTCTTCGGTATCGCCTTCGACCAGGACATGACCCAGAGCTACGGTGGCCCGACATTCATCGTCGCCGGTACCATCACCAACTCCGCCATGTGCCCCCGTCAGAACTACGGTTGCTCCGGCGAATGGTCATGTATCAAGGGTATCAAGCAGATGGCAGAGCGTTTCTACGGTCTTCCCAACGACAAGCGTGACGACCTCTGGATTCGCGGCACATATCCCGACGAGGATTACTCCGACGAGTTCCTGGGCTTCACCGGCGCATGGGGCACCACCGGCGGTAACGTGATCATCAAGTTCACCGGCAACACCATCGCCAAGAACCCCGCCGCTGTTGATTACAGCAAGCCCCTCACCCTCTTCGACGGACAGTATGACGCAAACGGTGTATGGCAGCCCAACTACGATGCCACCGCCTTCATGTCTACCGACCAGCCTATCATCCGTCTTGCTGACATCTACCTGATGTACACCGAGTGCTACATCAACGGTGGTGTCGGTGACCGCCAGCAGGCTCTCAACTACATCAACTATGTGCGTGAGCGTGCCGGCTCCCCCGCTTTCAACTCCGCCGAGCTGACCAAGAAGAACCTTATGGACGAGCGTTCACGTGAGCTTTACCTCGAGTCAGTACGTCGTACCGACCTTATCCGTAACGGCATGTTCGTAGGTCCTCAGCAGACTGTATGGCAGGTGAAGGGTAACATCAACAACATGGAGGGTACCCGCATCGACGACAAGTATGCCCTCTTCCCCATCCCCAACGCCGTGCTCAACTCACAGCCCGATTTCAAGCAGAATCCCGGCTACTAATCTAACTTTCAGGCCTGTCGGCCATCCCTCACGCAGGGATGGCCGGGGCTGAAAAAACAACAAATTCAGAATCTTTCCAACAATGAAAAAGATATCTTTGATGTTTGCCGTCGCAGTGGCCGCGCTTGGTTTCTCGAGCTGCTCCGAGACCTGGGACGACAACCCCGTACTGAACACCCACGAGGGCGAGGAGAAGGCTGACTTCCTCAACCAGCCCCAGATGTCAGACCAGGTGATCATGCTGACCACCGACAACCAGGATGGTACTTTCCACCTGACCTGCTCACAGCCCGATTTCGGCTACGCAGCCGTGGCCACATACCGTGTGCAGTGCTCCCTGACCGAGGACTTCGCCAAGTTCGAGGAAATCCAGCAGGACTTCTACGACTGCGGCGAGATCAACCCCCTCAATGCCGACGTTGCCGCCGCCCTGGAGAAACTCTCCGGAGTGCAGACCGAGGCTGACCTCCCCCTCCCTTACCAGAGACTTTACATGCGTCTTCGCGCTTACATCGGCGTTGAGGAGGAGAACACTCAGTTCCTTTCCAACGTGGTTTCCTTCAAGGGTGTTTCCGCCAACTATCTCGCAATCTGGGTATCCGGCGTTCCCGTGAACATCTACCTCCGCGGTGGATTCCCCGAAGCCTCCGACTGGGGTGCTATCGCTCAGTACCAGTTCGTGACCGGTCCTGAAGAGAACACCTGGGTTACTGGCACAATCGACATCCCCGCAGGTACCGAGTTCAAGGTGGCCGACGACTCTTGGGATGCCCTCAACGCAGGTGCCGGTGCTGCCGGTGGCACGGTTGTTCCCGACACTCCCCTGGTTATCGACAACGGTGACAACCCCGGCAACCTCACCATGAGCGTGGCCTTCCACGGCTATGCCCACCTGAGCCTTGTCAAGGGTGTCTACACTCTCACCATGGCCTCGACCGCTAACTAATCCCGATTTCAATCAGCCTCAGCCGCCGCCCGCTCCGTCAGCGGGGCGGGCGACGGCAAGGCGAATCATCCTTAAAACACCATTTTAAGAAACAATGAAAAAACTTAGCATATTCCTGCTGGGCGCTCTCGGGATGTTGGCCGCAACCTCCTGCGAGGAGAAGATTGATCCCGCAATCCCTCAGACCAACCCCCAGGAGCCTATCATGACTACCGGCGACGTTGTCTCCCAGACCGCCGGGGCTCTGGCCTCCTCCGCTGTCCTCAAACTCGAGGACTACCGCAACGCTGTCGGCGTTCCCGTTATGAAGCTCGTCGAGACCAAGGAGCTTCCCGCAGGCGCGACTGTAGGCTATCATGTCGATCTTTCCGACACCGAGGACTTCAAGCGCGTTGTTACTCTCGACGCTACCGTTGGTGCCGACCAGACTTACTATGTCAACGCCGACAAGTGGAACGAGGCTCACGTCTACCTCTTCGGCAAGAGCCCTAAGGTGAAGAAAGCCTACTACCGCGTTCCCGTCTACGTTAACCTCGACGGCAGCGACTACCGCCTCCAGTCTCAGGACTACTACGCAGCCGCCGGTGCTATCGAGGAAACCTGTATGGATATGGGCTTCACCATCTCCGATGCTTACTACTTTATGAGCGACGCCACCGCTTGGGCGCTGGGTGACGCTGCCACAATGGCTCCCTTCAAGTTCGAGCATTCCGACGCCGACGTTTACGATGATCCCGTGTTCGTCTTCAAGTTCAAGCTCACCGACGCTGACTTCATGAACGCCGACGGCACCACCAAGGACGGTATCTACTGGAAGATCGCTTCCCAGGAAGGTATGGACCTCGCTGACTGGGCTACCGGCATCTACGGTCCCGAGGAGAACGGCGACGAGAACCTCGACGGCGTACTCGTTGATGTCAACGCTCAGGCCGGCAAGCTCACCGAGGTAGGCCAGTACAAGCTTACCATCAACATGGAGGAAATGACCTACAGCTTCGAGATTCTCACCCGTCCCGAATACCTCTACACCCCCGGCGGCTTCAACGGCTGGAGCCAGGAAGCTTCCGCTTTCATGCAGTATGATGTGAAGAACGAGACCTCCAAGGGCTACTACGGCTTCTTCGGCGTTGACGCTTCCGGCTTCAAGGTCTGCACCGAGCCCAGTTGGGACAACGCAGTAACCTACGGTGCCGTAGAGGAGACTCCGGCCCTCGAAGGAGACTTCGTGCTCGGTCAGGACAGCAAAAACATTAATGTTCCGACTCCCGGTATGTTCTGGGCTTCCGTTCAGTATGACGAAACAGCCGGCACACTCTCGACCTACAAGCTTACCCCCGTTGACCGCGTAGGCGTGATTGGAAGCTTCGCAGCTTCCGGATGGGGCAGCGATGTCGAGATGACCACCGCTGACGGCGGTATCACCTGGACCGCAGAAGTTACCTTCGCAGCCGGCGACCAGTGGAAGATTCGCTTCAACAACGCCTGGGACTTCTCCCTCGGTGCTGATCCCGCCAACGTGAACCACGCTGTCCTTGACGGTGACAACTACAAGGCAACTGAGGCAGGCACATTCGTGATTACCCTGACCACCCAGCCCGGTATCCCCGTCATCACCGTGGCCGCCAAATAATCTGACTTCGCAGATTACCCCGTCAGGGACCGGCTGACCCCTCAGCCCCCTGACCCCCGATACCGACCGCCCCGCAGCCCTCCGGCTCCGGGGCGGTCTCCGTTTCCCCCTCCCCCCGATTCCCCCCGATTCCCCCCGATTCCGCAGAATCGGATTCCGCGGAATATCCCTCTCTCCCATAATTCCCATCCCTCCCAAACCTCCCAATTTTCCCAATCCTCTCAAACTTCCCAATTTTCCCGGTTTTCTCCCAATTTCCCCTAATGTGGGGACGCGCCGTGGCGCGTCCGCGCCCTCTCTTCTCTGCCGGAAAAAGGTCTCACGCAGATTCCGCAGATACGCAGATTTCTCGCAGATATTGTGGAGTAAAGTCTCGCAGATTACGCGGATTACGCAGAGACCATCCGGACGACATCCCCCCGGATTAGGGGTCGCTGCGCTCCGTTGGCTCTCACAGATTCCACAGATTTCACAGATTGGATTCGCTGCGCTCATTGGATTCCACAGATTTCACAGATTGGATTCGCTGCGCTCATTGGATTCCACAGATTAAAGCTGATTACGCAGATTCCTGCCGGATGGTCTCTGCGTAATCCGCGTAATCTGCGAGACTTTATAATACCGGGTCGAATGCGGACGCGCCGCGGCGCGTCCCTACAAGTGGATAGAAGTCGTTCAGGATGAAATGAAGTCGTCCAATATGAAATAGAAGCTGTCCAGGATGAAATGAAGTTATCCAGGGCGAATAGAAGCCATCTAAGACAAAACAGAAGCCATCCGGAGGGATTTACTTCCGGATGGCTTCTGTGTAATCTGTGTAATCTGTGAGACCCCTTCCGGACTATCTGCGAGAAATCTGCGTATCTGCGGAATCTGCGTGAGACCTTTGGGAGGCGTGGGAGATTTGGGAATTATGGGAGAGGTGGGAGAGGGGGTTATTCTGAGGAATCCGATTGGCTGAATCTGATTCTGTGGAATCAGGTTGCGGGAATCAGGTTGGCGGAATCAGAGGGAGAAGGCGGCGCGGAGCTGGTCGATGTGGTCGAGCTTCTCCCAGGTGAAGAGCTCCACCTCGCGGGTGAAGGGTTGGCCGGAGGAGTCGCGGAAAGTCTTGGTGACCGTGCGGGGGGTGCGGCCGACATGGCCGTAGGTGGCGGTCTCCAGGTAGATGGGGGCGCGGAGTTTCAGGCGGCGTTCGATGGCGGCGGGACGCATGTCGAAAATCTCGTTGACCTTGGCACTGATTTCGGCGTCGCTGAAGGGCACTTTGGACGTTCCGCGGGTGTTGACATACAAACTTACCGGACGGGCCACTCCGATGGCGTAGGCGACCTGTACGAGGGCCTCACGGCATACTCCGGCTGCCACAAGGTTCTTGGCGATATGGCGGGCGGCGTATGCGGCCGAACGGTCTACCTTGGAAGGGTCTTTGCCGGAGAACGCGCCGCCGCCATGGGCACCGTGTCCGCCGTAGGTGTCCACGATGATTTTGCGGCCTGTCAGACCGGTGTCTCCGTGGGGACCTCCGATGACGAATTTCCCGGTGGGGTTGACATGGAGGATGAAGTCAGTGTCGAGGAAATGGCGCAGATGCTCGGGGAGGGCGGCGATGGTGCGGGGAATCAGCACGCGGCGCACGTCGTTGGTGATGGTCTCGATCATCTCGCGCTCAGCCTCCTCCTTGGTGCGGGTGTCGTCGGGGAGGATGAACTCGTCGTGCTGTGTGGAAATCACCACTGTATGCACCTTGACGGGGTTGCGGTCGCTGTCATACTCGACTGTCACCTGGCTCTTGGAGTCGGGACGCAGGTAGCAGCGCACTCGGCCCAGCGCGTCGGTGTAGGTGAATGCCGACCCTTCGCGGCGGATTTTCGACAGCTCTTTGAGCAGGGCGTGGCTCAGGGCGGTGGTCAGGGGGATATAGAGGGGTGTCTCGTCGGTGGCGTAGCCGAACATCATGCCCTGGTCGCCCGCTCCCTGTTCCTCAGGATTGGCTCGTTCGACACCCTGGTTGATGTCGGGGCTCTGCTCATGGAGGGCCGAGAGGATGCCGCATGACTCGGCCTCGAACTTGAGGTCGGAGCGGTTATATCCGATGTTCTTGATTACGTCGCGGGCGGTGGTGTCGAGGTCGATGTACGCGTCGGATTTCACCTCTCCGGCGATGATTACCTGGCCGGTGGTGACGAGGGTCTCGCATGCGACTTTCGACTTGGGGTCGCGGGCGAGGAACTGGTCAAGCACCGCGTCGGAAATCTGGTCGGCGACTTTGTCAGGATGACCTTCGGAGACAGACTCCGATGTGAAAAGATAATTCATGGGGTTTTTAGCATTTTTTTTAGTGGTTGCAAGCAATCAAATTTTTCCACATTTCCGGCCGGGATTCCACGGAGGGGGAGTCGGTCCGGTCAAGATGTAAAGGAACGGCTCTCCGGGATTGCTATTTACCGGGGAGCCTGCAAAGTTACGAAATCTCCCTGACTCCTGCAAGCGCACGACCTCTCCCTCGACAAGGGGTCTCACGCAGATTACGCAGATACGCAGATTTCCCGCGGATAATCCGGAAGGGGTCTCACAGATTTCACAGATTTCACAGATTCACACATAAGCCATCCGGATGGGTTTTGTTGCCGCCTGTCCTCCATTGCATCCCGGGTGGCTTCTGTGTGAATCTGTGAAATCTGTGAAATCTGTGAGACCTTCCCGAAAAATCCTCTTAATCTGCGGGAAATCTGCGTATCTGCGGAATCTGCGTGAGACCCTTGTTGCTGACAGGGCTGACGCGGACGCGCCGCGGCGCGTCCCTACAGGAGGGGAGAGGCCTGCCTCACTCTCCGGAGGGCCTCTGCGTAATCCGCGTAATCTGCGAGACTTTTAACTGAGATTTCCGCGAGAGATTGGGGGATTAGCGGAGGAGCTTGAGGACGGGGGTGGTGCCGTCGGCGAGGTTGAGGCGCAGGAGGAAGACGCGGGTGTCGAAGGGAGCGGTGTCGAGGGTCAGGCGCGTGTCGGGGTTGTTGCGCGAGATGGTCAGGCAGCGGCCCGAGATGTCATAGAGCTGGGCGGCAAGGATGGCGCAGGGGGCCTCGATCATCAGAAGCATGCCGTCGAAGGCGGCGCGGATGGCTGCGGCGCTGTCCTCGGTGAGGATTTCGTTTTTGGATGATGTCTCCGAACGGATATCAAATTCCTGCCACTGGGGGGTGTCGCGGTAGCTCTGGAGGAGGGTCTGGGGCACATATAGGATGGTTGTGGCCTGCGGGGTGTCTTCCCAGACGCTCTCGCCGAGGGCGGGAACCTTTGAGATGCTTTTCGCGTCGACCTCGGTGAGGTTGGCCCAACGCTCCATGGCGTTGTCGCCCAGACGGGAGAGGGTGGCGGGGAGGGTCACTTTGGAGGAGGTCATGCCCGACAGGGCGTGGTTGCCGATGGTCTCCACCTGGGTCGCGTCAAGTCCGTCGGCCGAGGCTGAGGTGGCTCCGTAGAGGAGGTAGTCGGGAATCTCGGTGAGGTTGGCGGCGATTTCCCCGAGGGTCACGTTGAGCGAGGGGTCGTTGTAGAAGGCTCCCGCGCCAATCTGCGATATATGGTCGTTGAGAGCGAGCTGTTTGAGGGCGGCGCATCCGGCGAAGGCCCAGTCACCGATGGAGGCGAGGGCATCCCCGGAGAGGTCGGCGGCGTTAAGACCGGAGCCTGCGAAGGCGAGGTTGCCGATTGTGGTGACGGAGGAGGGGAGGGTTATGGCGGAGAGGGATGAGCAACCTGCGAAGGCTCCTTTTCCGATAGATGTCACAGTGGAGGGGAGGGTGACGGAGCTGAGTTTGGGGCAGTTGCGGAAGGTGGATGCCGGGAGGGCGGTAAGCTTGGCCTCAACCACCACATTCTCAAGCAGCGGGCATCCCTGGAACGCCATTTCGCCAAGCGAGGAGACGGATGAGGGGATGGTCACCGATTTCAGGTTCTTCATGCCGGCAAACGCGCCGCTGCCGATTTTCGTGACCGTGGAGGGGATTACCAGGGTCTGGGCCGAGCAGTCGCCCAATGCCCCGTCTGCAATCTCGGTAAGTCCCGAGGGGAGGGAAAGGGTGGTGAATTTGCCCGACATCAGTGCGCAGTCGGGGAGGGTGTTTGCCTTGGCGGCGTTGAGTCCGGTCTCGGTCTTTGAGCCGGAATATGCGGCCACTGTCGCCCCCGACAGGTCGAGGGTACGGAGGGCGGTCATCTCGCGGATGAAATCGAAGTCGGCGGCGTTGATTGCGCCGTTGACTTTCAGGGTGGTCTCAGTCGAGGGGTCTGTCGAGGCCGAGACCGCCTGGCGCAACCCACCGGGGAGGACGCTGACAGTGACGGCCGAAGCCAGCAATGAGCCGCCGAGGATGGAGGCTGCGGATATGAGGAAACGTGAGAATCGGTTCATTTTTTTCAAAAAGGTTTGTATCAATCCATTATTAAAACTGAAAATGGCCGGTTTTATTGCCTGACAGAGAGCAAAAAGGGGTGATGTAAAAAAGATTATGCGCTTTCGGCTAAATTGGTTAACTTTGCGGAACAAAGATGAGAAAAAACAGGTTATATTTATTGTTTGTGGCCGTGGCGGTTGTCGCGGCTCTCGGCATATCCACCTCCTGCGGGAGCGACAAGGGTACGGAGGCCCTCCACGAGTCAGCCCTTATGGCTGTCGGCCCCCAGGGGCGCGAAGCCGCCTTCAACGCGTCGGTCTCCGCCCTGTCGTCGGGACTGACCCCGGCGGGGATGGATGACGAGGAGGATGACCTCCACGGCGCGCGCCACTCGCGCCTGATGTCGATTCTGGCCCCTTACGACACAGTAGGCAGCCATAACCCCTACGAGGCGCATTACGACTCGATGCCTCCCGGAGGGATAAAGATGAAAATCAATGGTCTCGGAGGCACCTTGGGCCGTGTCTTCAACGACAGCAACAAATTCCATATCGCCGTGGCCGAGGCCAACGGCATACAGCCGCTCCACACTCTCCGCCAGGTATGGCAGGAGGGGGGACGGCTCGAACGCCTGGAGACCTGCGAGGCTTATTACCTCGACGAGCTGACCCATTCGCTTCCCTATCTTGTCCCGAAGGCACATACCCTGCTGAAGGATATCGGCATGGCGTTCAGGGACTCGCTCAACGCCCGGGGCGGGGGGTGGTACCGCATCAAGGTCACCAGTGTCCTCCGCACCCCCGGACTGGTCAAGAAGCTGCGCCGCCGCAACCGCAACGCCGTCGACACCTCCGCCCATCTCTACGCCACGACTTTTGACATCTCATATCTGAAATTCATCTGCGACACCCCGTCGATTCCCCGTACCCAGGAGGACATGAAGAATCTCCTCGGGGAGGTGGTCGAGGACATGCGCCGCCGCGAACGATGCTATGTCAAGTATGAGCGCAAGCAGTCATGTTACCATATAACAGTCCGTTGATATGACCGACAACCCTGACAACACCGGGAAAGAACCCCGGAGGAAAAAGCCCCTGTGGAGGCGTGTGCTGAAATGGACCGGAGTGACCGCCGCCGTGGTCGCCGGGCTGTTCCTGCTGATATGCTCCCTGATAGTCTGGATACTGACCCCCTCGCGGCTTACACCGCTGGTGGAGAAGCAGGCTTCGGAGTATCTCGACGCGGATGTCACCGCCTCGCGCATAGAGCTGACCTTCTGGAAGACCTTCCCCCGGATGAGGCTCGATGTCGATTCCCTAAGGATTGTCTCCCGTTCGCTCGACAGGCTGACCCCTGCGGAAAGGGGAGCGCTCCCCGCCGACGCCGACTCGCTGCTGAGCGTCAGGTCGTTCCACGGGGCTATAAATGTGATGCAGCTGCTGGCCGGTAACATCCACCTCCACGATGTGGTGATCGACCGTCCGGAGGTCAACCTGCTCCAGGTCAACGATTCCGTGGCCAACTATCAGATACTCCCGACCTCGGAGGAGGCCGATACCTCAGCCACCGCCATTCCCGGCATACGCATCGACAGTTTCCGCATACTGGAGTCGGGGCCGTTGCGCTTCCGTTCGCTGGTCGACTCTCTGGATGTCACCGCCCGGCTGGAGAATGTCAATGTCGAGGGGCCTGACGCGCCTGTCTACCGCCTGAAACTCGACGGCGCGGCTGACCTGCCGTTTCTCAGCGAGTTTGATTTCGCCGACCTGACTTTCGGACTGGACGGCTCGCTGGTCTGGAATCCCGACACCCCGATGGCAATGGCGGCCAAGGATGTCACCCTGCGCCTCGACGACTATGCTATGAGATTTTCCACCGCCGTCGACTTCACCGACGACCCGGTGGTTACCGAATTTGACGGGGAGGTCCCCGACATCCCCGTGGAGCAGGCTCTGGCTCATCTCCCCGCCGAACTGAGGAAATACACCGACCTTCTGAAGACCGACATGAAGGTGTCGGCGACCGCCGAACTTACCCGTCCCTGGCGACTGGCCGACACCATCCTCCCATCGGTCAAGGCCACCCTCTCGATACCCCGCTGCCGCGCTACATACCAGACCCTCCGGTTCTCGGAATTCTCGGGTGAACTCGCCGTTGACTTCGACGGCGCTGACATCGACAAGTCCCTTTTCGATCTCAGGAAACTCCATCTGGCAGGGGAGGGGGTGAACCTCGACCTCAATGTCAAGGCCACCAATGTGATGGCCGATCCAAGGGTTGACGGGGACTTCAACGGCTCTGTCGACCTGTCGAAGATTCCACCGCGTCTGGCTGCGGAGATTCCGGTGCAGCTCTCGGGAAAAATCAACGGCGAGACCTCCTTCCGGTTCGCCATGGGCGACCTCACCGAGGAGAATTTCCACCGCGTGATGGCCGACGGCTCCCTGACCCTGCGCGGCATAAACGCCCAGGCGGAAGGGGTGATGACCGCGTGGCTCCGTGAAGGGGTGGTGGAGTTCGGCACCACCGACTCCTTTGTCCGTGACGGCCAAAAGGTCGATTCCCTGTTGCAGGTATCGCTGAAAATAGACACACTTTCAGCTGTCGGACTGGGTATGAACCTTGAGATGAAGAACTTCAAGGCCGGGGCCGGAACGGTCAACCGCAAAGGTTCGGCCGACACCACCGAGATAAACCCCTTCGGAGGGTCGGTTGCCGTGGAGCGGCTCAAATTCGACGCTCCCGCCGACTCGATGAGGGCACGACTGAGAAACGCCCGTATCGGGGGCGCGTTGACCCGTTACAAGGGTAACGCCCGCTCCCCGCTGATGAATCTCAGAGTCTTCGCGGGCCGTATGATGTTCGGCCAGGCATTGAACCGTGTGTCGCTGCGCGATACCGAGATGGCCCTCACTGTCAATCTCCGGGAGAGGAAAGCCCGGAGGAGGAACGGGGTGAGGAATGTCAATCCTGTCGATTCCGCCGCCAGAAGGACACGCGACTCCATCGCCACAGCCGAGGCTCTGGCCAACGGCGACATCGCCCTCACTCTCGACCGGGAAGACCGGAGACTGCTGCGCCGATGGGACTACAAGGGGACACTCCGTGCCAGACGCGGCAGCCTGACAACCCCCTGGTTCCCCCTGCGTAACCGCCTGACCGACATTGACCTGCGCTTCAATTCCGACTCCATAATCCTCACCAACCTGAAATACAAGGCCGGGGAGAGCGATTTTCTTATCAACGGCACCATCTCCAACCTGCGCCGTGCGCTGACTTCGCGCCGCGACAATACCCTCGGTGTGTCGCTCGACGTGCAGTCAGACACCATCAATGTCAACCAGATTGTCAAGGCAATTTTCGCCGGGCCCGCGCTGGCCCAGCAGACAGATTCCGCCGCCGTCTGGGGAAGCGACGACGAGCAGGAGGGTGACCACCTCGCCGCGATGGCCGACACCGTGACCACCGGGCCGGTGCTGGTTCCCCATAATATCGACGCCCATTTCCGCATGAGGGCCAACCATATCCTCTATTCCGACCTGGAGCTTCACCGCTTCCGTGGAGACCTGTTGCTTTACGACGGGGCCATCAACCTGCGCAACCTTTCCGCCTCCACCGACATCGGTTCGATTTCGGTCAATGGCCTTTATTCCTCGATCAATCCCGACTCGCTGCAGTTCGGACTCGGAATGAAGGTGGACCGCTTCCGGCTCGACAGGCTTACCGCACTTGTCCCCGCTATCGACACCCTCCTCCCGGCCATGCGCGACTTCGCCGGGACGGTCAACGCCGATATCGCCGTCACCACCGACCTGGAGCGCAACATGGACATCAACATCCCCTCGCTCCGCGCCGCCATCAAAATCGAGGGGGACTCGCTGGTGCTGCTCGATCCCGACACCTTCAAGACCGTCTCGAAATGGCTGCTGTTCAAAGACAAGAAAAAGAATATGATCGACCATATGGCCGTTGAGGTGGTGATCGAGAACTCCACCATCGAGCTTTATCCCTTCATGTTCGACATCGACCGTTACCGCCTCGGGGTGATGGGCCATAACGACATGGCCATGAATATGAATTACCACGTCTCGGTGTTGAAATCCCCCATACCGTTCAAGTTCGGCATCAACATCAAGGGGACACCCGAGAAGATGAAAGTGCGGCTCGGCGGGGCTAAGTTCAAGGAAAACATGATCGGCGAACGTCAGATGATTGCCGACAATACCCGCGTCAACCTCGTCCAGCAAATTGACAACGTGTTCCGACGGGGTGTCTCCAAGGCCCGTCTCGGCAGGCTGCGCTTCCAGCGTCAAGGCTCCGTGCCGGTGTCGCTCGACTCCCTCAATGCCGACCTCGACAAGGATGACAACCTCTCCTACGCCGACTCCCTCAACATGATAAGGGCCGGACTCATCGAGAATCCCGACACCCTCCGCTTCCCCCCGGCCGACCCCGCCTCCCCCGGCAAATGACGCCGCACAGATATACGGAAAGGTCTCACGCAGATTCCGCAGATACGCAGATTTCTTGCAGATATAAAGGGAGGTCTCACAGATTACACAGATTACACAGAAGCCATCCGGATGGCAGTGGGTTCTTTGTAATCAACTTTAATCTGTGAAATCTGTGGAATCCGTGTAATCTGTGAGAACCCCGGGAGCGAAGCGACCCCAATCCGCGAGGATACTGCCCGGATGGCCTCTGCGTAATCCGCGTAATCTGCGAGACCCTTATCGGACAGCGTTGACGCGGACGCGCCGCGTCCCTACCGGAAATCTGCGTATCTGCGGAATCTGCGTGAGACTCTTCCTGAATAGGGAAGTGATGTCAGGGAGGGAAATGTTTCCGTGATTGGGAAATAATGATTACCTTTGCAAAAACGAAATAACCGGAAAGTTATGGAAACTTCGAGAATCGCAGAGAGAATCAGGCAGCTGGCCGTGTCGGCCACCCTGGCCATGTCGCAGAAAAGCAGCGAGCTTAAAGCTGCCGGCGTGGATGTCGTCAACCTGTCGGTCGGAGAACCCGACTTCGACACTCCCGCCCATATCAAGGAGGCGGCCAAGAAAGCCATCGACGATAATTATTCCCATTATTCTCCGGTGCCGGGCTATATGAGCCTGCGTGAAGCCATCGCCGATAAGCTCCGCAAGGAGAACAAGACCTCCTTCGAACCGGCCCAGGTGGTTGTATCCACCGGTGCCAAACAAGCTCTGAGCAATGTCATCCTCGCCACCGTCAACCCCGGCGACGAGGTGGTGATTCCCGTTCCGGCGTGGGTGAGCTACGTCGAGATGGTCAAGCTCGCCGAAGGAAAGCCCGTGCTGGTTCCCGCCGGCATGGAGCAGGGATTCAAGGTCACTCCCGCCCAGCTTGAAGCCGCCATCACCGACAAGACCCGCATGGTGATGCTCTGCTCCCCCTCAAACCCCTCCGGCGCGGTGTATGACCGCGAGGAAATCAAGGGGCTTGTCGAGGTGTTGAAACGCCATCCCCGCGTCATCATCCTCTCTGACGAAATCTACGAGCATATCAACTATACATCCGAGGGACATGTCTCCTTCGGCGAATTCCCCGAAATCGCAGACCGTCTGGTGATTGTCAACGGGGTTTCCAAGGCATACGCCATGACCGGATGGCGCATCGGCTATATGGCCGGTCCGGTGGAAATCGCCAAAGCCGTCACAAAGCTCCAGGGACAGACCACCTCAGGCACCTGCTCCATCGCCCAGAAAGCCGCCGAGGCCGCTTACCGGGGGTCTCAGGAGTGTGTGGCCGAGATGCTGGCCGCCTTCCGCCGCCGCCGCGACCTTATCGTGGGGCTGGCGCGGGAGATTCCCGGCCTGAAGCTTGAGATGCCCGACGGCGCTTTCTACATCTTCCCCGAAGTCAGCGCCTATCTCGGCAAGCATGTGACGACCGTCAACCCCGACGGCACCGAGACCGTCAGGGAAATCGCCACCGACTCCGACCTGGCCATGTATCTTCTCGAAGAGGGACATGTCGCCACAGTCGCCGGTTCCGCCTTCTGCATGCCCGGCTACCTCCGCCTGAGCTACGCCGCCTCCGACGACCAGCTCCGCGAGGCTATGGCCCGCATCAAGACAGCTCTCGCCAAACTCGCCTGAGCCACGAATCATTAACCAAGAAATCCACAAACCTCCAATAATGAATTTCATTGAAGAACTCACCTGGCGCGGCATGGTCCACCAGTCGATGCCCGGTACCGAAGAATACCTCAAGAAGGGTATGACAAGCGCATACCTCGGAATCGACCCCACCGCCGACTCCCTCCATATCGGCCACCTCGTAGGTGTGATGATGCTCAAGCACTTCCAACGTTCCGGCCACAAGCCCATCGCCCTTGTCGGCGGTGCCACCGGAATGATCGGCGACCCCTCGATGAAGAGCCAGGAGCGCAAGCTCCTCGATGTCGAGACCCTGCGCCACAACCAGGAGTGCATCAAGAAGCAGCTCGCCAAGTTCCTCGACTTCGATTCCGACGCGCCCAACGCCGCCATCCTTGTCAACAACTACGACTGGATGAAAGACTTCGGTTTCCTCGACTTCATCCGCGAAATAGGCAAGTGTATCACCGTCAACTACATGATGGCCAAGGACTCCGTGAAGAAACGCCTTTCAGGTGAGTCTGGCCAGGGCATGTCGTTCACCGAGTTCTCATACCAGCTCCTCCAGGGCTACGACTTCCTCTATCTCTACCAGAACCAGGACTGCCACCTGCAGCTTGGCGGCTCCGACCAGTGGGGCAACATCACCACCGGTACCGAGCTTATCCGCCGCATCGCCGGAGGTGACGACGCTTTCGCCCTCACCTGCCCGCTGATCACCAAGGCCGACGGCGGCAAGTTCGGCAAGACCGAGAGCGGCAACGTATGGCTCGATGCGCGCTATACCTCGCCCTACAAGTTCTACCAGTTCTGGCTCAACGTCAGCGACGAGGACGCCAAGCGTTACATCCGCATCTTCACGCTGTTAGACCGTGAAACCGTCGAGGCGCTGACCGCCGAACACGAGGCGGCGCCCCACCTGCGCGTACTGCAAAAGCGGCTGGCACAGGAGATCACCACGATGATCCACTCCAGGGAGGAGTACGAAAAGGCGGTCGAAGCCTCGGCGATCCTCTTCGGCGGCTCGACGTCGGAGGCGCTGCGCAAAATAGACGAAGAGACCCTGTTGCAGGTGTTCGAGGGCGTGCCGCAGTTCCGTATCGGGCGCTGTACGGACATCCTGGAGGGATGCACGAAAAAGCAGGCGGCGCTCATGCTGCTCAAGACTATGTCTCCGGCGCTTGTCGCGATGGACGAGATCACCTCGCCCGAGGACATCGAGGGCATGAAGGCCGCTCAG
>ENA-ORSB01001643-ORSB01001643.1-human-gut-metagenome-genome-assembly--contig:-NODE-1643-length-20009-cov-3.904280_pt1 | contig 20009 bp, 16 predicted proteins | sample MGYA00242180_ERZ509144 | MGnify/ENA primary metagenome ERZ509144 (study PRJEB26280, sample SAMEA2338661) | human gut metagenome | biome: human gut; feature: human-associated habitat; material: faeces...
GAATTAGAATCTAACAAGGAATACAGAGTTTTTGTTGGAGACAGAGACCTTGGAGTATCTAAGACAGACGTTGGCGGAAAGATTACATTAGATGTAGATTTAGAAAACGGAAATCTTACTACTGTAAAAGTTGTAACAGCATAATAAGTAAGATTTTAAATTAAGATGTAAAATAAAGCTACAAAACAAAATAGGAGAGCCATGGCAAAATCAAAAAAGACGGTTTTCTTTTGCAAAGAGTGCGGTTACGAGTCAAGTAAATGGTTAGGACAGTGTCCGGGATGTAAAGAGGTAGGAACTTTTGTAGAAGAACCGATGGGGGCAAAGACCAACAATAACATTAGAAGGGGATTAATTAATAATAAACCGGTAACAATAAATCAGGTTACGGCAGATGATGAGGAGAGAATCACAACAGGTTTTGGAGAACTGGACAGAGTATTAGGAGGGGGAGTAGTTCCCGGCGGGCTAATACTTGTAGGCGGTGATCCGGGAATAGGAAAGTCCACATTACTTCTTCAGGTATGTAGAAATATGTCAAATAATGGCAAGAAGATTTTATATATTTCAGGTGAAGAGTCTCAGACTCAGATCAAGCTTCGTGCAAACCGTATGGGTGAATTCAGCCAGAATCTATTGCTTTTGTGTGAGACGAATCTGGGGATTATCCGCAGCGTGATTGAGAAAGAGAAGCCGGAGCTTGTGATCATTGATTCCATCCAGACGATGTACAGTGAAGATGTGAATTCCGCACCGGGAAGTGTCTCCCAGGTTCGTGAGTCTACGAATGTATTTATGCAGCTGGCGAAGGGACTATGTATCCCAATCTTCATTGTTGGTCATGTGACAAAAGAAGGAACCGTGGCTGGTCCGCGTGTGCTGGAACATATGGTGGATACGGTACTTTATTTTGAAGGAGATCGTCATGCATCTTACCGAATCCTCAGAGCTGTGAAGAATCGTTTTGGCTCTACGAATGAGATCGGTGTCTTTGAGATGAGACAGAATGGACTTGTAGAAGTAGAGAATCCATCCGAATATATGCTGAGTGGAAAACCGGAGAATGCATCCGGTTCTGTTGTAGCCTGTTCGATGGAGGGAACACGCCCAATTCTTCTGGAGATTCAGGCACTAGTTGCAAGAACGAACTTTGGTATGCCGAGAAGAACTGCAGCAGGAACAGATTATAACAGGGTGAATCTTCTGATGGCAGTACTTGAAAAACGACTTGGTATGAATCTTGGAAATTGCGATGCTTATGTAAATATTGCGGGCGGAATCAAGATGAATGAGCCGGCAATCGATCTAGGAATCGTGATGGCACTTGTGTCAAGTTACCGGAATCGTCCGATTGATGAAAAAACGATCGTGTTCGGTGAGGTTGGTCTGAGTGGTGAGGTACGTGCGGTGAATATGCCGGAGCAGCGTGTGGCTGAGGCGAAGAAGCTTGGATTCGAGACGTGTATCCTTCCGGAAGTGTGCATGAAGACGGTGAAGGATGTTAAGGGAATCAAGCTGCTGGGTGTGAAGAGTGTGAATGAGGCTGTGGCGATTTTTTAGTAATAAGAAACATTGCAAGGTTATAATGAAATAGAGCAAATGAAGAAAGAAGTTTCTGATATAAGATGAAAAGCTTGTATTGGAAACTTCTTTTATGTTTTAAGAAAAAAAATAGTTTGCAATATGCTGGGGGATATTGGATAACGGAGTAATACAATAAAACAATGCCCTGAAAATTGAAAAAACAAACAGTATATAACAGTTGACAACAGTGATATACTGTTATATACTGTTTACAACAGGAGGCAGCTTATGAAGATTATAATCAATAATTCATCGATGGTACCGATCTATGAACAGATCATGGAGCAGATCAAAGCGCAGATCATCTCCGGAGAATTAAAAGAAAATGATATACTGCCGTCAGTGAGAACGATGGCAAAGGAACTGAAGATCAGTGCACTTACCGTAAAGAAGGCATATGACAATCTGGAAGCGGAGGGCATGACGGTCACGGTTCATGGAAAAGGAACTTATGTTGCAGCTTCGAATACACAGTTGATGGAAGAAGAGCGCAGGAAAGAAGTTGAGGCGGATATGGAAGCGGCGATTCAGAAGGGAAGACGCTGCGGAATGAAAGAGGAAGAGATCCGTTCCTTATTTGAACTCATCATGGAGGATGAATAATTATGTTAGAAATCAAAGGGGTAAAGAAAAGCTACGGCGAATTTCAGTTAGACTGTTCGCTAAATGTAGAAAAAGGAAGGATCACAGGTCTGGTCGGAGAGAACGGAGCCGGTAAGAGTACCGTGTTCAAGGCAGTGCTAGGACTCATTTCTTATGATGGCGGCGAGATAAAGATTCTTGGAAAAAAACCGCAAGAGTTAAACGAGAAAGAGAAAGAACAGATGGGAGTAGTCCTGGCAGAAGCAGGGTTCAGCGGATATTTGAAAGGAAAAGATGTTGAGGCAGTTCTTGCAAAACTGTATCCAAAGTTTGAAGAAGAAAAATTTCTTCAGATGTGTGAAAGATATCAGATTCCACTGGATAAATTCTTAAAAGAGTACTCAACCGGAATGAAAGCGAAGCTGAATCTGATCATTGCATTGACGCATCAGGCAGATTTCCTGATGCTGGATGAGCCGACAGCCGGTCTTGATGTCGGAGCAAGAGAAGGGATACTGGATATTTTGAGAACATATATGGAAGAAGAACCGGAGAGAAGTATCCTGATCAGTTCACATATATCTTCAGACTTAGAGCATCTGTGTGATGATATTTATGTGATTCATAAAGGAAAGATCGTACTTCATGAAGAGATGGATAGAATTCTTGAAAAGTATGCCATGTTGAAAGTCAGCGAGGAACAGTATCAGGCTTTAGATAAAAACTATAACCTGAAAGAGAGAAAAGAAAATTTCGGAATTGCCTGTCTGACAAATGAGAAGCAGTATTATACAGAAAATTATCCGGAAATTGTAGTGGAAAGCGGATCACTCGATCAGGTGATTCTGATGTTGACAGGAGGCGGGATGTGATGAAAGGAATCAGAGGACTTTTGGAAAAGGATTTTCGGTTGTTTTTTCGGCAAGGTGGCAATCTTTTTTGTGTGTTAGCGTTTGTGGCGTTATTTTTTACGCTGACGGAAAAGAAGACAGCTACTTTTATTGCAATCTATATCCCATCTGTTATAGCAGTATATGCGGGGAATACAATTAGTTATGATGAAAACAATCATGGATATATGTATTTATTTTCTTTACCTGTAAATAGAAAAGTATATGTTAGAGAAAAATATATTTTTTCCTTTATTATGACAGCGTGTGGATGGTGTATTGGAGTAATCTGTGCAGGAATCACTGTACTCATAAAGCCAGAAGAAGTGTTTGATCCGGAAACGCTGGCAATGGAGTTGATCACAATCTTTGTATTTCAGGCAATTGCGGGAATTACGATTGCAATTCGGTTAAGGTTTGAAGGAGAGAAAGGACGATTAGTGCTACCAATTGCAATTTTAATTGTTTTTGCAATTTGTTATGCAATTGGCTCTTTTGTGATGGATAACCTGGGATTAAAAGAAAGTATTTTGTATATGATAGAAGGGATAGGCGATTTTGAAATTGCGATTGCACTTATCGTGCTGAGTCTGCTTGTATGGTTCATTTCTTATATTTACAGTATGAGAGTCATGAAAAAGAAAGAGTTTTAGTTATTGTTCACTTTTTAAGATGGAGTGATGAAATCAGATGGTGTCAGCCATTTGGTTTCATCATTTTTATATATTGAATTTAATTAACTATCTAACTTGTTTGTGTGCAAAAAGTATTAAGAAAGTGTGAAAAAATAGAAATAATATTGACTTACTTTGTGAAAAGTACTATATTTTCATTTAGTTAATTAACTAACTAATTTTCACTATTCATTCTGTGGAAAAAGTGATAGTCAGAATTTTTTTGTAGAATGTATCAATAGATCAAGGAGGGAAAAGAACGTGAAGTGTCATAAAGAGGATGCCCCGTTACTTGGATTGATGGGACAGAGTATGCGCCTGATCGGAAAGAGAGCACAGGAATTGTATGCGGAATACGATTTGAACAGAGCCCAGTCAGGGATCTTATTTGCCCTTCATCAGGAAGATTCCATGTCTCAGAAAGAACTTGCGAAGCGCCTGAATGTAACGCCGCCGTCAATTACATCGATGATCAAGAAGATGGAACAGGAAGGTTACATTACAAGAAAAGCCGATGAACAGGACCAGAGAGTGATGCGCCTGACTCTTGCACAGAAAGGGAGAGACAGCATTGCTTATGTGATTAAGACAGCTGAGAAACTGGAAGAAAAAGTGTTTGAAGGAATGAGCGCGGAAGAGAAGATGCTTTTTCGCCGGCTGCTCCTGCAGATTATAGAGAATGTGGAGTAGTGAATGAAGTAGATTACTGTTGCTGAGAATCAGAGGTTAGTGATAAATTGTGTAACTTGAAGAGAGTTGTTGTTGCTTACACATATTGCGAACAGTAACAGAGAATTACCAGGAAAGGAAATACGCAGATTATGAAGAACTTATTCAAATACGCTGCATCGTACTGGAAAGCTATGATTGCGATTGTGCTGATTCTGGTTGTGCAGGCGTATTGTGATCTGTCCTTGCCGGCCTACACATCAGATATTGTAAATGTAGGAATCCAGCAGGGCGGTATTGAAGATGAAGTACCGAGACAGATTGCAACAGAAGAAATGGAAAAATTGCTTTTGTTTGTATCGGAAGACGATCAACAGACGGTGATGGATGCATATACAGAAGATAATACTTCTTATAAAAAAGAAGCTTATGTCCTGAAAGATTCTGTTGCTGAAGAGGAAAATACGATGGAGAATCTGAAAGATATTCTTCAGATTCCAATGATGATGACATCCGGAATCGAGTCCGGAAGTGACACAACAAAGCAGATGGAAGACAAGCTGAAAGAGCAGATGTCCCAGGGAATGGCGCAGAGCATGCCACAAGGGGCAGACCAGACAATGCCGGAAGGAATGCCACAAGGCGAATCCCAGGCGGAATCCCAGGCAGTGTCACTGGATGACATGTCTATGTTTGATCTTCTGAAAATGCTTCCGGCTGAGCAGAGAGCAACAATGGTTGAGAAGATTGAAGAGCAGATGTCAGAGATGCCGGATACAATTCTTGATCAGGCAGCAGTGAGCTTCTGCAGGAGTGCATATAAAGACCTTGGAATGGACATGGATCAGACACAGATTCATTATCTGTTAAAAACAGGAGGTCAGATGGCTGCACTTGCTCTTCTTGGAATGGCAGCAAGTATTATGGTTGCATTTTTGGCATCAAGAGTTGGAGCAAGTGCAGGACGTGATCTGAGAAGTGGAGTATTCCATAAGGTTGTTGGATTTTCAAACAACGAGTTCAATCACTTCTCAACAGCATCTTTGATCACGAGAAGTACGAATGATATCCAGCAGATTCAGATGCTGATCGTTATGCTGCTTCGTATGGTTCTGTATGCGCCAATCCTTGCGATCGGTGGAGTGCTGCAGGTTATGAAGACGAATGTATCTATGTCCTGGATCATCGGACTTGCGGTTATTATCATTGCATTTGTAGTTTTGTTGCTGTTCCTTGTTGTTATGCCAAAGTTCAAAGTGCTGCAGAATCTTGTTGACAAGTTGAACCTTGTAACAAGAGAGATTCTGACAGGACTTCCGGTTATCCGTGCATTCAGTACAGAGAAGCATGAGGAAGAGAGATTTGATGATGCGAACCGCACACTGACGAAGACGAATCTTTTCGTCAACCGTGCAATGACATTTATGATGCCGGTGATGATGTTAGTCATGAACGGTGTATCTGTTCTGATCGTATGGACAGGAGCACATGGAATCAGTGATGGACAGATGCAGGTTGGAGATATGATGGCATTTATCCAATATACGATGCAGATCATTATGGGATTCTTAATGCTTTGTATGATTTCAATTATGCTTCCAAGAGCAGCTGTGGCAGCAGATCGTGTTGAGGAAGTATTGAAGAGTGAGACAATGATCCACGATCCAAAGCAAGAAAAACATTTCCCGGAAGACGGAAAAGGAGTACTTACTTTCGATCATGTATCTTTCCGTTATCCAGGTGCAGATGAAGATGTTCTGGAAGATATTACATTTACAGCGAAGCCGGGTGAGACAACAGCAATTATCGGAAGTACCGGAAGTGGTAAGTCTACGCTGGTAAATCTGATTCCACGTTTCTATGATGTGACATCCGGAGATATTACGCTGGATGGTGTAGATATCCGTGAAGTGAAACAGCATGAACTTCGTGAGAAGCTTGGATATGTTCCGCAGAAGGGAGTTCTGTTCTCGGGAGATATCGCATCTAATATCATGTTTGGTAATTCACATGGAAGTGATGATGAGATGATCGAGGCGGCAGAGATTGCACAGGCAACAGAATTTATTGACACAAAACCGGAGAAATATAAGAGCCCGATCTCACAGGGAGGTTCGAATGTATCCGGTGGACAGAAGCAGAGACTTTCTATTGCAAGAGCAATCGCAAAGCACCCGCAGGTATTTATTTTTGACGACAGTTTTTCTGCCCTTGACTATAAGACGGATGTAACACTCCGCCGTGCGCTGGCTGAAAAGACAAGCGGAAGTACGGTGCTGATCGTTGCACAGAGAATCAGCACGATCCTGCATGCAGAGCAAATCATAGTATTGGACGAAGGCAAAGTGGCAGGTAAGGGAACTCATGCGGAGCTTCTCAAGAACTGTCCGGTATACCGTGAAATCGCAGAATCCCAGCTGTCCAGGAAAGAGTTAGAAGCAGCGTTAAATGAGCAGACAGATGGAAAGGAGGATCAGATTCATGGCTAGAATGCATGGCGGTCGAAGACCGAATGAAAAAGCAAAAGACTTCAAAGGAACAATGAAGAAACTGATCCGCCACATGGCAATTTACAAAGTACAAGTATTTTTCGTAGCCGTGTTTGCTATCTGTGGAACAATATTCAATATTGTCGGACCGAAGATTTTAGGAAAAGCAACGACAGAGATTTTCAATGGACTTGTAAGTAAAGTTTCCGGTGGAGACGGAATGAATTTCGGTAAAATCGGACAGATTCTGCTGACTGTTCTTTGCCTGTATGTGATCAGCGCAATCTGCAGTTTTGTGCAGGGATATTTGATGACGGGGGTGTCTCAGAAGACAACCTACCGTTTGAGAAGAGAAATCTCCGAGAAGATCAACCGCATGCCGATGAGCTATTTTGACACAAAGCCGGTAGGTGAAGTGCTTTCCCGTGTGACAAATGATGTTGACACACTTGGACAGAGCCTGAACCAGAGTGCGACTCAAATGATCACATCGGTTACAACTCTGATTGGTGTATTTATCATGATGTTGTCAATCAGCCCGCTGATGACAGTGATTGCAGTTTTGATTCTTCCGCTTTCTGCAGGATTGATCGGATTCGTAATGAAACATTCACAGAAATATTTCGTAGGGCAGCAGACATACCTTGGAAATGTGAATGGACAGGTAGAAGAAATCTATGGTGGTCATAACATCATCAAGGCATTTAATAAAGAAGAGGAAGTAATTGAAGTATTCAATGAAACAAATGATAAGCTGTATGATTCCGCATGGAAATCCCAGTTCTTTTCCGGTTTGATGATGCCGGTAATGCAGTTTGTAGGAAACTTGGGTTACGTGGCAGTGGCAATCCTTGGCGGATATCTGACAATTAAGGATGTGATCGAGGTTGGAGATATCCAGTCCTTTATTCAGTATGTACGTAACTTTACACAGCCATTGCAGCAGATTGCACAGGTGGCGAATATGCTTCAGTCAACAGCTGCAGCATCAGAGCGTGTCTTCGAGTTCCTGGAAGGACCGGAAGAAGATCAGACAGTAGAGAATCCGGTTTCCGTAGAGAATCTTCAGGGAAATGTTGAATTTGAGCATGTACGTTTTGGATATAATGAAGATAAGATCATCATTAATAACTTCTCAGCGGATGTGAAAGAAGGCCAGAAGATCGCAATTGTTGGTCCGACAGGAGCCGGAAAGACAACAATGATCAAATTGCTCATGCGTTTCTATGATGTGAATGGAGGTTCGATCAAGATTGACGGACATGATGTCCGGGACTTCAATAGAAGTGAACTCCGTGAAATGTTCGGAATGGTTCTGCAGGATACCTGGCTGTTCCATGGTACGATCAGTGACAATATCCGTTATGGAAAACTGAATGCGACAGAGGAAGAAGTGATTCAGGCAGCGAAGGCGGCACATGTGCATCGTTTCATCCAGACACTTCCGGGTGGATACAATATGGAACTGAATGAAGAAGCAAGTAATGTATCCCAGGGACAGAAACAGCTCCTCACAATTGCAAGGGCAATCCTTGCAGATCCGAAGATCCTGATTTTGGATGACAGTGCCTCGGCGCTGGATTTTGCAACGGACGCAGCCCTGCGCAAGGCAATCAAAGAGGAAACGCACGGCATGACCGTGTTTATCGTCTCCCAGCGCGCGGCCAGCGTGCAGCGCGCCGACCACATTCTGGTGCTGGATGACGGTAAGCTGGTTGGCGACGCGCCCCATGCCGAGCTGCTGCGCAGCTGCGAGGTCTATAAGGAAATCTGCCTGAGCCAGTTGAGCAAGGAGGAGGTGGCAAAGACGCTATGAGCAAGACAAAGCAAAAGCTGGACCAGAATACGATCCATCGCGTCCTGAAGCTGATCCGCCCCTACACCGGCATGGTCATCCTGACGCTGACCTTTGCGCTGATCACAGTGGTCACGACTCTGCTGGCCCCGGTACTGTCCGGCAAGGCCGTGGATATGATCCTGGGACCCGGTCAGGTTGATTTTGCAGGCCTTGGCAAAATTGCGATAGCGATGGCTGCCACGATCGCCTGCACAGCGCTGGCCCAGTGGCTGATGAATGTCGTCAATAACCGCATTACCTTTCAGGTCGTGCGTGATATGCGTGTCCGTGCGTTTGGCCAGCTGGAGATTCTGCCGCTCAAATATATGGATGCCCACCGCCCCGGCGATGCTATCAGCCGCATTACCACCGACGTGGAGCAGTTCAGCGACGGTCTGCTGATGGGCTTTACCCAGCTGTTCACCGGCGTGCTGACGATTTTGGGCACGCTGGGAGTCATGCTGTTCATCGACTGGCGCATTGCGCTGGTCGTTGTGGCGTTGACGCCGCTGTCGATTTTCGTCGCGCGGTTCATTGCCACCCACACCTATTCTATGTTCAAGGTGCAGAGCGAGACCCGCGCCGAAATGACGAGTCTGGTCGAAGAACTGGTCGGCAACGAGCATCTTGTCCGCGCGTTCGGCTATGAGCGCCGCGCCGAGGAACGCTTCGATAAGATCAACCTCGATTTGCAGAAGTGCGGCGTCAAGGCGACGTTCTTCTCCTCTACCACGAACCCCTGCACCCGCTTTGTGAATGCGCTGGTCTACGCCGCCGTCGGCGTGCTGGGTGCGTTTGTCGCCATTGCTGGCGGCATCACGGTGGGCCAGCTGTCGGTCTTTCTGAACTACGCAAACCAGTACACGAAACCGTTCAATGACATTTCGGACGTTATGACCGAACTGCAGAACGCACTGGCTTGTGCGCAGCGCGTGTTTGACCTGATTGACGAGACACCCATCGTGCCCGATGACCCGGATGCTGTTGCCCTGCCCCACGGCGCAGGCAGCGTGGAGTTTGACCACGTCAGGTTCCGCTATGTGGACGATGTGCCGCTGATCGAGGATATGAACCTGAAGGTTGCGCCGGGTCAGCGTATTGCACTGGTCGGCCCCACGGGCTGCGGCAAGACGACACTGGTCAATCTGCTGATGCGGTTTTATGAGATCAACGGCGGTACGTTGCGCGTCGACGGGTATTCCATCGACAATGTGACCCGCGACAGCCTGCGCGGCAACCTGGGCATGGTACTGCAGGAGACCTGGTTGAAGGCCGGTACGATTGCGGAGAATATCGCCTACGGCAAGCCGGATGCGACCCGCGAGGAGATCATCGCCGCGGCCAAGAAGGCCCACGCCCATAGCTTTATCTGCCGCCTGCCCAATGGGTACGACACGCAGGTAGCCGAGGACGGCGGCAACATCAGCCAGGGCCAGCGGCAGCTGCTCTGCATTGCCCGTGTCATACTGCGACGCCCGCCAATTTTGATTCTGGATGAGGCAACGTCCAGCATCGACACCCGTACCGAGGTGCTGGTGCAGGATGCCTTTGAGGAGCTGATGAAGGGCCGCACGAGCTTTATCGTGGCCCATCGCCTGTCTACCATCAAGAACGCTGACCAGATCCTGGTCATGAAGGCCGGCAACATCATTGAGCGCGGAACCCACGAAGAACTGCTGGCGCAGGGCGGCTTCTACAAGCAGCTGTACGAGAGCCAGTTCGCCAAGGCATAAAACCATACACCGGGAAAGAAATAGGAGGATGTATTATGAGTCACATTACCATTCCGGAAGGATACCAAAGCCTTCTGGGTTTGTATGACACCCAGAAGGCCATCGGTCTCATCAAGACGATCTTTCAGGAGAAGCTCTGCATGGCGCTGCACCTCAAGCGCGTCACGGCTCCCCTGTTTGTCATGCAGGGCAGCGGCCTGAACGATGACCTGAACGGCGTCGAGCGCCCTGTTTCGTTCGATGTGCCCAGCCTGAACAAGCAGGCAGAGGTCGTCCACAGTCTGGCTAAGTGGAAGCGCTACGCCCTGTACAAGTACGGCTTCCGCCCCGGTCAGGGCATTGTGACCGATATGAACGCCATCCGCCGCGACGAGGAGCTGGATAACCTGCACAGCATCTACGTGGACCAGTGGGACTGGGAGCGCGTTATCACTGCCGACCAGCGCACGCTGGAATTTCTGCAGGAGACCGTGCGGGACATCGTGGACGCTGTCTGCGCAACGTCTGACGAGCTGCGCTGGAAGTTCCCCGAGCTGAAAAACAACATCCACCTGCGCCGCGAGGTGGCATTTATCACGACGCAGGAACTCGAGGACAGGTACCCGGACTTCACGCCGAAGCAGCGCGAGAATGCCTTTGCCAAAGAGCATGGAACCGTCTTCATCATGCAGATCGGCGGCAGGCTCAAGAGTGGCCAGCCCCACGACGGGCGCGCGCCCGACTATGATGACTGGACGCTGAACTGCGACATCCTGTTCTGGCACAAGCCGCTGGATTGCGCACTGGAGCTGTCCAGTATGGGTATCCGCGTTGACGCCGACGCCCTGCGCCGCCAGCTGGACGCCGCAGGCTGTCCGCAGCGCGCGGAGCTGCCCTTCCACAAACTGCTGCTGGATGGCACCCTGCCCCTGACAATAGGCGGCGGCATTGGCCAGAGCCGCCTGTGCATGCTGCTGCTGGGCAAGGCCCATGTCGGCGAGGTACAGGTCAGCCTGTGGGATGACGCTACGGTACAGGCATGCAGGAATTCGGGCGTGGAGCTGCTGTAACCCTTGACAAACCCCTGCCGATTGTGATATTATATTAGAGTTCCCGCTAGTATAGCACAATTGGCAGTGCAGCTGATTTGTAATCAGCAGGTTGCAGGTTCGATTCCTGTTACTAGCTCCAAACTTAAAAAAGCGCGTTGCAAAGTAAATTGACTTTGCAACGCGCTTTTTCTTGTTTTTGCATATCTTTTTGCGTCCTAAACAGTAAAAAACAGGTCGTAAACAGGTCGTAAACGCAGTAGAATCACATAATGCGGAGTCAGGATTGAACTCAGGATATTGTAACAACTGCTGCTGTACATAAGGCTGATGAATTGTTCTTGAGAAATATTTAGATGAACTTTTCCTTATTGCACCCTACTCTATATACTCCTAAAAAACGCCCGGTAAGCGTGATGCTTACCGGGCGTTTTGCTTTGCTGTTTTAAGTGTTTGCCAGTGCCGTCTGCAGAGCGCAGTAATTCTCCAGTGTCAGCTGCTCGGGGCGGGAACGCTCATCAAGACCGGCGGCCTGCAGGGCGGAGATGACCTGCGCCTTTGGCAGGTGCAGGCCATTGGCGATGGCGTTGGCGGCGGTCTTGCGGCGCTGGGAGAAGGCGGCGCGAATCAGCGCGAAGAAGGCGGCTTCGTCGCCGTTCGGCACGGTTACGGCAGGCTTCTCCCTCACATCCAGGCGGATGACGGCGCTTGTCACCTTGGGGGCGGGGTAAAAGCTGCCGGGTTGGACGCTGAACAACAGCTTCGGCTCGGCGTAATAGGCCACGGCGTAGCTGATTGCACCCGCATCCCGCGTGCCGGGGGCGGCGCAGAGGCGCTGTGCAGCCTCCTTCTGCACCATTACGGTGATGTTCCGAATAGGCAGCTTTTCCTCCAGCAGGCGCATCAGAATCGGGCTGGTGATGTAGTACGGCAGGTTGGCACAGACGGCGACGGGCTTGCCGCCGAACTCCTCGGCCAGCAGAGCCTTCAAATCGACCTTCAGCACGTCGTTCAGGATGAGCTTGAAGTTGTCGTAGTCGGCCATCGTCTCTTCCAGCAGCGGCGGCAGACGCTTGTCGACCTCGATGGAGACGACATTGTCCGCACGCTTGCAAAGCTGCTCGGTCAGCACACCGATGCCGGGGCCGACCTCAAGTGCGCCCCAGCCGGGGCCGATACCGGCGGCCTCCGCAATGCGGGGGCAGATGCCGGGGTTGATGATGAAATTCTGGCCGAAGCCCTTGGACAGGGCAAAGTCATACCGTGCGCAGAGGTCACGGATGGTGGACAGGTCAGTCAATGTGGGCACGGCGGACGTCCTTTCCGAGTCAATAAAAATCAGTTCTGCCCGGCCAGTGCCGTGGCCGCGTTGACGGCCTTGCTGATCTGCGGGTCAGTATCAAGTGTGTAATCGTAGTAGGCGTTCTGCTCGTCGACGGAGAGCGCGGCGTCAATGTCGGGGCGCAGGCCCTCCTCATTCCAGGTCTGATCCTCGTTATCGAGCAGCAGGCCCACCGTGATGTAAGCGGCGGAGCCGTCGGAGAAGCTCTGGGCGTCGCTCAGAACGACGCCCTTACCCGCAGTTTTGGTGCCGACGAGCGTCGCACCGGCCATCTTGCGCAGGGCATTGGCGAACAGCTCGGCGCTGCCCGCGGTGGAGCCGTTGACAAGGCAGACAATCGGAACGTTGATCTCGGTCTCATCGGACATGCGCAGCACGGTTACATTGCCGTCCCTGTCCTGCTGCTTGGCGATCTCACCGGAGGGCACACAGTAATCCGCGGCCACAAGGGCGGCGTTCAGGTTCTCGCCGGTGTTGTCGCGCAGGTCAAAGACAAGGCTGTTCGCTCCCTGCTGCAGCAGCTCATCCACAGCAGCCTTGAACTCGCTGGCCGTGCCGGAGGTGAAGGCGTCAATGCGGATGTACCCGCAGGTGTCCGCGACCATCTGACGGGTGTAGATGGAGGGTGTTTTGTAGTTGGAGTGGACAAGATTCAGCTGCTGCTCCTGGCGATCCGGCGTCAGGTAGGTGATCGTGGTGGTCGTACCCTCCTCACCCAGCAGCTTGGAGGTCAGGCGTGCGGTGGAGGTGATGTTGCGCGTCGACTCATCGTTGATAGCGGTGATGAAGCCGCCGACCTGCATCCCGGCCTCTGCGGCGGGCGAGTTGTCATACAGGCGGATGATGCGGGCGTAGCCGGAGGATGTGTCATTGACGACAGCGACGCCGATGCCGGTCAGTGTGCCCTTCTCCACAGACTGCTTCTCGCTGTATTCCTTGGCGGTGTAGTAGACGGCGTACTTGTCGTTGATGCCGTTCATGTAGCCCGCAGCCAAGCGGTCATTCAGGGTGTCCTCGTCGATGGTGAAATACTCCCCTGCGCGGACAAAACGATCAATTTCGGACAGCTTATTGTACTGGCGCTCCTTGTTTTTGACGCTGGACACTGTGGTGTTGAACATCTTCATGGACACGACCATGGTCAGCGAGAAGGTGACGGCCATTGCAATGATGGCAATGGTGGCCGCCACGCCAAGACTGATTTTTTTGCTCATGGGTCTGATGGCTCCTTACTGTGTTTGCGTTATGCCCCGTAGGCTAGTGAGAAAAATACCGTAGAGAAAAGGCTGAGTATCATCAGAACGGCGACTACAAGGCAGAAAATACGCACGGAGGTTTTGTGCTTCTGCGGCTTCATACAGATTCCCCTTTCGTTATGAGAGGTAGTTCATGACATTGACCAGGACGTTGTTGACCTTCATTTCCAGGTGCAGATGGTTGCCTGTGGAGTTGCCGGTGGAGCCGACATAACCAAGGACCTTGCCCTTTTCCACGGGCTGGCCCACGCTGACAACGGGCGCGCTGTTCATGTGGGCGTACAGCGTCGAATAAGTATTGCCGTTGTCATCCTTGCCGTGGTAGACCTGCACGTAGTAGCCCCAGCTCCAGTGGTAGGCCGCAGCGGTGACGACACCGCCGGAGACGGCGTAGATTTCGGTGCCGCCCGGTGCGGCGTAATCGGTGCCGCGGTGGCCGTTGCCGCCGAAGTAGCAGGAGACGTACTTATAGGTGGCCAGCGGGCGGCCAAAGTCCAGCGAGCACTGGATGGACGCATTGCCGTAAGCCTGGTTGGCGGCGTTCAGCGCGGCGTCCAGCTCGGCAGCGGCCTTATCCACGGCCTTGTTGGCTTCGATCAGGGCTGCCTTGTTGGCCTCGATCTCGGCATCCGCTGCGGAAATGTTGGCGTCGGTCTGGGAGATATTCTGGGCAAGCTCATTCGTCTTGCCGTCCAGCGCAGTCTTTTGGGTCTCCAGATCGGCCTGCGTGGCCTCCAGGTCCGCCTTGGCCTGCTCCAGCTCGGAGCGCTGTTGCTCCAGCTCGGCGTGCTCATTTTCAAGCTGTTGGCAGGTGTCCTCGTCCTTATTAACGATCTGATCCAATGTGGTGGCAAAGGTCAGCAGCTGGTACAGGTTGGTGGCACTGGACAACAGTGCGATGGAGCCGCCGTCATTCAGACGCTGCATCGCACGCATACGATCTTTAAAGTCCGCCCAGCGCTGGTCGTATTCGACCTGCTTCTGGTCGACCTCCTGCTGCTTCCGGTCAATCTCGTCCTGCTTGTTGACGATTTCCTCATCCAAAGAACCGATCTGCTCGGACAGGTTGCTGATCTGGCTTAAAATCAGTGCCTTCTGCTGCTCAAGCTGCGTTTTGAGAGCCTCAGCGTCGGCCTTGTTGCTCTGCGCGTCTTTGAGCTGCTGGTTGACCTTTTCCTGCTCAGTCTGCAGTTGCTGCAGCTTCTGACGCAGGTCGCTGACGCTGGAGGAGGCGGCCAGCGGCGTCATGACGGTGGAAAGCGTCATGCTCATGGCGACAGCCGCGCTCAGCAGAAGCGAAATCAGCTTTTTGCCGTGTTTTACATGCTTCATGGTCTTATACGTTCCCTTTATCCCCTGTTATACATTCAGATGCTTGCGGATGCTGGTGGCGGTGCCGAGGCCGCAGAGCACAAAGCCCAGCAGCACAAAGCCGCCGACGATGTAGTACCAGACGCTTTCCAGCGGGACAAGCGTGCCGCCGAACATCTGCGAGAGGTTGGACGGATTCTCGGCATACCAGCGGCAGAGTGCATAGTACGCGCCGCAGACGATGCCGGACGCAATGCCAGCCGAAATCAGGCCGGAGGTGACGCCCTCGACAAAGAACGGAAAGCGGATGAAACCGTTGGTCGCGCCGACGAGCTTCATAATGCCGATTTCCTTGCGGCGGTTAAAGACGGTGATTTTGATCGTGTTGTTGATGACGACGATGGAGACGATGGCCAGCACCGCGACCAGGCCGTAGCAGGCGTAGTTGATGACCTTCTGCAGGGACGTGAAGGTATCCGCCATAGCCAGCGGGGCCTTGACGCTGTAAACGCCGTCGATCTGCATGAGTTGGGCGGAGACTTCCTCAATGTTGTCGGGGTCGTCCACGGTCACGCGGTAGTTGGGAGTGAACGGGTTGTCATTGGCAAAGACCTGCTGCAGGTTTGTGTAATCCTTCAGCATATCGCTGTAGGTCGCCAGAACGTCCTCCGGCGACATATAGGTCACGCTCACAACGTGGGGCGTGCTGCGGATGGCCGCGTCGGCGGCGGCAATCTGCTCGTCAGTGGCAACCTCGCTCTCGCCGGTGCCGCCCATGTAGACGACAGTCTCGTTCTGGTTGCCGATGTATTCGACCATGTGGTCAATGTTGATGCCCAGCAGCGAGGCTGCGCCGATCAGCAGCATGCAGACGGTCAGCACGCCCATGGAGGCAAAGGTCATCAGCCGGTTGGCGCGCAGGTTGTGCAGGCCCTGGCCGACTAAGTAGATAAAACTGGAAAAACGCATGGTGTCCCCTCTTACTTACAAATCAGTCCTCGTCGTACTCGTAGTCGTCCTCTTCGTGCTCGGCCATGGCGGCAGCGTAGCGGCGCGCGGCAGCAGGGTCAGCGGTATCGGAGGCTACCATGCCGTTGGCCAGCGTGATGACGCGGTTGCCGTACTTGCGGGCCAGCTTGTGGACGAGCTCGTGCTCATGGGTGACGACGACAACGGTGATGTTGACCTTGTTGATGGCCTCAAACAGCTGCATGATGTCCATCGACATTTCAGGGTCGATGTTGCCGGTGGGCTCGTCCGCGATGATGAGCTTGGGGCCGTGCGCCAGCGCGCGGGCAACGGCCACACGCTGCTGCTCGCCGCCGGAGAGCTCATCCGGCAGGCGGTCCATTTTGTCCTCCAGACCGACAAGGGAGAGTGCAAACGGTACGCGGTCCTTGATCTTTTTGGTTGAGATGTTCGTCACGCGCATGGCGAAGGCGACATTCTCATAGACGGTCATGGTGGGGATCAGGCGGAAGTCCTGGAACACAACGCCCATCTGGCGGCGCAGGTAGGGCACCTTGCGGCGCTTGATGCGCGTTAAATCCTGCCCATTGATAAAGACCTTGCCCTCGGTGGGCTTCTCCTCCATCTGGATGAGCTTTAAAAACGTGGATTTGCCCGCGCCGGAATGGCCGAGGATAAAGACGAACTCGCCCTCGTCAATATGGATGTTGATGTCCTCCAGCGCGACGTTCTCATCGTTGTGGGTCTCGTAGGTTTTATATACATGTTCAAAATCGATCATTCGGGGTTCTCCTGCCGTGGTGTGGCTTTGCTGTTATGGTTACAGTCATACATATAATAGAATACCATGTCAGACCTCTGCGGTCAAGGTGCTTTGCGGCTATAAAAAGCAGGAAAATGGCGCTGCCTTGCGGTGCAGCGCCATTTGTGAAAGTTTTTTTAAAATCAATATTTGGCCGGGTTGGCGGACAGATATTTCTTGACCATCAGCGCCACCTTAAAGACGATGGCATCATCGAAGTTGCGCAGGTCAAGGCCGGTCAGCTTGCGGATCTTCTCAAGGCGGTAGACCAGCGTGTTGCGGTGGACGAACAGACCGCGGCTCGTCTCGGAGACGTTCAGGTTGTTCTCAAAGAAGCGCTGGATCGTGAACAGCGTCTCGGCATCGAGGGAGTCGATGCTCTCCTGCTTGAACACCTCGCGCAGGAATGCCTCGCAGAGCGTCGTAGGCAGCTGGTAGATCAGGCGCGCAATGCCCAGATGGTCATAGCTGATGACCTGACGCTCGGTGTCAAACACCTTGCCGACCTCCATGGCAATCTGGGCTTCCTTAAAGCTGGAGGCCAGGTCCTTGATGTTGCCGATGGGCGTACCGATGCCGACGACGGCCTTGATGTAATGGTCGCCCTGCAGCGTATCGACGATGGAGGCAGCCAGCTTTTCCATATCGCGGGTGTTGTTGTCGGGCTTGATCTCCTTGACCAGGACGGTGTCGGTCTCACTGATGTTAAAGACGAAGTCCTTCTGTTTGTCCGGGAAAAGACCGCTGACGACGTCGTAGGCGGAAATATCATTGCCGGAGGTCACGCGGATCAGCAGTACGACGCGCTGCACGTCAGAGACAAAGTGCAGCTCCCGCGCCTTGGCGTAGATGTCGCCGGGCAGGATGTTGTCGAGCACGACGTTCTTGATGAAGTTCGTCTTGTCGAATTTTTCGTCGTGGTACTGCTTGATGCTCTGCAGGCTGATGGAGAGCATGGCGGCGAACTGCTCGGCGGTAGTGTCAGTGCCCTCGACAAAGACGGCGTAGTCATTGTGCTTGGCGTTGGAGAACTGATGGTAGGCATACCCATCGCGCACGAAAGCATCCCCGGCCGTCTGGCGGACAGCGGCCACGCCCTCGCGCACCTCACCGATCTGTCCCAGCTCAGAGCAGGAAATGACGGTGCCGGTCTCATCAATCACGCCGACGACACGATCCACTGCGTCCTTCATCTGGTAGACCACGTTCTGGAATACCCTGTTTGCCATAATATGTGACTCCCCTTTTAGCTGTTATTTAGACAGTCTGCACCGGTGTGCAGTGCGGGCTATGCGTGTTTGGCAAAATTGCCGTTTGGTAATCTGCCCGAAAACCAAAACATCTTAATGTATATTTTACACAATCCGCTTGGCTTTTGCAACATATTTTCACGAAAATCGCAAGATTTTCTTGTACATTTTTTAAATCAGCACAAAAAATGTACCTGCCGGTGTTTTCCCGGCAGGTACAACGTCCGTCATTTTGACGATTTTTCCTCTTTTGTCTGGTTCATGGCGCCGGTGCCGCCCTCGACGACGCCGCGGCGCTGGAATACATAGGTGATGCTGCGGAAGAAAATCTTTACATCATTCCAGAATGTCACATGGGCGGCGTACTCACCGTCGTAGCGGGCTTTGACGTCAATCGGCAGCTCGTCGCGTCCGTTGACCTGCGCTAAGCCGGTCAGGCCCGGGCGGATGTCGTTGGCGCGGACCTTGTCGCGCGCCTCGATCAGGTCGTACTGGTTGTACAGTGCGGGGCGCGGGCCGATGACGCTCATCTGCCCTGCCAGTATGTTGTAGATCTGCGGCAGCTCGTCCAGGCTCGTCTTGCGCAGGAAGGCACCGCTCCTGGTAATGTAGCTGTCCGCATCTTTCAAAAGGTGCGTGGGAACGTCGTGCGGGGTGTCGCCGCGCATCGTGCGGAACTTCAGAATGTTAAAGTGCGTTTTGCCCTTGCCGACGCGGCGCTGCTTGAAAAAGACAGGCCCCGGGGAGTCGAGCTTGATCCACAGCGCGACCAGCCCCATCGGAATTGCAAGAATGATCGTGGCTGCCAGCGAAAGGATAATGTCCAGCAGACGCTTGCCGTAACGCTCGTACATAAATCAGCCCTCCTCGGCGGGATGCTCTGTCTCCCGGAGCTTCTGTGCGATCTCCTCCCGGGAGAAAAGCACGGTGTTGCCGGTGGCGGCCACAACGGTGTGGTCGGCGCGCACGCGGCGGTTGGGGTGGTAGGTCGGGACCATCTCCTGCAGAACGTCGACGACCTCGTCGCTGTTGTGCCGGGCAGATTCCTTGAGCCGCTGCAGGTCGGTGTAGAATTTTTCCAGATCGATCTGCATGGGCGGCGCGATGAAGATTTTGTTGTGGGCGGTTTTGGCCATCTTGTCCTGCTCGGAGTCCATGAGCAGTTCCTCGTACAGCTTTTCGCCGGGGCGCAGACCGGTGACCTTGACCTGCATATTTACGCCCGGCTCGTAGCCGTAGAAGCGTATCAGGCGGTTGGCCAGATCCATGATCTTAACCGGCTCGCCCATGTCCAGCACGTAGATGCTGCCGCCCTTCGCCAGACCGCCGGCCTGCAGAACGAGCTGCGCAGCCTCGGTGATGGTCATAAAGTAGCGGACAATATCGGGATGCGTGATGGTCACAGGGCCGCCGCGCTTGATCTGCTCCTCAAACAGCGGGATGACGCTGCCGTGGCTGCCCAGCACGTTGCCGAAGCGCACCGCAACGCAGGTCATCGACGTGGCCCGGGAGAAGGTCTGGATCAGCATCTCGCACAGGCGCTTGGTGCAGCCCATGACGTTCGTCGGGTTGACAGCCTTGTCTGTAGAGAGC
>ENA-ORSB01001656-ORSB01001656.1-human-gut-metagenome-genome-assembly--contig:-NODE-1656-length-19933-cov-15.370913_pt1 | contig 19933 bp, 11 predicted proteins | sample MGYA00242180_ERZ509144 | MGnify/ENA primary metagenome ERZ509144 (study PRJEB26280, sample SAMEA2338661) | human gut metagenome | biome: human gut; feature: human-associated habitat; material: faeces...
GGCTGGTTTTGGCGGGGGCATATGAGGATCGAACTCATCCAGGCGGCTGTTCGCCGTCCGCACCGGTTTTGAAGACCGGGAGGCACACCAGCACCTATCTGCTCCCATATTTCCTTTGAAGCTGACCACCGCCGAAGCGGAGCAACGCTCCGGCGGTATGTCAGTCATGAAATTTGAGCTTCAGGCGGCGGCAGTCGCCCTCTCGAACCGTGATCTGCCGTCGGTCGCAGGCTTCTAAAAACAGCAAAGCGTATTTCCGGGTGGTGTCGAAAGCGTCCCGGACCTCTGCCAGCGTGACAGCGCCGTGGTCAGCACACAGCGTCCGCAAGATATCCAGCCCCTTTTGGAACACCTCCCGGTGCCAGCACAGCTCCGGTGACAGCCGTACCAGCTCTCCGCCGGTGAGCAGGCTTTCCAGCACCTGACGAGCCTCCTCCCGGCGCTCCGGAGGAATACTGTCCAGCACCGCTTCGATGGTGTCCGGCTCCGGGCCACCCCGGAGGAAGCGCTCCAACAGCGCGTCCCAGAGGGCGGTTTGCCGCTTGGTGAGCCGAATGGAAAACTCCGCCAGCGCCCAACGGTTTTCGGCGCGTTTCATCCGCCCCTCCGCCCGAAAAACCTCCAAAAGCGCATCGCCCTCAGCGGGAGTGATCTGCCGGAACAGCTTTTGCCGCAGCTCGGCGGCGGGCATCCCGGCGTGAAGGGGGTGCTTTTGGTGGTAGGCGGACAGCAATTCCCGGCAGCGGTCCCAGAGGGTGTCCAGCGCCGAGGCCGCCGCGTAGCGGTCCGGCAGCGGCTCCGCCAGCTTTCCCTGATTCAGCAGGTCTGCCAGCAAGGATACAGCAGTACCAGTGTCCAGACCGGAACGCTCCGCCAACTGGCTGCTATCCGGCAGTGAAACACCGAATTCCTCCGCAGCTTGCAGCAGCCGTTGACTGCCGGAGCCCTGTTCCCGGAGGATCAGGCTGTCCAGCACCGCTAGGTCATGCCGTTTGTGGCGAAGGGGCCGAGGGTCCAGCACCGTTCCGCCACCGATGGTCTCCACCGGAGAGTAGAATCGAATGACAAACCGATCCCCCTGTTTGACGGCCATCGGCTCCGTCAGCCGCAGCTGGGCAAGGCAGCTTTCTCCGGGCCGCAATTCGTCCCGCTCCAGCAGCACCGCCTTTGCCAAATGAACGGAGGTCCCGTGGTACAGATGGACCTGGGAGCCGTTCAAAACCGTGCGTTTGGCGTTTCTCAGACACCGGAGCCGCACATCCAGCATCCGAGAGGACCGGGCGCTGCCGGGTCTTACCGCCGCGTCCCCCCGTCGGATCTCCGATTTTTGCAGATTTGTCAAGTTGAGGGCCGCCCGCTGACCGGCGTAGGCGGCGTCCACGCTTTCACCGTGGACCTGCAAGGTCCGCACCCGGCTTTGCAGCCCGGAGGGGACCAGTTCCACAGCGTCCCCCACCTGGACAGCCCCTTCCGTAAGGGTGCCGGTGACTACGGTGCCGAAGCCGTCCACGGAAAAGACCCGGTCAATGGGAAGCCGGAAGGGTGCCAGCGCGCTTTTTTCCCGCGCCTCCTGTACCAAGCGGTACAGGGCGTCCCGCAGTTCCGGGATTCCCTGACCGGTGACGGCGGAGACTGACAGAATGGGCGCGCCCTCTAAAAAGGTGCCCTCGGTCAGCTCCAACGCCTGTCCCCGAACAAGTTCCAACCAGTCATCATCCACCAACTCCGCCTTGGTCAACACCACCAAGCCGCCTTGGACGCCCAAGAGAGACAGAATATCCAGATGCTCTACGGTCTGGGGCATAACACCTTCGTCCGCGGCGATGACCAGCATGGCAAGATCAATGCCCCCCGCCCCGGCCAGCATATTTTTGATGAATTTTTCGTGGCCCGGCACATCCACGATCCCTGCTTGCGTGCCGTCCGGCCAGTCCAGTCTGGCAAACCCCGGCTCGATGGTAATGCCCCGGCGCTTTTCCTCCGCCAGGCGGTCCGTATCGGTGCCGGTGAGCGCCTTGACCAGAACGGTTTTGCCGTGATCTACATGGCCCGCCGTGCCGATGATGACGTGTTTCATGAAGCGGTCTCCCGAAAAGCCTGAAGGATCTCGTCAAGATCCGCCGGGAACAAAGTCCGCATATCCAGCAGACACCGGTCATGGGCGATACGGACGATGATGGGTACAGGCCGCTGCCGTAGCTGCGCTTCCAGTGCGGCGGCGCTGTCCCTTGGGACGACAGCCACGGCGAAGGAGTGCAGCGTCTGGGTGGGGACTGCCCCGCCCCCCACCGGGTTTTCCGTGGAAACCACCTCGGCGGTCACGCCGCTCTCTCCCATGCGGCGGCAGAGTGACTCTGCCCGCTGGCGCAGCTCCTCCGGTGTTTGGGCCAGCATGGAGAGCACCGGGATCTCCTGAAGGGCGGTGCCGTCCACATATGCTTGCAGAGTTGCTTCCAAGGCGGCCAGCGTCAGCTTGTCCACCCGCAGGGCGCGGGCCAGAGGGTGACGCTTCAAAAGGTCGATACAGCGCCGCTTGCCCACGATGATCCCCGCTTGGGGACCACCCAGCAGCTTGTCCCCGGAGAAGGATAATACATCCACTCCGGCCTTTACGGACGCTTGAACCGTCGGCTCATCCCGGAGGCCCAAGGGTGCCAGATCTACAAGACAGCCGCTGCCCAAGTCCTCAATGACCGGAATGCTGCGGGAGCGGCCAAGCTCCGCTAAGGCGGCGGGGGACACGCTCTCCGTAAAGCCCACGATGCGGTAATTGCTGGTGTGGACTTTCAAAAGGGCGCGGGTCTGCTCGCTGATGGCGTTGGCGTAGTCGGAAAGGTGGGTCTTGTTGGTGGAACCAACCTCCCGGAGCACCGCGCCGCAGGCGGCCATCACATCCGGCATCCGGAAGGAACCGCCGATCTCCACCAGCTCTCCACGGGAGGTAATGACTTCTCCTCCGGCGGTGAGGGCGGAGAGGATCAGCAGCACCGCCGCTGCGTTGTTGTTTGCCACCATGGCGGCCTCCGCCCCGGTAAGGCGGCACAAAAGCGGCTCTACATGGGCGTACCGCTGCCCCCGCTCCCCCGCTGTCAGGTCATATTCCAAGGTAGAATAGCCCTGAGAGACCCCTCTCGCTGCCGCTAACGCGCGGTCACTCAGGCAGGCCCGGCCCAGATTGGTGTGCAGAACGATCCCGGTGGCATTGATAACGCCCCGGAGGGAGGGCAGGCGGGATGCCCGGCACGACGCGCTGATTTGAGCGCAGAGGGCCTCCGTGGAGGGCAGCTCTGTGACGGTCCCCACCAGAATATCGGCGCGGAGCCGGTCCAGCGTCCGGCGAACCGCCTCCGTCACGGCGGCGGCCCCCCCCTCCGCCGCCAGTGTGTTCAGGGCGGGCAGGCGGAGCAGGTCGTCTACCTTTGGAATTTGACGCAGCAGTGTATCCATGAGAACCTCCCTTGGTGATTTACGGCTTTTCCTTATCATACTGGATTTTCAACGGGTTGTAAAGCACCCCGGAAAGCAGAAAAACGCGCCTCCCGAAAGGAGGCGCGCTTGCTCACTTGCTGAGATAGTCTTTCAAAAATTTCACTGCCTCCACATAGCCCTGGAACCCCAGACCTTTATAGGTTTTGACGCAGGCCATGCCGGCGTAGGAGACCTGACGAAACGGTTCCCGGCTGTCCACATCGGAGATGTGGACCTCCACGGCAGGGATGGCCACGGCCTTCAGCGCGTCCAGAATGGCTATGCTGGTGTGAGTGTAGGCGGCGGGGTTGATGACGATGCCGTCAAACTTCTGGTAGGCGGCCTGGATGGCGTCCACGATGGCGCCCTCGTGGTTGGACTGGGCAAAGCCCACCTCGATGCCCTCGGCATCGCAGGCGGCGCGGACAAGGGTCAGCAGGGACTCGTAATTCTGACTGCCGTAGATGGCAGGCTCCCGCAGGCCCAGCAGATTCAGATTGGGCCCGTTGATGACCAGAAGTTTCATAGCAGCGCCTCCTTGATGGTTTGTACCGTGGCCTCCAGCGCCCCGTCGTTGGACACCGTCACGTCGGCAAAGCGGCGGTACAGCGGCTCCCGGCGGGCGCAAAGCTGAGCGAGGTCTGTGGTTTGGGAAATGGGACGGCCCTCCGTTGGCAGCTTGGCAAGGTCGCGGGTCAGGCGGAAAATGGTGCCGTTTTGATGCAGCAGCGGGTAGTTTTCCGGCCGGGTGACGCAGCCGCCGCCGGTGGAGAGGATGATGCCGGAGCGCTTGCCCTGCTCCGCCAGAACCGCTGTTTCCAGTTTCCGGAATGTTTCCTCCCCGGACCGGGCGAAGATCTCCGGGATGGACATCCCAGTCCTTTGGGCGATCAATTCGTCAGCCTCCACTACCTCCCGGTCCAGCGCCTTACCCAGAGCGGCGGCCACGGCGGATTTGCCGCTGCCGGGCATTCCGATGAGAATGATGTTCCGCAGTCGGTGGTTCACGGTGCGCTCCACCCGCTCCAAGGCTTCATCGCCGATCACCGTGCCGGTGAACTGCTCGCTGGAGCGCTTGGCCTGAGCCACCAGCATGGAAAGTCCGCCTGCATGGGGAATCCCCAACTCTTCTGCCTGTAATAGCAGCGCGGTCCGTGCCGGGTTATAAACGATGTCCAGCACCCCCTCGCAGCGGGGAAAACGTCGCAGATCCACTGCCGCCGCACCGTTATGGGGATACATTCCCACCGGGGTGGTGTTGGCGATGATCTCGCAGCTGGCTACAAGATAGGCATCGCTTGCAAGGTTCAGCTCCATGTGCTGCAAAGGCTGCTCCAATGCGGCTTCGTCCGGGAACAGCCCGGCGTACAGCCGCACGAAAAAACGCTCCTGATAGCTGCGCACACTCTCGGCAAGGTTTTCCTGTGCCGACAATTCGCCCAGCAAAGCGCGCTCCTTTTTTACCTTTTCGGCGGCCTTGGCAAGGGCAGTTTGCAGGTTCTCGGGGGTCAGGTCCAGCTTGACCAGATAATCCACCACCCCGGCACCCATGGCCTGCTTGATGTAATCAAATTCTTCAAAGCTGGTCAGCATGATAAAGGCGGGCAGGGCGCTGCGTTCCCGGCAGGTGCGGGCAAGGGTAAGCCCGTCCATCACCGGCATTTTTACGTCGGCAATGACGATATCCGGCTTCTCCCGCTCAATGAGTTCCAGCGCCAGCTTGCCGTTGCGGGCGGTGCTGCAGACGGTATAGCCCAGCTTTTCCCATTCCAGCATCCCCTGCAGGCCGATGAGCACCAGCGGCTCATCATCCACCAGTAATATCCGCAGCATGGGTGTCTCCTTTCTGTTGATAGGGCAGCCGGATGGTGACCTCGGTGCCCACGTCCTCTTCGCTTTCAATGGTCAGGCCGTAGCCCTCGCCAAAGGAATACCGGATGCGGCGGTTCACGTTCCACAGGCCGACATGACGGAACTTTTCAGCCTTTTCGGCACCCTCGGCGGGCTCGTCCAGAAGGTGAGCCACCAGCTCCGGCGGCATGCCCACGCCGTCATCGGTAATGCGCAGCAGTACGTCTCCGGTATCCGAGTCGGTGGAGATATCCAGCAGCACGCTGCCGTGGCCGCCCTTGGGCTCCAGCCCGTGGAAGATGGCGTTTTCCACCAGCGGCTGCAAGGTGAACCGGGGGATCATGCAGTCCCGGCAAAGGGTCTCACTTTCAATGCGGGAGACCTCAATTTCCAAGTCGCCGCCGTAGCGGTACTGCTGGATGGTAAAGTAATCGTTGAGCAGTGCCAGCTCCTCCTGCAAAGGTACCAGCTTCTGGGTGCCCTTGGAGATGCTCTTGGTCAGCCGCGCAAAGGCGGTGACCATCTCGGCAATGCCGGGTGCGTGCTGGATGGTAGCCATCCAGCGGATGCTGTTGAGGGTGTTGTAGATAAAGTGCGGGTTCACCTCGTTTTGCAGCATCCGATATTCCAGCTCCTGCTTGCGGCGCTCGTCCTCCACCCGGCGGGTCATCAGGCTGTCCACGTTTTCAGCCAGCTGGTTGATGCCCCGGCCGATGTCGCCCAGCTCGTTGTTCCACTCCACCGTGCGGTCCGGGGCAAAGTTGCCGCTGCCCACGGTCTCGATGCGCTTTTGCAGCGCCTCCACCGGGCGGGTGATGACCCGCTCCAGCCAGTGCTGCATCAAAAAGCTCAGTCCCCAGATGATGGCAGTGCCAAGGGCGACCAGCCACAGGTACACGCCGTAGTGCAGCAAAAAGGTATTTGCGGGCAAAAGCTGCACCAGCGCCGCGCTGCGGCCGTTCAGTGCTACCTTGACTACATAATACTTCTGGTCGTCCAGCTGCACCTTGCCCTGCCATGCGGTCTGCTCTGTCACGCCGTTATTGCTGCCGGTGCGCAGGGTGTAGTCCACCTCCCGCAGGCGGTTCTCAGTCTCGGTCAGGCTGCCGTTTTCGATCTGCCACAGGCGGCTGCCCATCTCCCAGTACAACGCGCTGCCGTCGGTCAGGCTGTAGCCCGCGGCCGGGTCGGTGATAATGGCGGTGTCCAGCGCAAGGTAGGTGCTGCCCCGGTGCAAGGTGCCCTTGCCGCAGCGGACAGGCTGGCTGAGGGCGATGCAGCCCGGACTGCCGGGCAGCAGCGGGTCGGTAGTGAACTGCATCCCGTAACCCTTGGTGAGAAACTGCTTTATGCTGGTGCGGTTGAGCGCCGCCGAGGCGTTCAGCGGGCCGAACTGCAAATGCCGGTCGTTCTCATTGGTAACAAAAAAGCGGAGGATATGGCTGTACAGGGTGCTGGAATAGTATTTTTCCTGCATGGCTTCGTAGGCGGCAATGGTCTGGGTGCCGTTGATATTTTCCTGCGTGATGTACCGCCGCACGGTGCTGTCGATGGAAGCCCAGTTCAAAAGAGCATCGGCGCTGTCCAGACTGGTCTCGATGGAGGTAGCCACCAGCCGCAGGTTGAACTCTGCCGCCTGCAGGGAGTTGGCGCGCACATATTGGTTGGAGAGGGTGAACAGCGCCGCGCCCACAGCCAGCGAGGTAAGGATGGTAAAAAAGCGCATCCCCCACACGATCTGCCGCCGCAGCGGGAAACGATGGCTGCTCTTCATAGCGGAGCCTCCTTTCCGGTAATATTTTGCATTCTTTCCTTTATACAGTACTGATTCCGGCGCGGTTTGTCAACGACTTTTTTCATGGAAATTGTGTACTTTATACGCTTTTTTCTTGTGCCATGGATGTAAACTGTGCAAGAGAACAAGAAAGTGCAGACTCCAGTGTAAGAAAGTGCATCTTTTTTTAAAAGATACAGAAAAACTGCAACTCTTCCCGGAATTTTTCCATTCCGGTTTTTGCGTTTGTGCGGTATCCTAGTGTCAACAAAAGCGAGCGGCTCCCCGGCACGGGGGAGAACGCTGCACGAAATACAAACACTGCCCTGAAGGAGGACACACTTATGAAAAAGATCTCTCGTCGTTCGTTCCTTACCGCTGCCGCAGCCTGCGGCGCTGCTGTTGCCCTGAGCGCCTGCGGCGGCTCTTCCGCAAGCTCCACCGCTGCTTCCTCCACTGCCGGCTCCACCGCTGCATCCGCAGCCGCAGGCCCTGTTACCCTGCAGTGGTCGGTGTGGGATAAGGAGTCCACCCCCTACTGGCAGGCCATGGCCGACGGCTACATGGCAAGCCACAAGGACGTGACCATCGAGATGGTGGATCTGGGCTCCAGCGATTACATGACCGTTCTGGCCACCCAGCTGGCTGGCAGCGCCGATCTGGATATCGTGACCATCAAGGATATCCCCGGCTACGCAAACCTGATCAATTTGGACTACCTCAAGCCCCTGAACGAGGTACTGACCCGCGACACTGGCGATTTCAACGGCACCATCGAGCAGCTGACCACCGACGACGGCAACTTCTACGCCGTGCCCTTCCGCAGCGACTTCTGGGTGCTGTACTACAACAAGGATCTGTTTGATGCTGCCGGTGTGGAGTATCCCTCCAATGACCTGACAATGGAAGATTACGATGCTCTGGCCCGCAAGATGACCAGCGGCTCCGGCGACACCAAGGTCTATGGCTGCCACTACCACACCTGGCGCTCTGCCGCTTCTCTGTTCTCCATTCTGGACGGCAAAAACACCATCATCGACGGCACCTACGACTTCATGAAGCCCACCTACGATATGGTCATTGCCCAGCAGAAGGACGGCATCTGCATGGACTACGGCTACCTCAAGACCTCTTCTCTGCACTACTCCGCAGCCTTTGAGAACCAGCAGTGCGCAATGGTCAACATGGGCAGCTGGTTCATCTCCACGCTGGAAGCTTACATGAAGGATGCCGAGACCAAGTTCAACTGGGGCATCGTCAAGTACCCGCACCCCGCCGGTGCAGAGGCTGGTTCTACGCTGGGCACTGTGACCAGCTTGGCCATCAACGCGGATTCTCCCAAGGCAGAGGCCGCTGCCGACTTCATCAACTGGTGTGTCTCCGAGGAGGGCGCACAGGCCATTGCCAAGACCGGCACCTTCCCGGCCTGCGGCTCCGCTGCTACCGCCGAGATCATCAAGTCCACCGAGGGCTTCCCCGAGGACAGCAATTCTGTGGATGCACTGACCACCAGCAATGTCTATCTGGAAATGCCCTACACCCAGTACGCATCTGATATCGAGACCATTCTGAACGCCGAGCACGATGCTATTATGACCATGAGCGAGACCGTGGACGAGGGCATCCAGAACATGAACGATCAGGTTCCCGCAGTTCTCGGCTGATAAAGCGTTTTCCGCAATACGTTGCGGTTCTCCTTCTTCATCATTTTCGATCCCCATTCATTTTCCGGTGGACGAGCATCGGAAAAAAGCCCTGTCCGAGCGGGGCGGGTATGCACAGCGCCCGCCCCGCTCATTTTTTGGAAAAATGGTTATACTTCCGGGAAAGGAGGCTCTTTTATGGCGAGTGCTGCTGTCCAGAATAAAACTCCCCGTAAAGTGCTAAAAAAATCGACCCGCGATTCTCTGATCGCGTATTCCTTCATTGCGCCAAACTTCATCGGCTTCTGCGTGTTCACGCTGGTGCCCATGGTGTTTGCCATTGCGCTGGCCTTCTGCGCATGGGACGGCCGCCACGCCATCGAGTTTATCGGTCTGAAGAACTTTGTAAAACTCTTCACCACCGATAAGATCTTTCAGGCGGCTTTGAAAAACACCATCGTCTATGTCATCGGCACGGTGCCGCTGACGCTGGCCTGCTCGCTGGCTATGGCGGTGCTGCTGAACCAGAACGTGAAGCTGCGCAACTTTTTCCGCACCGTGGCGTTCTTCCCCTATGTTGCCTCGCTGGTGGCGGTGGCAGCGGTGTGGAACATGATCTTCAACCCCTCCATGGGCCCCATCAATATGATCCTGAACCAGTTCTTTGGCGTGGCGGTGGAAAACCTGCCCCGCTGGGCTGCCGGTAAGGACACCGCTATGATCACGGTCATCCTGTTCAGCGTGTGGAAGAACATGGGTTACTACATGGTCATCTATCTGGCCGGCTTGCAGGGCTGCAACCCGGACCTGAACGAAGCCGCCGAGCTGGACGGTGCAAACCGCTGGCAGCAGTTCTGGCACATCACCCTGCCGCAGCTGCGCCCCACCACCTTCTTTGTGGTCATTATGCTCACCATCTCCGGCTTCAAGGTCTACGACCAGATGTACATGATCACGCAGGGCGGCCCCGGTACTGCTACCATGACGCTGGTGTACTACATCTATAATGTGGCTTTCGTCAATACCCCGAAATACGGCTACGCAAGTGCAATTTCCATGGTGCTGTTCGTACTGGTGCTGATCGTTACCATCATCCAGTTCCGCGGCTCCAAGGGCGAGAACTGAGAAAGGAGGAAGAACCATGTCTGCTGCTATTATCAAGACCGAAGCCTCTCAGAAGCGCCGCAATTTCATCTCCAAGTTCCTGATCTATTTCTTCCTCATCGTCATCACAGCCTGCATGCTGCTGCCCTTTTTGTGGATGCTGTCCTCCTCCTTTAAGCTGAATAAGGACGTGTTCGGCTTCCCCATCCAGTGGATCCCCAAAAATCCCCGCTGGCAGAACTATGTGGACATCTGGACCCAGATCCCGCTGCTGACCTTTGTGAAAAACACGGTCAAGATCACCGTGGTGGTCACCCTGTTGCAGCTGTTCACCTCCTCCTTTGCAGCCTACGCCTTTGCCAAGATGCAGTTCAAGGGCAAAAACGCGCTCTTCCTCGGCTACATTGCCACCATTGCAGTGCCTTGGCAGGCCTACATGGTGCCCCAGTTCATGATGATGAGTTCGTGGCATTTGAACAACACCCATCTGGCCATTATGTGCTTACAGGCCTTCAGCGCCTTCGGCGTGTTCCTGATGAAGCAGTTCTACGAGGGCGTGCCCACCGAGCTGTGTGAGGCTGCCCGCATTGATGGTCTGAGCGAGTACGGCATCTGGTGGCACATCATGCTGCCGCTCAGCCTGCCCGCCCTGTCTACCCTGACCATCTTCACCTTCGTGAACACATGGAACGACTTCCTTGGCCCCCTGATCTATCTGACCAAGACCGAGCTCAAGACCATCCAGATCGGTCTGCGTATGTTCATCACCCAGTATTCTGCAGAGTACGGCCTGATCATGGCGGCCTCTGTGGTGGCACTGATCCCGGTGCTGATCGTGTTCCTCTCCCTGCAAAAGTACTTTGTGCAGGGCGTGGCATCCACCGGCATCAAGGGCTAAACAAATCACCCGTAAGCGGGGCGTGGGCAGTACCCGCGCCCCGCATTTTTTGCAGAAATAGAGAGAAAGTGTTATGTTATATCCTGAACAGAATGAAGCGCGCTTGAAGCTGAGCCTTGACGGCACATGGGCGTTTGCGCTGGGCAGCTGCGTGGAAGACCAGTTCGATCCCGCAAAGCCCCTGCCGGATGCCCAGCCCATCGCCGTGCCCGCCAGCTACAACGACCAGAACGACCAGACCACCGCCCTGCGCCGCCACTACGGCTGGGCATGGTATCAGCGCAAGGTCACGCTGTCCACTTTCTGCGCCGGGCAGCGGGTGGTGCTGCGGTTCGGCTCGGTGACCCACACGGCAAACGTCTGGCTGAACGGCAAGCTCATTGCACAGCACAAGGGCGGCTTTACCCCCTTTGAAGCAGACGTCACCGCCCTGCTGTGCCCCGGCGAGACGGCGCTGCTGACCGTCGCCTGCGACAACCGGGTGAACCACAGCACCCTGCCTGTGGGCAACGAGGACGGACAACTGGCCTTTTTTGGCTCGGACAATGCGGGCATTCCCAGTGTGGAGGCCACCAAGCGCGCCGCCGCACCCCAGAACCGCCCGAACTTTGATTTCTTCAACTATGCGGGCATCCACCGCCCGGTGGTGCTCTACACCACCCCAAAAGAGTACATCGAGGATGTGACCGTAGTGCCCGCCGTGGACGGCACGGTGCAGTACGCGGTCAAAACCACCGGCAGCGCGCCTGTCCATGTCACGGTGCTGGATGCGGACGGCAACGCCGTTGCAAGTGCCGAGGGTGCAGAAGGCACGATCATCATCCCGGAGGTGCATCTCTGGGAGCCCAGACCCGGCACGCCCTACCTGTACACCCTGCATATCACCTGCGGGGCGGACGTCTACGACCAGACCTTTGGCGTGCGCAGCATTGAGGTGCGGGGCACACAGGTGCTTTTGAACGGAAAACCGCTTTACTTCAAGGGCTTTTGCAAGCACGAGGACTTTACCGCCCATGGACGCGGCTTTGACCCGGTACTGAACGTGAAGGACGTGAACCTGATCCACTGGGCAAATGCCAATGCCGTGCGCACCAGCCACTACCCCTACGCCGAGGAATTCTACGACCTGTGCGACCGGGAGGGCATTCTGGTCATGGACGAGACCCCGGCGGTGGGCATCGGCGGCGGGGCTGCGGTGAATCCCTACAAGGAATACCCCCTCGCGGAACATCACCGACAGGTGCTTGCTGAGATGATCCATCGGGACAAAAACCACCCCTGCGTGGTGCTGTGGAGCCTTGGCAACGAGCCGGATCTGGAGCACTTCCCGCAGGATGCCTACGATTACTGGCACCCGCTGTATGAGCTGGCGCATCAGCTGGACCCGCAGAACCGCCCGGTCACCCTCGTCTGCTGCCAGAACGACTATACGAAAGATATCACCACCCGCACCATGGATATCGTCTGCATCAACCGCTACTACGGCTGGTACAACCTTTCCGGCGACATGGCCGCCGCCTGCTACGGGTTGAATCAGGAACTGGATTTCTGGGCAGAGCAGCACAAGCCCGTGATGATGAGCGAGTACGGCGCAGACACTGTGGCAGGTCTGCACACCGCCGGAGCCGAGATGTTCAGCGAGGAGTTTCAGGTGGAGTTCTACCGCCGTCTGGATGCAGAGTTTGACAAGCGCCCGTGGTTTGTGGGAGAATTTGTCTGGAACTTTGCAGACTACGACACCGTGCAGGGCCCCATGCGGGTGGACGGCAACAAAAAGGGTCTGTTCACCCGGGACCGCCGCCCCAAGCTGGGGATGCACTTTCTGCGCCAGCGCTGGCACGATATCCCAAACTTTGGATTTAAGGAGTAATCACGATGAAAACCTACCAGAATCACGCCATGACCGATGCCGAAGCACGGCAGGCACTGGCCGATGCCTGCAAACAGGTGGAGACCAATCTGCCCCTGTACACCTACCAGTGCCAGAACCATTCCAGCGTTGGCAATATCTACCCCGGCTGCGCCAATAACCAGTGGACCTGCGGCTTCTGGCCGGGGGAGATTTGGCTGGCCTACGAAGCCACCGGGGAGGAAAAATTCAAGAACGCCGCCCTCATTCAGGTGGACAGCTTTGCGGATCGCATTGCCCGCAAGGTGGAGGTGGACCACCACGATATGGGCTTTTTGTACAGCCCCACCTGCGTGGCAGCGTGGAAGCTGGTGGGCAGCGAAAAGGGCAAAAACGCCGCCATTGCCGCCGCCGACCAGCTGCTGACCCGCTACCAGCCCAGCGGCCGCTTCTTGCAGGCATGGGGCACCATGGACGACCCCGGCAACTACCGCTATATCATCGACTGTATGCTCAATGTGCCGCTGCTGTACTGGGCAGCGCAGGTGACCGGCAGCGACCACTACCGCGCAATTGCCGCCGCCCACACCGCCACCACGCTGGCAAACTCCTTCCGGCCGGACGGCAGCACCTACCACACCTTCTTTATGAACCCGGACGGTACCCCCAAGGGCGGACGCACCTGTCAGGGCTATAAGGATGACAGCTTCTGGGCACGGGGACAGGCGTGGGGTGTGTACGGCAGTGCCATCGGCTACACCTACACCCACGATGAAAAGTTTTTGGATGTGTTCCGCAAGGCGCTGGCGTTTTACCTTTCCCGCCTGCCGGAGGATATGATCCCCTGCTGGGATATGCTCTTTGCCCCGGAAAGCGGCGAACCCCGGGATTCTTCCTCCGCTGCCATCGTGGCTTGTGGATTGCTGGAAGCGGCCAAGTATGTGGACGAAACAGAAGCTGCTCAGTGGCGCACGCTGGCACGGCAGATGCTGGCTAGTCTGACCGCAAACTACGCGGTAAAGCCCGGCACCCTCGGCTCCGGCCAGCTGCTGCACGGCACTTACAGCAAAAAAAGCCCCTACAACACCTGCACCCCGGAGGGCGTGGATGAATGCACGAGCTGGGGCGATTATTTTTACATGGAGGCGCTGACCCGCCTGACCAAAGACTGGGAGATGTATTGGTGATGAACTTGCAGACCAAAGCGGATTTTACCGCACTGATGCACAAATTTCTCGACCCGCTCAAGCCTTATTATTCCGCAGGCTGTGCCCGGCTGCATCTGGGCGAGACGGGCGTGACCTACAACCAGAATGCCATTGAGCTGGAAGCCTTCAGCCGCCCGCTGTGGGCGCTGGTGCCCTTCTGGGTGGGCGGCGGTTCCGACCCGGAATTTGAAAAAATCTACCGCAAGGGTCTTGCTGCCGGTACCGACCCGGAAAACCCCGAATACTGGGGCACCACCGGGGAGTACGACCAGTGTTATGTGGAGATGGCTGCCATTGCCTGCGGCATCCTCACCGCACCGGAAAAGCTGTGGACCCCGCTTTCTGACACCGAAAAACAGAACCTTGCTGCATGGCTGGGGCAGATCAACGCCCACACCATCCCGGATTGCAACTGGCAGTTTTTCCGCATCCTTGTAAACCTTGCCCTGAAAAGCGTGGGAATGCCTTTCAGCCCGGAGCTGCTGGAGGACGGTCTTTGCAAAATTGACAGCTATTACAGCGGCGACGGCTGGTCCACCGATGGCGCCTCCGTACAAAAGGATTACTACATCCCGTGGGCCATCCAGTATTACGGGCTGCTCTACTCTAAATTTGCCGCAGACATCGACCCCCGGCGTGCTGCACTCTACCGCCAGCGCGCCCAGCTGTTCGCGCAGCAGTTCGTCTATTGGTTCGATGCCAATGGCGCAGCGCTGCCCTTTGGCCGCAGCCTGACCTACCGTTTTGCTCAGAACAGCTTCTGGGCGGCCTGCATCTGGGCAGGGCTGGAGCCGCTGCCCCTGCCGGTGATGAAAGGGCTCATCGTCCGCAACTTCAACTGGTGGCTGGGGCAGAAAATGTTCGACCGGGATGGCATCCTGACCATCGGCTACTGCTACCCGCAGATGTACATGGCTGAGCGGTACAACGCCCCCGGCAGCCCTTACTGGGGCATGAAGAGCTTTTTGCTGCTTGCTTTGCCGGACGACCACCCCTTCTGGTCTGCCGAAGCCGCGCCCATGCCCGCATTGGAGCGGCTCAAGCCCATGCCCTACGCCAATATGCTGGTGCAGCGCCGGGCGGGGCGGGTAACGGCCTATGCCGCCGGTGTCAACGAGGGGCACGGCCACGGACAGTTCCCGGAAAAGTACGCAAAATTTGCCTACGATACCCGCTTTGGCTTCTGCGCTTCCCGCAGCCGGGAGGTGCTCAATCAGGCCGCGCCGGACAGCATGCTGGCCTTTGTCATGGACGATAACGTGTTTGTGCGCAAGGTGAGCAAAACGTGGGAAATTGAAGCCGGGGCTGTGACCGCGCAGTGGTCGCCCTTCCCCGGCATTGAGGTCACCACCACCATCACCCCCACTGCCACCGGCCACCGCCGCCATCACGAGATTGACAGCAGTTTCGACTGCGAAGCCTACGACTGCGGTTTTGCCGTGCCCAATTTTGCACCGGGCTATGCCGAAAGTGTGGAAAATGACACCGCCGAAGCCCATTGCGACACCCTGCGCTGCACCGTGCGCGGCAGGGGAGAGGCAGTGGTCATCGGCTGCGACCCCAACACTAGCTTGTACTTCACCAACGTCCATCTGCCCGCCGTGAAGTACCACATCCCCAAGGGGCACACAGAACTGGACACCGAGGTCTTTGACGAAGCAGACTGATGCCGCTTCTTTCCAGAAAAACAGTCGTTTTGTGCGGCTGTTTTTCTTATATCCTGTGCTATAATAAAAGCAGAAAATGCTGCGAGGTGACATTTATGCCTTTGAATCATCCCATTACCCCGGCGCTTCTGGCCGACCCGGAAATTTTCCAGCAGAACCGCCTGCCCTTCCACGCCCACTTTGCGGACCAGACCAGCCCCGAACTGCCGCTGACCATCAGCTTAGACGGCGAGTGGAACTTCCGCTATGCGGAAAACCTGACTGCACCCTTTACGGACTGGGACACCCTGACCGTACCCGGCTTCATCCAGATGCAGAGCCTGCAAAAGCCCGGCCAGCCCTACGGCGCGCCCCATTACGTCAACACCCAGTACCCGTGGGACGGCCACGAAAAGCTGCACCCCGGTCAGATTCCGCAGGATTATAACCCCATCGGGGAGTACCAGCGTAGTTTCGCCCTGCCGGAAAGCTGGGCAAGCTGTTACTTGCGCCTGAACGGTGCCGACAGCGCTGCGGCAGTCTGGTGCAATGACGTTTACATCGGCTACACCGAGGATACCTTCACCCCGGCGGAATTTGACATGACTGCTGCCGTCCACCCCGGCGAAAATACCCTGACGGTACAGGTGTACCGTTTCTCCTCCGGCAGCTGGCTGGAGGATCAGGATTTCTGGCGCATGAGCGGCTTATTCCGCTCCGTAGAACTGTTCACAAAACCGGAGCTCCATCTGGAGGACGTCTTTGTGAAGCAGAGTTTTGCAGATGATTTTTCCAGTGCCACCGTCACCTTTGACTGCAAGGTCAGCGGCGCGGGAACGGTGTCGGTGGTGTTCAATGGGCAGGAACAGTCTGCCGAGGTGGGCGAGCCCGCCGAATACGACAGCGGTGTGGTGTTCGGCAAGGGCGAGGCCGACCCGGATGTGGAGGAGGACGTGCAGGACGTTTCCTTCACTTTTACGGTGGAGCATCCCGCCCTGTGGAGCGCCGAGCAGCCGAACCTGTACGAGGCCGAGATTGCTCTGCTGCGCGAGGGCGCTCTGGTGGAGCGCACTGGCATGAAAGTCGGCCTGCGCAGGTTTGAGCTGAAAGACCGCCAGATGCTTTTGAACGGCAAGCGCATCGTGTTCAAGGGCGTCAACCGCCACGAGTGGAGCTGCAAAACAGGCCGCACCGTCAGCCGGGAAGAGATGCTGTGGGATGTAAAGAACCTGAAAGCCCATAACGTGAACGCTGTGCGCACCAGCCACTACCCGGACGACCCGTATTTCTTGCAGCTCTGCGATGAATACGGCCTGTATGTCATCGGGGAGACCAATCTGGAAAGCCACGGCACATGGCAGAAGCTGGGCGCGGACGGCTCGGACGAGTGGACGCTGCCCGGTGCCCGCCCGGAGTGGCGGGAGAATGTGCTGGCCCGCGCCGAAGCCATGCTGGAGCGAGACAAAAACCACCCGGCCATCCTCATCTGGTCTTGCGGCAACGAGAGCCACGGCGGCAAGACCCTGTGGGAGATGAGCGAGTATTTCCGCCGCACCGACCCCAGCCGCCTTGTACACTACGAGGGCATTTTCTGGAACCGGGAATACCCCGCCACCTCCGATATGGAAAGCCAGATGTACACCCCGGTGGCAGACATCAAAAAGTTTCTGGCAGAGCACCCGGAAAAGCCTTTCATCATGTGCGAGTACAGCCACGCCATGGGCAACAGCTGCGGCGGCATCACCGACTACACCGAGTATGCCTACGAAGAGCCGCTGTATCAGGGCGGGTTCATCTGGGAGTACATGGACCACGGCATCGAGGTCACTGACCCGGACGGCAAGCCCGGCTTTGCCTACGGCGGTGACTTTGGCGACCGCCCCACCGACCGGGAATTCTGCGTGGACGGCCTTGTGCTGCCCGACCGCCGCAACACCCCTAAAATGGACGCCGTCAAGGCGGCCTACGCACCGCTGAAAATCACCCTCACCGACACCGAAGCCGTGATTGAGAACCGGAACCTCTTTACCGACCTGAGCGCCTACGACCTTGTGTTTGCGTCCTCGGTCAACGGCAAGCCGGAACGTCGCGCGGTGCTGCGGGCAGACTGTGCACCCGGCAAGACTGTGCACATCCCGTTCCCGTTCGCTCTGCCGGAGGCTGGGCTTGCCTGCATGACCGTTACCACTGTCCAGCGGGCTGCAAAGCCCGGCATCCCGGCGGGCTATGAAGCTGCCTTTGGGCAGGTATGGCATAACCACGCTGCCGCCCGGCTGACCCTGCCCGCCCCGCAGCTGGTGGCAATGGACTGCAACATCGGCGTGAAGGGCGAGGGCTTCGAGTATATTTTCGGCCGCGGCAAGGGGCTTGTGTCCATCCGCTATAACGGCGTGCAGCTGCTGGACGATACCGTGCGCCCCAACTTCTGGCGTGCGCCTACCAACAACGACGAGGGCTGTGCAGAGCAGTTTACATTTGCCTTCTGGAAAACCGCCGGTCTGTACGCCCGCTGCGATAACCTGACCGCTGAAACAAAGGGCGATTTCGTTACGGTCCGCGCGAGCTATACCCTGCCAGATGGGCAGACGCTGCCCATGGATTTTGCCATCGACGGCGCAGGCCGCTGCGATATCACCATGACATGGCAGGGCGAACACACCGAGCTGCCGGAGTTCGGCTTGCTTTTCCCGCTGCGCCGGGAGCTGACCGAGGTATCCTATCTGGGTCTTGGCCCCCGGGAGACCACCGCCGACCGCACCGCAGGCGGCAAGATGGGCGCTTGGAGCCACAATGTCCGGCAGGATTTTGCCCAGAACAGCCCGGTCTACCCGCAGGAATGCGGCAGCCGTACCGGCGTGTACAGCGCAGCACTCACCGGCAGCGGATTGAATATAGGCATCGGCTTTGCAGGGGACGGCATGACCTTCTCGGCGCTGCCCTACACGCCCCATGAACTGGAAAACGCCCGCCACCTTTACGAGCTGCCCCGGGACGACAATAAGACGGTCGTCCGCTGCGCTGCTTTCCAGCGCGGCGTGGGCGGCGACAACAGCTGGGGCGCAAAGCCCCATGCAGACGCCTGCTTTGCGGTGGAGAAGGGAACCTCGTTCCGTTTTACGATTCAAAAATAAAAATTTACTTGGCTAAAGTGGTGGGTATCATCGTGATACCCACCACTTTGGTCTTATTGCGAAACCGTAACAAGACAAAAATCAGCGCAATATTCAAATAGTATATTTGCGATATGCAATCCAACGTTGTAGCTGCTGCATTAAAAAGTTGAATTTTTATGGTTTATGGAGAAATAAGGGATTGTGTCAAAATGACACAATTGCTCCGGACACCTTCATAGAACCATGGAATGTGAATATTTTGCTTTCATAGGAGTTCATGTTTTTTTTACTGAATCTCGTGAAAAGCGTATAAAAAGCTTGCAATCATCTGTAAAATGTGGTATATCCATTATACGAAACATTGCTTTAAAAGAACACTCCACCGTTCAATGATGTGTAAAGTGAGGTGCCTGCCATGACCGCTGTGATCTACGCCCGCTATTCCAGTGACAACCAGCGTGAAGAATCCATCGAAGGCCAGATCCGGGAGTGCACGGCCTATGCGGAAAAGAACGGCATCACCATCGTCAAGCACTACATTGACCGTGCCATCTCTGCCAAGACAGACAACCGCCCGGAGTTTCAGCAGATGATAAAAGACAGCGACAAAAAGCTGTTTGATATCGTGCTGGTCTGGAAACTGGACCGCTTTGCCCGAAACCGCTACGACAGTGCCCGGTATAAGACCCAGCTGAAAAAGAATGGTGTCAAGCTTATGTCTGCCACCGAGATCATTTCGGATGGCCCGGAAGGTATCATTCTGGAATCGGTTCTGGAAGGTTATGCCGAGTATTACTCCGCTGATCTGTCCGAAAAGGTCATTCGCGGCATGACGGAAAACGCCCTGAAAGGCAAATTTTCTGGCGGTGCTATCCCTTTCGGCTACACCATCAACGCAGACCGCCGCTTTGAAATCGACCCACTCACAGCTCCCTTTGTAGCTGAAGCTTTCCAGCGGTACAATGACGGACAGACGATGCGGGAGATTCGGGATTGGCTCAATGAAAAGGGCATCAAGAATAAGCGCGGTGGGCCAATGACTTTCAATGTCATCCAGCACATGCTGAGCAACCGCCGATATATCGGCGAGTTGAAGTACCGGGACGTCCTGATTCCCGATGCGATTCCACCTATCGTGTCCGTAGAGCTTTTCAACGATGTACAGGAGAAGATGTTGAAAAACAAGAAAGCCCCTGCCCGTAGAAAGGCAGAGGACGACTATCTGCTCACCACCAAGTTGTTCTGCGGCTACTGTGGGGCGTTGATGTTTGGAGAGAGCGGCACGAGCCGGACGGGCGAAGTCCACCGCTACTATAAATGTGCCACTGCCAAAAAGCACAAGGGCTGCAAGAAAAAGACCGTCCGCAAACAGTGGCTGG
>ENA-ORSB01001660-ORSB01001660.1-human-gut-metagenome-genome-assembly--contig:-NODE-1660-length-19889-cov-8.564838_pt1 | contig 19889 bp, 13 predicted proteins | sample MGYA00242180_ERZ509144 | MGnify/ENA primary metagenome ERZ509144 (study PRJEB26280, sample SAMEA2338661) | human gut metagenome | biome: human gut; feature: human-associated habitat; material: faeces...
CTGGAGGAACAACAACAGTAAGTCCAGAAGTGCCATATGCAGTAACAGAAAATGGGACATATAAATTTACAGTAACAGGAACAGTAAATGGAACGGCGTATACAAAAGAAGTAAGTGTAACAGTAAATCAATTTAAAAAATCAATATTAGAAGATATAAAAATAGGAGATTACGTAAATTACACATACGACACAGCCGAAGATTATGTATTAACATCAGCAACATGTGGATCGGGCAGTAATCCAAGCACTGGAATACCACAAACAACAGGATTAAAGTGGAGAATATTAAATATAGATGAAGCAAACGGAACAGTAGACTTAATAAGTGAAAATCCAACAGGAACAAGTGTATATTTTAGTAATATATTAGGATATAACAATGGACCATACTTAATGAATGAAATTTGTAAAGCGCAATATAGTAATAAGAGTCTAGGAGTAAATGCACGTAGTATAAATCTATTAGACATGGAAAAACAATTAACAGCAGCAGGAATAGCAGCAAGAAATGCATATTCAAGTAATGTAAAATATGGAACAACAAAAACATATACAAGTAACACAAAATATCCAAGCTTATATGCAGGACAAAAGGGAGCAGGAGTAGATGTAGCAGAAGCAAATGCAAGTACAATAGTCCAACCAGACATAACAAAGGGAAATGATCCATATGAAGAGAGTAAAGCAATAGCAACAACAGAGCCAACAACCGATAAAACATCAGGAACAGGAAATCCATTAACGGTAACACAAACATATTATAACATATCAATAAATAGTACGAATTATGGAGATGCAGCAAGTGTATTAAGCAACTCAAACTATTTTTTGGTGGCTGCGCGCTGTGTCAATACTAGCTCAGGCAATGCTGGCTTCGGTTTGCGCTATGCTGGCACTTATACTGGCGTTAATTACATGTTCTACTCGAACGACGGCGCTCGCAACTATTACTGCCGTCTTCGCCCCGTAGTTTCTCTATCATCTAGTATCTTGAGTGAAACAAAAGATGCAAGTGGAGCATGGAATTTGAAATAGAAGGAACCAGAATGAAAAAACAACGAGCTAGGGAGGTGGGTGGTAGAAAAACACCATAGCCACTAACAGTTAAATACGAAGTTTGCATAAAACTAAAAATATGATGAATAATATCCAAAATTAGGCAATAAAATGCTTCAATTTTGGGTGTTTTATTTTTGTAGAAAGTAAAAAGCAGTAATAAATTTGAGGAAAATAAATATCTATTAATAATGAGATAAAAGTTATAATTTTCTAAATTATGTGATTCTAAGGGAGACAATAATGAAAAAAATATTATATAGTATACTTATTTTTCTGCTAATTTTACTTAATTTTTCCACTGTTTGTGCAGATGATGTGGATAACGAGGTCGATTTTGAAGATACAATAGAAGTTACAGCCTCAAATGTGAGTGAATTACCAAAAACAAATTCTAGAAGATATATTGTTTACGATAGAATCTCAAAAAGTATGATAATAGGAAAAAATGAAGATGTTAAATCTGCCATGGCGTCCACAACAAAGATAATGACTACAATAGTCATATTAGAAAAAGCAGATTTAAATGAAAAAGTAACTGTAAGTGCAAAAGCAGGTGGAACAGGTGGCTCAAGGTTAGGACTAAAAAGAGGAGACAAGGCTAGTGTAAGAGATTTGTTATACGGACTTATGCTAAGGTCGGGAAACGATGCTGCCGTAGCATTAGCAGAACATGTTGGTGGGAGTGTAAAGGGATTTGCAGAATTAATGAATGAGAAGGCCATTGAACTTGGACTTACGAATACACATTTTGTAACACCTCATGGACTAGATGATGCAAACCATTATACTACTGCGTTAGAGCTTGCAAAACTTACAGATTATGCAATGAATAATGAAACTTTTGCAAAAATAGTTGGAACAAAATCAACAACGATATACATAAATAATCAGTCAAGGCAAATAAACAACACTAACGAGTTATTAGGTGTACTAAACGGTGTGGTGGGCGTAAAAACAGGCTTTACAAACAATGCGGGGCGATGCTTAGTAACGGAAACCAAAAGAAATAACATGGATATAATTACAATAGTTTTGGGAGCAGATACCAAAAAAGACAGAACAAAAGATAGTGTGAATCTAATAGAATATACCTTTTCAAAATACAAAATGTACAATTTGGAAGAACAAATAATAAAAGAATTTAATAAATGGAAAAATATAAATGAGAAAAGAATTTTAATAATAAAGGGAAAAACAAGTAATCCTAAATTAGCATTAGGTGCAATAGAAAAAGCAACAATACCAATCTGCGATAACGATAAAATTGAATACTCAATTAATGCACTAACTGAAGTAGAGGCTCCAGTGGAACAATGGAATGTAATGGGTACATTAACAGTAAAACTAAATGGTGAAATATTGGAGAACATAGATATAGTGAATGTAAATGAAGTGCAAAAACGAGATTGGAAAGATTACTTTAAAATAGTGCTAAATACTTACGGAAACTGGAAAAATTTCATAATAATTCATTGACTTTAGTGGCATGATATGGTAAAATAATAAAGCTAGTATAAATAGCTTTATTTTATTGTGCTAGTAAATTAAAATTAGGAGGTGAAATTTAAGTGCCAACAATTAATCAATTAGTAAGAAAAGGAAGAAAAACTACTACAACAAAATCAACATCACCAGCTTTACAACATGGATACAATTCTATGAAAAAGAAAACAACAGATAGAAGATCTCCACAAAAAAGAGGTGTATGTACTGTAGTAAAAACTGTTACACCTAAGAAACCAAACTCAGCTTTAAGAAAAGTTGCCAGAGTTAAGCTTTCAAACGGATACGAAGTAACATCTTATATTCCAGGAATCGGACACAATTTACAAGAACACAGTGTTGTTCTTATAAGAGGAGGAAGAGTAAAAGACCTTCCAGGTGTTAGATACCACATTATAAGAGGAACTTTAGATACAGCAGGTGTTAAAGACAGAATGCAAGGAAGATCTAAGTATGGAGCTAAACGCCCTAAAAAATAAAAATTCAAAATACTTAGAAGGTGCATATAACTTACTAATTTAAGGTTCTTAAATTTAGCATAGATATATAGCACTAAACTAGAAATGTTTTAAGAAGAAAAGCCGAAGGCTTAGTATTAAACTTTTTAGAGTACCGAAGATACTAGGTAATAAATTAGTATCAATTTTATAAGGAGGGAAGAAAAGTGCCAAGAAAAGGATTTATAGCAAAAAGAGATGTTTTACCAGATCCAATATATAATAGCAAAGTTGTTACAAAGTTAATAAACAATGTTATGTTAGATGGTAAAAAGACAGTTGCTCAAACTATCGTTTATGATGCATTCGATATCATAAAAGAAAAAGAGCAAAAAGATCCACTAGAAGTATTTGAAGCAGCACTAAACAACGTAATGCCAGTTCTAGAAGTTAAAGCTAGAAGAATTGGTGGTGCTACATACCAAGTACCATTAGAGATTAGACCAGAAAGAAGACAAACATTAGGACTTAGATGGTTAGTTTCATATGCTAGAAAGAGACATGAAAAAACTATGTCTGAAAAATTAGCTGGAGAAATAATGGATGCTGTAGCTGGAAACGGTGGAGCTTTCAAGAAGAAAGAAGATATGCATAAGATGGCTGAAGCTAATAAAGCTTTTGCTCACTACAAATTTTAAAAATTTAAACTATAAGCGTCGTCTAACTTCGTTAACCTTCATCTAAAAATATACTCGACGTACACCACGTACGCCTCCGTTATTTTTGATTCGGTTGCCTTGTTATACTTGCTTCTAGTTGAAATTTTACATGTATATTAAAAGAAAAAATTATTTAGAAAGGAAGAAAAAATATGGCCGGAGACGGAAGAGAATTTCCTTTAGAGAAAACAAGAAATATAGGAATAATGGCTCACATTGATGCAGGAAAGACAACAACAACAGAGAGAATACTTTTCTACACAGGAAGAACACACAAAATAGGTGAGGTTCATGATGGTGCTGCTACTATGGACTGGATGGCCCAAGAGCAAGAAAGAGGTATTACAATTACATCAGCTGCTACAACATGCCACTGGTTAGGTAATAGAATAAACATTATCGATACCCCAGGACACGTTGACTTTACAGTTGAAGTTGAGAGATCTTTAAGAGTTCTTGACGGTGCTGTTCTAGTACTTGCTGCAAAAGGTGGAGTTCAACCACAATCTGAAACAGTTTGGAGACAAGCTGATAAATACATGGTACCAAGAATGGTATATGTAAACAAAATGGATATTACTGGTGCTGATTTCTATGGTTGTATAAACCAAATAAAAGAAAGATTAGGAGCTCATCCAGTTCCAATCCAATTGCCTATAGGTGCAGAAGACAATTTCAAAGGAATTGTTGACTTAATAAAAATGAAAGCATTTATTCATAAAGATGATTTAGGAAAAGACATTGAAGAATGTGATATTCCTGAAGATATGAAAGCAGATGCTGAAAAATATAGACAAGAAATGATTGAAGCAGCAGCAGAACAAGATGATGAATTAATGATGAAATATTTAGATGGTGAAGAACTATCTGAAGCTGAAATCAAATCAGGATTAAGAAAAGGAACTATATCAAACGCTCTAATTCTTATGACATGTGGTTCATCATACAAGAACAAGGGTGTTCAAGAATTATTAAATGCAATCGTTGACTACTTACCATCACCACTTGATATTCCAAACATCAAAGGTGTTGACGAAGATGGAAACGAAGTTGAAAGTAAGACTGATGACAATGCTCCATTTGCAGCATTAGCATTCAAAATAATGACAGATCCATATGTTGGAAAACTATGCTTCTTCAGAGTTTACTCTGGAACATGTACAACAGGAACTACTATTTTAAATGCTACAAAGGATAAGAAAGACAGAATAGGAAGAATCCTATTAATGCATGCAAATCATAGACAAGATATTGAAAAAGTTTATGCAGGAGATATTGCAGCAGCAGTTGGATTAAAAGATGTATCAACAGGTGATACATTATGTGATCCAGACCACCCAATTATACTTGAATCAATGGAATTCCCAGAGCCAGTTATCGATATAGCTATCGAGCCAAAAGACAAGGCTAATGGAGAAAAAATGGGAATAGCTTTAGCAAAACTTGCTGAAGAAGATCCAACATTCAAAACATGGACAGACCAAGAATCTGGACAAACAATCATCGCTGGTATGGGTGAGCTTCACCTAGATATCATCGTAGACAGATTAAAGAGAGAGTTCAAAGTTGAATGTACAGTTGGTAAGCCACAAGTTTCTTACAAGGAAACAATCAGAAATAAGGTTAAAGTTCAAGGTAAGTTTGTTCGTCAATCTGGTGGACACGGACAATATGGTGATGTATGGTTCGAAATGGAACCATTAGAGCCAGGTTCTGGAGTTCAATTCGAGAGCAAAATCGTTGGTGGTGCCGTTCCAAAGGAATACATCAAACCAATCGAAGATGGATTAAGAGAATCTGCTATGAGTGGTATATTAGCTGGATACCCAGTTATAGACTTCAAAGCAACATTAGTTGATGGTTCTTACCATGAAGTTGACTCATCTGAAATGGCATTCAAGATTGCTGCATCTATGGCTTTCAAAGAAGGATGTAAGCAAGCAAAATCTGTTATATTAGAGCCTATAATGAAGGTTGAAGTAACTGTTCCTGAAGAATACATGGGAGATGTTATTGGAGACATTAACTCTAGACGTGGTAGAATGGAAGGAATGGAAGCTAGAAACGGTAACCAAATAATAAGAGGATTTATTCCACTTTCAGAAATGTTTGGTTATGCAACAGACTTACGTTCTAAGACACAAGGTAGAGGAACATATTCAATGGAACCAAGCCATTACGAAGAAGTTCCAAAGTCTGTATTAGAGCAAATAGTTGCTTCTAGATCTAAGAAAGCAGAATAATATACAAATATGTATATATTGTGAAAACAAAAATAACACTTGCATTTTACTTGAAAATATAGTAAAATGCAGGTGTGAAATAAGATATTAATTTTAAATATAAATAGTCATGAGCAAAACTCAAGACTAACTAAAAAGGAGGAAAATTAAATGGCAAAGGAAAAATTTGTAAGAACAAAGCCACACGTAAACATTGGTACAATTGGTCACGTTGACCACGGTAAAACTACTACAACAGCAGCTATTACAAAATACTTAAGCTTATTAGGACAAGCTAAATACGAAGCATACGATCAAATCGATGGTGCTCCAGAAGAAAGAGCAAGAGGTATTACAATTAATACTGCTCACGTTGAATATGAAACAGCAAAAAGACACTATGCTCACGTTGACTGCCCAGGACACGCAGACTACGTAAAGAACATGATCACTGGTGCTGCTCAAATGGATGGTGCTATATTAGTTGTTTCTGCAGCTGATGGACCAATGCCTCAAACAAGAGAGCATATATTACTAGCTAGACAAGTTGGTGTTAAATACATCGTTGTTTACCTAAACAAATGTGATATGGTTGATGATCCAGAATTATTAGAATTAGTTGAAATGGAAGTTAGAGACCTATTATCAGAATATGGTTTCCCAGGAGACGAAATTCCAGTTATAAAAGGATCTTCATTAAAAGTACTAGAAAGTACATCAACAGATCCAAATGCACCAGAATATCAATGCATTAAAGAATTAATGGACGCAGTTGATACTTATATCCCAACACCAGCAAGACCAGTAGATAAGCCATTCTTAATGCCTATTGAAGATGTTATGACAATAACAGGTCGTGGAACAGTTGTTACTGGTAGAGTTGAAAGAGGACAAGTTAAGATTCAAGACGAAGTTGAAATCGTTGGAATTAAACCTTCTACAAAAACTATCGTTACAGGTGTTGAAATGTTCAAGAAAACACTTGACCAAGCTGAAGCTGGAGACAACATCGGAGCATTATTAAGAGGTGTTCAAAGAACAGATGTTGAAAGAGGACAAGTTCTTGCAAAACCAGGATCTATACATCCACATACAAAATTCAAAGCACAAGTATACGTTTTAACTAAAGACGAAGGTGGACGTCATACTGCATTCTTCAATGGATACAGACCACAATTCTACTTTAGAACAACAGACGTTACAGGTGTTATCGAACTAGAAGCTGGAACAGAAATGGTTATGCCAGGAGATCACGTAAACATGACAATCGAACTTATTACTCCAATCGCTATCGAAAACGGATTAAACTTCGCTATTCGTGAAGGTGGAAGAACAGTTGGATCAGGAGTTGTTTCTGATATAATTGAATAATCTATGAATATTTAGAGAATAAATAATCATTATATTAATAAGAGAGAGTGCAACAGCCCTCTCTTAAATTTTATAAAAATTATAAAAAACATATTGACTAATGATACTAAATGTGATATCATAAAAAAGTCTTCTTGAGACAGGCAGATATTTCCGATGAAAGGAGGAATATATATGCCGGACATTCAGAAAACAATACAGAAGATGAAAAGACAGCCAAATGGCATTAGATTTCAAGAATTGGCAAAAGTATTAGAATATAATGGATACATAATGAAATCTAAGAAACGGAACATCACACAGGCAATTTATGAACTCAAAACGGAGACGTTATCACAATAAAAGAAGAAAATCCATTAAAAGCTGTATATGTGAAAGATGTACTTAGAAGAATAGGTGAATAAATAGCCTATTCTCTGAGTATACTTATAGATAGTAAAAGGAATTTAGGAGGTGCCCTTTTATGATGAATGTTAAATATTATATGGATTTACCATATAACTATATTGTGCAACCAATATGTGACGAAAGCGGAAAGTATTTTTATGCAAAGGTATTAGAACTAGACGGTTGCCAGAGTACAGGAGATACTTTTGAAGAAGCATATCAAAGTTTAAGAGAAGCAATGGAAGGATGGATAGAAGCGAAACTAGAAGGAGGCTTTGAAATTCCACTTCCAATAGGCTATGAACAATTTAGTGGAAAATTTATTGTAAGAATACCTAAATCACTACATTACAAATTATCTGTTGAAGCAGAACAAGAAGGTGTGTCATTAAACCAATATGCATTATATAAATTAAGTCATTAAACTTTCACATATATAGCTTATTAAATAGATACCTACAGAATAAAAAGAAAATTATTATCTTTTTTACTGTGGGTGTTTTTTATTTTATTACAAACGGATTATCATTAAAGAACATTCACCAACATATATATGAAAAATTGCTAAATTAAATTGACTTTTGAACAATTTGAGTATATACTTTAAGCGTAAATACTAAAGAAACAGAGGATGAACTAATCAGATTTATAACTTACGAAAGGAAAGCTAATAAATATGAAAAAAACAACAATATCAAGCATAATAATAGCAATATCAATGATAGTATTCACAACTAAGGTACAGGCAGCTACAGGAAAAGTAACAACAGAAACTTTGAATTTAAGAAGCAAGGCTTCAACTGATTCGTCAGTGGTAAAGTTACTTAACATGGACGATGAGTTGGAAATCATATCAGAAGAAGGAAATTGGTATAAAGTTAAGGTTGGAGAAAATGCAGGCTATGTTAGTAAAGACTATGTAAAAGTTGATAAAACATCAACAGAAACAAACAATACGACACCAACCGATAATAACAAAAATAATTCTGGTGCAAATTCAACAGAAAATAAAAACAATGAAATGACTTCAAGTCAAACCACATCAAACACTGTAACACCAAATTCTACTTTAAAACTTGAAAAAGATGTTACGATAAAAATATTACCATTAATAAATGCGAATAATCTTGGAACGGCAAAAGCTGGTGATGAAGTTACTGTTATTACAACAGCAAATAACTGGATATTTATAGAAACAAGCGAAATTGCTGGATGGATAGTGAAAGATTCAAGTGTTGGACAAGTTACGAGTTCAGAAGATAAAAATACTGGCTCAAGTACAGATAACAACACCACAGATACTAGCAATAATGATGACAAGGGTGAGGAACAAACTGATACCAAAACTAATACGGATAATAATGACGATACAACTTCATCAGATACAAATTATACTAAAACAACCAAATACATTAATGCTTCGTCAGTATATGTTAGAAAAGAAGCTTCAACAAGTGCCGAAATAGTAACGACTTTAATTAGAAACACTGATGTTACAGTTGTTGGAGAATCAGGAGATTGGTACAAGGTTACTTATAAAGATTACAGTGGATATATTTACAAAGAATTATTATCAGATAAGAAAACAGAAGAAACAAATAGAAGTAGCGCTAATAGAGAAAGCGCTACAACTGTTTCAAGTGTAACTACTGAAACTACAACAGAAGAAACTTCAAAGGGACAAGAGATTGTAGAATATGCAAAACAATATTTAGGATGTCCATATGTTTATGGAGGTTCGGGGGATAAATCTTTTGACTGTTCTGGATTTACAATGTATGTGTATAAGAAATTTGGATATACATTAAGCCATTCTGCAATAGCGCAATCTAAAGTTGGAACATATGTTGCAAAAGGAGATTTACAAGCTGGGGACTTGGTATTCTTCTTAGATTATGAAACAATGGATGGCATAGGACATTGTGGAATATATATTGGAAATGGCAAATTTATACACGCTTCTTCTGGAAGTGGATATTGTGTAAAAATATCAAACTTATTAACAGGAAGCTATAACACGAGATATGCTACAGCTAGAAGGTTAATCTAATAAGAGCACGACGTAATAATATAGAGTTTTATAAATAATATAGGGCAATTAAAAAGGAGAATGTTAGTGAAAAGACCACTTTTAATTGTTACTATATCATACATATTAGGAATAATTATAGGGGTATACTTTCAGCAAAGTATACTCTTTATTTTGCTTACAGGAATTACTGGAATTGTATTTTGGAAAATAATAAAGAAGAAAAAAATTGTAATTATTGCAATATGTATTGTACCATGTTTATTGTCTTGCCAGCAGACCAATAATTTAAATAATAAATACAATAAAATGTATAAATTAGCTGATGAAAACATTACAATAACTGGAACTGTGTGCAGTCAAATAAAGGAGACTGATTATAAGTATTCTGTTAATATTAAACTAGAAAATAAATTAAAATTAACAGTCTATATAGATAAAAGAGAAAATGTTTCAAAATTAGAATACGGCAATAAAATATCTGTTACAGGAACGTATAAGAAGCCAACAGAGAAAAGAAATTATAAAGGCTATGATTATATGAAATATTTAAAGACTAAAAAGATATGTGGCTCTTTAATGGTAGATGGAGAAGTAAAGCTGGTAAAAACAAAAAAAATCAATCCAATATTTACAATAATAAATAAATTATCGCTAATTTTTAAACAAAATTTGAAGAAATTATTACCAGAGCAAGAAGCTGAACTTGAACAGGGAATTTTATTAGGAGACACGTCAGATATAGAAAGTGATATAAAAGATGATTTTAGAGAATGTAATTTATCGCACATGCTAGCAGTATCTGGAACTCATTTATCTTATCTAGTGTTAGGAATAAATACTGTTTTAAGCAAAAAGGCATTTGGAATACGAAGAAGAAAAATTTTATCTATAATATTTATCTTAATTTTTATGGTTATTGTTAATATGAGCCCATCGGTTGTAAGAGCTGGAATATCAACTATTATAGCAATATTTGCAACTTTAATTTACAGAAAACAAGATACATATACAACAATTTCAATTGCTTTGTTATTAACATTATTAAATAATCCATTTGCAATTTTTGATGTTGGATTACAGCTGTCATATCTTGCAACTTTAAGCATAATAATTTTTTATTTTAAATTCACCCAAAAACAATTTAATAATAAAGTAAAAAAGTATTTGTATGAGAGTGCGATGCTCACTTTGAGTGCAAACATTTTAATTCTTCCAATTACAATCTATGAATTTAACACAATTCCAATAAACTCAATAATATCAAATTTGTTAGCTGGTCCATTGCTTGGAATATGCATAATATTAGGCATGTTCACAGTAATTATTTCAACAGTTTGTTTTCCTGTGTCAAAATTAATAGCATTTCCATTGCAAATTATTTTAAAAATTCTAATAAAGATAATAGAATTAATTTCTAAAATTCCATTTGGAAATTATACTGTAAAAACTCCATGGTTCATAGTAGTGTTTTTAACCTATGCAATAATTGCCGCATTAATACATAACAAAAAGAAGATTACTAAAATCTTAACTATGGTTACTTTAATAATATTTGTTGTTATGCAGGTTTGCACTTTTATAAATATTGATGGAAAATTAAAAATCTATTTTATAGACGTAGGACAAGGAGATAGCATGCTTGTAAAAACTGTGATTGGAAAAAATATTTTAATTGATGGCGGTGGAAGTAAGGATCCAGATTATGATATAGGCGAAAAGATTTTAGTACCATATTTGCTAGATAGAAGAATAAAAACATTGGATTATGTAATTATATCACATTTTGATGAAGACCATGTTGGTGGAATATTGACTGTTATGCAAGAGTTGAAAGTGAAAAAAGCAATAATTGCAAGACAATTTGAAAACTCTAATAATTATAAAAAATTTATTAAATTAGCACAAGAAAAGAAGATTAAAGTTATTGTTGTAGAAGCTGGAGATGTGATAAATATAGAAAAAAATATAAAGCTAAAAGTTTTATGGCCAGACTCAAAAAATAAGATTAATGAAAATGTTTTAAACAATAATTCGCTTGTTTGCAAGTTAGAATACAAAAGTTTTTCAATAATGTTGACTGGAGATATAGAAGAAATTGCAGAAAATGCAATATTAACCAAATATAAAAATAATGCAAAAATATTAAATGCAAATATTTTGAAGGTAGCACATCACCGGCTCTAAAAGTTCATCAACAGAAGATTTTATCAGAGCTGTAATGCCAGAGATTGCACTAATTGGAGTTGGAAAAGACAATAGCTTTGGGCATCCATCTGATGGAACAATAGAAAGACTTAACAAAATAAAATGCAAAATATTAAGAACAGATGAAAATGGAGAAATTGAATTGTTTGTGAACAAATTCCAATTTATTGACTATTTGACTATTTTATAGTATTATATACTTGTTGAATAGTAAATTGAAGATAGGAGTTTTAATATATGTTATGTTCAATGTGTAAGAAAAACACAGCAGTAATATTTATAAATAAACAAGGCGCAGATGGAAAAGCCGAAGTTGAAGGTTTATGTTATGAATGTGCTAAAAAGAAGGGAATAAATCCAATAGATACAATGGCAAAACAAGCTAATCTATCGGATAAAGATATACAAGATTTATCTAATAAATTAGATACAATGTTTAAGAATTTATCAGACAACATGGCTGATATAGATGAAGATGAACTTTCAGAAATGATTAATGGAGAAAGTGAAATAGAGGGTGCTCAAGGAGTTCCTCTTGGCTCGATTTTTTCTGGATTGTTTGGAATAAAGCAAAATGGAGATGAGTCATCAAATTATTCGTCTGGTGGAACGCAAAAGGTTAAGGAGAAAACTAAGCCAAATAAAAAGAGAAAGGCATTAGACACTTATGGAACCAATCTAACAGTTAAGGCTAAGAATAATCAAATTGATAGAGTTATTGGAAGAGATAAAGAAATTGAAAGAATGATACAAATTTTAAATAGACGTTCTAAAAATAACCCATGTTTAATTGGTGAGCCAGGTGTTGGAAAAACAGCAATTGCTCAAGGCTTAGCTCTTAGAATTGCAAGCGGAAGTGTACCAGCGAAACTTTTAAACAAAGAAGTTTATCTATTAGACATGACAGCTGTAATTGCTGGAACACAGTTTAGAGGCCAATTTGAGGCTAGAATGAAGGCTATAATAGACGAATGTAGAAATGACGGAAATATTATTTTAGTAATCGATGAAATTCATAACATTATAGGAGCCGGAGATGCAGAGCATTCAATGAATGCAGCAAATATTTTGAAACCATCACTTGCAAATGGCGAGCTACAAATGATTGGTACTACTACGCTAAAGGAATATAGAAAATATATTGAAAAAGATACTGCTTTAGAGAGAAGATTCCAACCAATAATTGTAGAAGAGCCATCTGTTGAAGATGCAATTTCAATATTGCAAGGAATTAAACAATATTATGAAGATTATCATCATGTAAAAATTTCGAATGATATAATTAGACAGATTGTAAATATGTCTGAAAAATATATTCATGATAGATTTTTACCAGACAAGGCAATCGATATATTAGATGAAGCGTGCTCAAAGATAAATTTAAATGATAAAGATTTATATGACTTAGAAGTGTTGAATAATCAATTAAAAGAGGTTCAAGCTAAAAAGGAAGAAGCTGCACAAGCCGATTCTACAGAAGATTATCAAAAAGCAGCAGAACTTAAAACACAAGAGTGCGCATTACTAGAGCAAATTGATAATTTGAAAAAGAGAATGCAACCTAAAGATTTAACAACACAAGACATTGCAAATGTAATAGAAAGCTGGACGAAGATTCCAGTAAACAAAATTACAGAAGAAGAAACAAAGAAATTGTTGAATCTAGAAGACAATTTGCATAAGAGAATTATAGGCCAAAATGAGGCAGTTGAGGCGGTTTCAAGAGCAATAAGAAGAAATAGAGTAGGCTTAAAGAGCACCAAAAGACCACCATCATTCATATTTGTTGGACCAACTGGTGTTGGAAAAACAGAACTTGCAAAAGCATTAGCATATGAGATGTTTGGAAGTGAAAAATCTATAATTCGTTTCGATATGTCTGAATACATGGAAAGCAACTCAACAGCAAAATTGATTGGTGCGCCTCCAGGATATGTAGGATATGATGATGCAGGTCAACTAACTGAAAGAGTAAAGAGAAATCCTTATTCAATAATATTGTTAGACGAAATTGAAAAGGCGCATAATGATGTATTTAATATATTATTGCAAGTGCTAGATGATGGCAGATTGACTGATGCACAAGGAAACACAGTAAGTTTTGAAAATACAATAATAATAATGACATCAAATGCAGGTTCAAACTTAAATACAAATTCAATTGGATTTGGAGGAACATCAGAAGCTTCAAAAAACAGAATGCTTGGAGCATTAAAAGATTTATTCAGACCGGAATTCTTGAATAGGGTAGATGAAATTGTAGCCTTCGATTCATTAACAAACGAGCAACTTTTACAAATAGTTGATTTGATGGTATCTGATACTCAAAAAGTGTTAAATGACAGAAACATAGGATTAATACTTACAGATGAGGCTAAAAAATATGTATTAACAAAAGGAACAGATTTAAAATATGGCGCAAGACCTTTAAGACGTGCAATACAAAGATACGTTGAAGACGAACTATCTGATATGATATTAAAATCTGAACTAACAAATGGTAAAAAAGTATTGGTTGAATATGATAAGGAGCAAGACAAATTAGTATTCAACATACAATAATCTAAAAATAAGAAGGTGGAGGTAAAAAAGGTGTTTAAACATGTACCAAATATTCTAACAATGTGTAGATTTGTATTAATACCATTCATATTCGGATCAATAGTAAATAATCAGTATGTAGCAGCATTCGTATTCTTAACACTTTCTGGAATTACCGATATATTAGATGGTTTTATAGCAAGAAAATTTAATTTAATAACTAACTTTGGAAAATTGATAGACCCACTAGCAGATAAGGCAACACAAATTTCAACACTTATAGCATTGCTATTTGCAGGAATAATCCCAGATTGGATATTAATAGTGGTATTTATTAAAGAAACAATAATGATAGCAGGGGCATCTTTCTTATATGGAAAAAAACTTGTAGTATCAAGCAGATGGTATGGAAAGCTTGCAACAGTAATGTTTTATGTCGCAATAGTAGCTTCATTAATTACAAATAACTTTAATTTAGCATTCCACATAGACATCTACATATACTATGTAGCACTTGCGTTAACAATATTTGCTTTAATAATGTATTTCAAAGAATTCTATCAAAAAGGATATGTAAATAAAGAAGAATTGAGCACTGTAGATAAGAAAGTTATAGAAAAATAATAGTAAAAATCGTGTTTTAAATAACACGATTTTTCTATTCAAAATTTTCTATATACGAATTTAAATTTTCTTTTCCATAAAGAATTACACCATTTTCCAGTTCTTTTCTATCGTCATCCGATAAATATTTTATCGCAATTTCAGTAGTTTCATGTAATTCATAGGTTCCATCATCTTTTATTCTATAAATTTCAACAAATCCATTCAAACTTGATTTCACTAAAAAATGTTCACCACAATTTCCAGAAAAATCTTTATATAACTCTACATCGGTATTTGAAAAATTTTTAATTTCCCAATCACTATAAAGCTTTGAAAATTCATTTCTTGTAATATTAGCCATCTCTGCACTTATATTTTCTTTTTCTTTTAGAGTGTGTCCGCATCCATCATAATGTTTAAGAAAAGTTAAAATCGCATTAGGAGAAAGTTTCACTTCATCATAGCTTGTTGGAACGGTTGTATATGGAGATGTAGTTTGAAAATTTTCAATAGTTTCATTTGCAGAACCAATATTTTGAACGGATTTTAAATTATAAATTATAATAGCAAAAGTAGTTACAATACTTGCAATTATAATAAGTATTAAAGCAATAATAAATTTTTTATTCATACTAAATTCCTTCCTTTTTCCTAGTATTTCCATAATTTACTTATGTATACAGAAAAAAGAAAATTTAATTGTACTTTAGAGCACTAGGTCTAAGATTGCATATTATCTGTTAAATAAAAATTTGCTGAACTAATAGGAGAGGATGAAGTAAATTGCTAGAAATTTGTCGAACGATTCTACTTGCTTTTTATTCTAAACCATAATATAATTTCAAATATAAATTATTTCAAAAAATTTTTATTTAAAAATTCATTTTAATTTTCACTATGGCGAAAAAATTAATTCTTAAACAATACCAATAAGTAATATTACTTTAAAATATTGACCAATAAGTAAAATAATTGTATAATTAGGAGGAAGATAATTGAAAGAAGAAAAAATGTATGTTCCATCTGGATTAAAAACAGTAGATGGAAAAGATATTATGTGCTACACAGGAGCATTTTATTTAAAGAATAAAGAAAAGATAGATAAAATGCTGAAGAAGTGTGAAGAAATTCTGAGAGAAGAAGAGCGAAAGTCAAAAAAATTTAAGGGAAAAAATGAAAACATTATAAGAGAAGAAACAGAAAAATATTATATAAATCAGAAACATGATAAAATTTTTAAAGAAATGTTATCTGACAAAAAGAGTACTGTTGATTTTATAAATAGTTTTTTACATTTAAATTTAGTAGAAGATGATATAGAAAAATATGAAAAAGAATTTAGAACGTCAGAATTTAGTAATGTAGAAGCAGATGTTGTGTATAAAATAAAAAATAAGAATGTATTTATATTAATAGAACACCAATCAAGTGTGGATTATAAAATGTCATATAGAATAATGCGTTACAAATATGCAATAATAGAGTCTGCAATAGATAAAAAAAGACTAAAAGAAAAAAGTTATAGAATTCCAATGGTAATCCCGGTAGTATTGTACACTGGTAAAAGAAAATGGAAAAAGCTATTAATAAATGATATAGAAGAAAAAGTAGAAGGATATGCAGAAAACTGGTTGGAATATACTTTGATAGATGTAAATAAATTTAGTAAAGAACAATTATTAGCAGATAATTTAATAATAACTAAAGCGATGTTAATAGAAAAGTCTAAAAATAAAGAAGAATTATATAAAAATATAGAAGATGTAATAAATATGCAAAAAGAAAGAAGGGCTTTTAATAATTTACAATTGGAAAAATTGATAGCATATGAATTGAGCGGAACAGAAGATAAAAATATAATGCATGAGTTTATAGAAAAAATAAGAGATATAGAAGGGAGTGAAGAGATTATGACAAATGCATCAAGAATAATTAATAGAGAAATAAGAAAGCAAAGAAAAGAAGGAAGAGAAGAGGGAATAGCACTAATTGCAAAAAGACTTAAAGAAGAAATGAATATAAAGGATATAAGTAGAATAACGGGATTGAGTGAAACAGAGATAGAGAACTTATAAAAAAGCAAAATAGTCATAAAAGTATTAAAGTTAAATGCTTAATGACTATTTTTATGTTTTTTCTATTAAAAGAACTAAAATTTAATATGCCTATCAGCCTTGATTTTCTCACTAATTTAAAGTATAATTTTTATAGAATTACAACGTTTGAAAGGAGAAACATGAATTCAAGAAAGTTAATGTACATAGCAATTGTTGTAATGTGTGTTATAGCAGTAGTTTTAGCTATTTATTTGCAAAGTGGTAAACAACCAAGTAGCAACCGTAACACAACAAACAACGTAAAAACAGAAGAATCACAAGAAACATTAAAAAAAGAATTTGATCAAATGTTTAATAATGTCGTTGAACTAAATGATTATGATACTAGTAACATAAAAAAATTAGACAGTGGCAAAAACATTGTATACACTGCATACAGTAGTGAAGCAAGAGAGGATAATAAGTATGAATTAGATATAAATATTCCAGTAATCAATATAGATAACAAAGTGGCAGCAGAGTTTAATAGTATTACTCAAGAACTTTTTGCGAATAAGACGGCTGGGGTTATAGATAATGCAAAGGCTTATACAATTTATAGCATTTCATATACAGGATATGTTAATGGAGATATCTTGTCTGTTATAATTAAGTCAACATTAAAAGAAGGCTCTAATGCACAAAGAACTATTGTTGAAACTTATAATTATAATTTAAAAACTGAAAATAAAGTAAGCATTTATGATGCTTTGAACAAGAAAAATATTACGCAAGATGCATTAAATTCTAAAGTAAAAACAGTTATAACAAATGCAATAAAAGATGCAAATAAGATACAACTTACAGGATATGAGACTTATAGTAGAGATATAAACAGTGATATTTACAATATAGAAAACATAGAGACATTCTTCTTTGGAGAAGATGGAAGTTTGTATGTGTTATTTCCATATGGAAATAATAAATTTACTTCTGAAATGGATATTGTAGAATTTTAAAAAACTATAGAAAAGAGCAATTTGAATATGGCAAAAAATATATTAATAACCGAAAAGCCTTCTGTTGCAATGGAATTTGCAAAAGTATTAAATATAAATACTTCTAGAAAAGATGGCTATTTGGAAGCAGATAATTGGATAATAACATGGTGTGTTGGTCATTTGGTAACGATGTCATATCCGGAAAAATATGATGAAAAGCTAAAATTCTGGAGATTGGACACGCTTCCTTTTATTCCAGAAGAGTATAAATACGAGGTAATTCCAAGTGTACAGAAGCAGTTTAATACGATTCAATCACTACTTACAAGAGACGATGTATCTACAATCTATGTTGCGACCGACTCTGGACGTGAAGGAGAGTATATATATAGATTGGTCGAGCAGATGATAGGTGTTAAAAATAAAGATAGAAAAAGAGTGTGGATAGATTCACAAACAGAAGAAGAAATTAAGAGAGGAATAAGAGAAGCAAAAGAGCTTGACGAATATGATAGCTTAGCAGATAGTGCATATTTAAGAGCAAAAGAGGATTATTTAATAGGAATAAATTTTTCGAGACTTTTAACAATTATATATGGAAGAAGAGCTGCAAAAGAATTAGATCAAGACAAGATTTCGATTTCGGTTGGTAGAGTTATGACTTGTGTGCTTGGAATGGTAGTTTCTAGAGAAAGAGAGATTAGAAATTTCGTTAAAGTTCCATATTATAAAATAGTAGGAGAATTTGGTAACAAAGAAGAAAATAAATATTTTAAGGCAGAATGGAAAATAACAGATAATTCATCGAAAAAAGATTCAGTAAAATTATATAATGATACTGGATTTAAGAAAGAACAAGATGCCAAAGCTTTTATAATGGAATTAAAAGATAAAAAAGCAACGGTTAAAGAAATAAAAAAATCAAAGCAAAAAGAAAATGCACCACTATTATTTAACCTAGCAGAAATACAAAATGAATGTACAAAAAGATTTAAAATAAAGCCAGACGAGACTCTAGAAATAATACAAAATCTATATGAAAAAAAACTTGTTACATACCCAAGAACAGACGCAAGAGTTATATCTACGGCCGTTGCAAAGGTAATTACAAAAAATTTAAATGGAATTGCTAAAGGATTTAAAGATGAAGAAATTCAGCAATATTTGAAGAAAATGTCGCAAGAAAAATATTCAACAGACTTATTAAAAACAAAATATGTAAATGATAGCAAAATAACAGACCACTATGCACTAATTCCAACGGGGCAAGGATTTGAAAACTACGATAAACTACCAGACTTGCAGAAAAATGTGTACAGATTAATAGTAAAAAGATTCTTAGCAATATTCTATCCGCCAGCAGAATACAACAAGGTTTCTGTAACAATAGAAGTAGAAAACGGTCAGAATAAAGAAGAATTTAGTTGCAGTGGAAAGGTATGTTTAAACCCAGGATATTTGGAAGTACTAAAAGGAAAATCCACAGAAAGTACACAAAATGTGGATAAGACACAAGAAAATGCAGATGATGAAATGGATAGTTTAGCAATTTTGGCAGAATTAAAGAAAGGTAAAGAAGTAGATGTTATAAACTACGAAACAAAAGAAGCACAAACAAATCCACCAACAAGATACAATTCTGGGTCGATGATTTTGGCAATGGAAAATGCAGGCAAACTTATAGAAGACGAAGAATTAAGAGAACAAATAAAAGGTGCTGGAATTGGAACTAGTGCTACAAGAGCAGAAATAATGAAAAAATTAGAAA